>Ga0208398_100673_pt1 | contig 18678 bp, 15 predicted proteins | sample LakWasMe79_HOW10_2_FD_183905 | JGI IMG/M metagenome (GOLD analysis project Ga0208398, IMG submission 183905) | Freshwater sediment methanotrophic microbial communities from Lake Washington under simulated oxygen tension - Sediment Metagenome... | ecosystem: Environmental > Aquatic > Freshwater >...
CCAACGATGCCCCCATCTCCATCCACCGCATTCTTGTACGCGCGGCTCCACGGTGCCAGCTTGATCGTGAACTGGTGGTTGGGAAGCCGTTCGTCAACGTACTTCAGGATGTCGACCAGGACGCCCTTGTTCTCGCCATTCTGAATATAGGCTTTGGGTATGGAATAGTCGCTGCCAAACACGTCCACATCGGCTGCCCAGGCACCCGCCATGGCCGCCAGCGAGGCGGCCAAAACAACGACACGCAACATATGCATCGTGATCATTTCAAGTTGTAGCTTTGCCCAACGACAAGCGTCCCAGCATACTCCGCGACACACGCCTTTGCATCAAGTAATTGCCCATTGACACGTAGTTCCAGACGCCGGACCCGTGCCGCCCACATGGCGTCTATAGATGATTTGGCTATTTGAAACTGAAAATTCAGTAGTTCCAGTTTTAACGCTTGGCTTCCAGAATCCATCCCATCGCACTCTTGCGTTGCAATTTTCTGGAGTTCAAGATGTCCCACCGATTCCCCACCCGCCGGGTTTTCACCACGCTGGCCCTGGCTGTCACGCTGGCCTTCGCCGCCGCAGCCCAACCCAAGCCCGTCGAGCTGCTCAACGTCTCCTACGACCCCACCCGCGAGCTGTACTTCGAGTTCAACGCCGCCTTCATCAAACACTGGAAGGCCAAGACCGGGCAGGACGTGAGCATCAAGCAATCCCACGGCGGCTCCGGCAAGCAGGCCCGCTCCATCATCGACGGACTGGATGCCGACGTGGCCACACTGGCCCTGGCCGGCGACACCGACGCGCTGGTCAAGAACGGCGGCTGGTTGGTGCCCGACTGGCAAAAGAAACTGCCGCACAACGCCTCGCCCTACACCTCGACCATCGTGCTGGCCGTGCGCCAGGGCAACCCCAAAAACATCAAGGACTGGGATGACCTGATTCGCCCGGATGTGAAGGTCATCACACCCAACCCCAAGACCTCGGGCGGTGCGCGCTGGAACTATCTGGCGGCCTGGGAATTTGCCAAGCGCAAGTTCGGCACTGATGCCAAGGCCAAAGAGTTTGTCGCCAAGCTGTATGGCAACGTGCCTGTGCTGGACACCGGTGCGCGTGGCTCCACCATCACCTTCGCCCAGCGCGGCCAGGGCGACGTGCTGATTGCCTGGGAGAACGAGGCCTATCTGCTGGAGAAAGAGTTCGGCTCCAAGTTCGACATCGTGGCACCCAGCTTGAGCATCCTGGCCGAACCGGCCGTGGCCGTGGTCGACAAGAACGTGGACAGACGAGGCACCCGTGCCGTGGCGACTGCCTATCTGGAGTATCTGTACACCGAAGAGGGCCAGGACATTGCGGGCAAGAACTTCTACCGCCCCGCCGTTTCCGAGAAGGCGAAGGCCAAGTACACCAAGCAGTTCGCGCCCATCAAACTGTTCAAGATCGACGAGGCCTTTGGCGGCTGGGCCAAGGCCGACAAGGAGCACTTTGCCGATGGCGGCAGCTTTGAGCAGATCTATGTGAAGAAGTAGACGGGAGAAAAACTATGACCGTTCTACTAGTCGCTGGCAGCCCCTCAACCCCCTCCCGCTCGGCAGCCCTGCTGGATGCCGTGGAGCAGCGCCTGAATCTGCGCGGCGTGGCGGTCGCGTGCAGGCCGATTTGACCACCAGCCCTCGTCGGATCGTTCTGGATAGCTACTAAACTCATAGCGACCTAGTTCTGTCACTCCCTCTCACCACGAAAGCCATCCATGTCCGCATCCTGGAAATTTGAAACCAAATCTGTCCACGCCGGCTACAGCCCCGACCCCACGACCAAGGCGGTGGCGGTGCCCATCTACCAGACCGTGGCCTATGCGTTTGACAGCGCCCAGCACGGTGCCGACCTGTTTGACCTGAAGGTGCCGGGCAACATCTACACCCGCATCATGAACCCCACGAGCGATGTGCTGGAGCAGCGCGTGGCGGCGTTGGAGGGTGGCATCGCCGCGCTGGCACTGGCGTCGGGCCAGGCGGCCGTGACCTATGCCATCCAGACCATTGCCGAGGCCGGTGACAACATCATCGCCAGCACCGCGCTGTACGGCGGCACCTACAACCTGTTTGCCCACACGCTGCCGCAGTTCGGCATCACCACGCGCTTTGCCGACGCGCGCAACCTGTCCAGCTTTGAAGCCCTGTTTGACGACAAGACCAAGGCTGTGTTCATCGAGTCCATCAGCAACCCCCAGGGCACGGTGACCGACATTGCGGCCATTGCCGAAATTGCCCACCGCCATGGCGTGCCGCTGATCGTCGACAACACGGTGGCCACGCCTTACCTGTTGCGCCCGATCGAGCACGGTGCCGACATCGTGGTGCAGTCCCTGACCAAATACCTGGGGGGCCACGGCAACAGCCTGGGCGGCGCCATCATCGATTCCGGCAAGTTCCCGTGGGCGCAGCACAAGGCCAAATTCAAACGCCTGAACGAGCCGGACCCCAGCTACCACGGCGTGGTCTACACCCAAGCCCTGGGCCCGGCGGCCTACATTGGCCGCGCCCGCGTCGTGCCGCTGCGCAATACCGGCGCCGCCATCTCGCCGTTCAACGCCTTCCTGATCCTGCAAGGCATCGAGACTCTGGCACTGCGCATGGACCGCATCAACGACAACGCCCTCAAGGTGGCGCAATTTCTGCAAGCCCACGCCAAGGTGGCCTGGGTCAGCTACGCCGGCTTGCCCAGCCACCCGGACCACGCGCTGGCGCAGAAATACCTGGGCGGCAAGGCCAGTGGCCTGCTGACCTTTGGCGTGAAATCCGCACCGGGCGAAGGCCTGGCCGCTGGCGCGCGTTTTCTGGATGCATTGCAGCTGTTCACCCGACTGGTCAACATTGGCGACGCCAAATCGCTGGCCACGCACCCGGCCTCCACGACGCACCGCCAGTTGTCGCCGGAAGAACTGGCCAAGGCTGGCGTCAGCGAAGACGCGGTGCGCCTGTCGGTGGGGATTGAGCACATTGATGATCTGCTGGCGGATCTGGAGCAGGCGTTGGCGGGAGTGTGAGTCTTGGCCAGCGCCCCAGCGGGCATCGTTTTGGCGCGATGCACGCCGGGTTAACACTTCTGGTCGGACAACGCCAAAGTGCTTGCCTCCCACGCGGAAGAGTGGGCGACGGCTGCAGACGCGGTGCAGTCCGTCGTGCATCCAGCTTGTGTGGTCGCATTTGACCCTAAGCGGACGCTTCGATGCTTGGAGAGCTGAGTGCCTGGCTGACGCACCGAGCATTTGTCCCCGCCTACAGTGAAAAGGCGCCTCACTGTGAACTTTGAAGAAAAGCGGATGTAGCTTTCCCAATGTACTAAGTGCAAACCCTAGATTTTCGGAATTCCGATAGTTCCGACGCCCCGGCGAGCAGGACACTCCAATTTTGAAATCTTGAAACCAGCGTGGCGCCGGCAGTGAATTGAAAGTTCCCGCACGTTCGCCCTCTGCAAGGAGCCTAAGCCATGAACGTGAACACTGCTGCTTATATCCAGGAATTCGCGGAAGTACTCACCTTGCGCACCAACCGCTCGCACTTGCGCTGTGTTTCATCTAAAGTACTGGACGCGGGTACCAAACCTGCGCATAGTCGCGCCATGCTCCAAGCCGCCACGTCCGTCACCCCTCCCTCCGTGGAGATCAGGGATATCGACAACCATTCGATGGCGCAGGCTGGCTTTCAGGTGATCGATCAGGATGTGGTGCGTTTGCAGTCGAAGCCACTGAAAGCACGGCAGGTTGTCGTCCGCCTGGATGGCTGCATTGTGGTTTACCACTGCACCAACCTGCGGCTGCGCTCGCGCCCCAGTTTGCCGGGCGACCTCATTGCCTACCTGTCGTTTGGGCCGGAGGCGACTGGCACCGTGAATGGCTTGCAGGTGCGCCATGACATCATGCTGGCGTTGCCAGCCTCCACCAGCGCCAGTTTGGTGAGTGACCCTGGCTACGAGAGCATCGGATTCTTGTTGCGTCCTGAAGATGTCAGTGCACACCTGAAAGTGAGGGAATTGAAGGACAGCTTCCAATTGCCGCGCGAGACGGAAGTACTTCACGTGGGCGCCGATGTGGCAGGGAGCGTTTTTAGCTGGGGCAAACGGCTGGTGGATATGGCCACCGAGAACCCGGATCTCTTCAACAGCTCGAAAGAGCAGCGTGTCGCTGCACAAGCCGATCTGGTGGACACGCTGCTAACTACCTTGTCCGGCACCAGAAAACTGGAGCCCGAACGCCGCGAACGCACCCTTCAGCTGCAAAGCGACATCGTCCGCGCCGCAGAGCGGTATGCCTTGGCGCATGCCGACGAACGCCTGTATGTGACGGACCTGTGCAGTGCCGCAGGTGTGAGTGAGCGCACGCTGGAATACGCATTTCGTGCGGTGATGGCACTGAGCCCCACGGCCTATCTGACGCGCATAAGGCTGCACCGCGTGCACCACGCATTGCTGCAAGCCCGCCCCGGCTCCACTACGGTCACCGAGCAGGCGCTGAACTGGGGCTTCTGGCACTTTGGGGAATTTTCTCGGGCCTACAAAGATTGCTTCGACGAACTCCCCTCGAACACGCTGCGACGCCAATCCGGCAACGCATAGCAGCACGGGACCGCATGCAAGGATTGCGGAATCCCGATAGCGCGACGGCCCCGATTCAAAGAGACTGCCTCTCTCTTTCACTACGAAGAATCTTCCATGCCCGCTGCGACAAAAATTCTGGTTGAAAACGGCCACGGTCTGAGATTTACCGAGAGCCCGCGCTGGCACGATGGCAAGCTGTGGTTTCTGGATATCCACGGCAAGAGCATCAAAACGGTGGAGCTGAACGGTACGCTGACCACCGTTCTCGACCTGCCATTTCTACCTAACGGATTTGGCATTGACGCCGATGGAACCCTGGTCTTTGGCGATGCCCTCGCACGCAAGATTTACCGCTGGGACGGCAAGACCCTCCAGGCCACCGCCGACCTCACACAGCTCACCGTGTTTTGCTTGAGCGATGGCATTGTTGATCGCAATGGTCGCATGTACATCGGCGACATTGGGTATAACTTTTTCGACCCCGCAAACCAGCCAGTTGAAACTTGCGTCATCGTCAAGGTCGAGCCGGACGGCAGTGCATCTGTGGTCGCGGATCAGCTCACCTTTCCGAATGGCATGGTCATCACTCCCGACGGTAAAACCCTGGTGGTGGCCGAGTGCATGGCCCACCGTTTGACCGCTTTCGACGTAGATGATTCCGGCGCATTGCACAACCGCCGCGTGTGGGCCGAGCTTCCAGAAGACACACACCCGGATGGCATTTGCCTGGATGCAGAGGGTGCGATCTGGGTCGCCAATCCTGAAGGAAAAGACAATGTTCTGCGGGTTCTTGAAGGCGGGCAGATCACGCACCGCATTCAGGTTGCCACCGATGCCTTTGCCGTGGCTTTGGGTGGCGAACAGGGCCACCAACTATTCATCTGCACTGCGGCCTCCCACAACCCCGCCGAGATTGCCAGGAACCCGACGGCGCGCATTGAGGTGCTGGATGTGGAAGTGGGTGCCGCCGCTTAAGACGCAAGGCGCGCGCCAAGGGGAGGTTTACTTATGGTTTCGCGAGCGCTCGTGCCAAGGCAGGGCGCGCGTAGCATGCATCGGCCCAGCGCTGCACGTTCGCGTGTTCTGCATAGGTGAAGTTGATCATCTTCATCAAGTGCATGACGGCGGCCACGTTGAGATCCGCCACCGAAAAGTGGTTGCCGATGAGCCAGTCGCGGCCCGCCAGCGCGGCGTCGAGTACCTTCAGTGGGCGCTGCAGACCCTTGCTCGCACCTTCCACCACCTTGGGATTGCGTTTCTCTTCGGGCGTGAACAGCTTTTGCACCACGATCTGCATCTGCAGCGGTTCGATCTCGCTGATCGCCCAGACACTCCACTGCCACGCCCTTGCTTCGTCGTTGGCGTTGGTGGGGTACAGCGCACCACCGTAGCGTTTAGCGAGATACAGATTGATCGCCATCGATTCGAACAGGTGCAGATCGCCGTCGATCAACGCCGGGATGCGGCCGTTCGGATTCACCGAGAGATAGTCGACCGTCTTCGAGTCCGCGCCGAACGTGACGGGCACCTGCTCGTAGTCGATGCCGACTTCCTCGATGCCCCAGATGGCTCGCAGGGCGCGCGAGCCGGAAATGCCGAAGAGTTTGGGTTTGTTCATTGCAAAGTCTTCATCACGAGTGCATGTCACTTGGTGAGAATATGTATGGCCGCCGCACCCTCTTCGACGCCGATCATGCCGCCGCCGTTTTCCTGAATCGCGTGGCGCGCGCCCTGCACCTGACGGTCGCCGGCTTCACCACGCAACTGGGTCACCAGTTCATACAACTGGCCAATGCCGGTCGCACCAATGGGGTGGCCCTTGGACTCCAGACCGCCTGACACGTTGATTGGGATACGACCACCCAGGGTAAATTCACCCCTCTCGGCAGCGGGGCCGCCTTGGCCAAAGGGCACAAAGCCCAGGTTTTCAGCCTGGATGATCTCGCCCATGGCGGCGGCGTCATGCACTTCGGCCACGTGCATGTCCTTCGGGCCCAGGCCAGCGATTTCGTAGGCCTGATTGGCGGCCAGATGCGCCAGGTGGAGCTCTGGTTGGTCATAACGACGATTGCTGAAGCTGCGGATCACGCTGGCAGCCACCTTGATGGCGCGCGATCTGTCAGCGCCGATGCGCTTGAGACCTTCTTCGGTACAAAGGATCACGGCGGCAGAACCGTCGGTAATCGGTGCACACATGGGCAGCGTCAGCGGGTAGGTGATAGGTGGAGCTGCAAGAATTTCATCAATGGTGAATGACTTGCGGAACTGAGAGTAGGGGTTGCGCGTAGAGTGCTCGTGGTTTTTGGCAGACACCGCGGCGATCTGGCGTTGCGTGGTGCCAAAGGTCTTCATGTGGAAGCGGCACATGGCGGCGTAAATCGACATGAACTTGCTGAAAGGCTTTTCGGATTCGGTGCCCGGAGGCAGGTCGACGCCCTCGCCCATTTTCATCAGGGTTTTGTAGTTTTCATCGGCACGCGCCACGTCCCAGCCGCCTTCCATGATGGCAATGCCTTTGGTCTTGTCAGCCACGTTCATCTTTTCGCAGCCCAGAGCCAACGCCACGTCGGTGGCTCCCGCCTTGAGCGACTGGATCGCCAGATGCACGGCGGAACTGCCGGCAGCACAGCCGTTGTCGATATTGAATATCGGGATCTGCTCGATGCCGATTTTGCTCATTACCACCTGGCCGGGAATGGCCAATTGGCCTTGCAGTGGGCCATTGGTGATACCGGCGTAGTAGGCGGTGCCAATGTCCGATATTTTGCAGCCGGCGTCTTTGAGGGCACCTTGCAGCGCTTCGCCAGCCAGGTCTTCCAGGCTGCGGTCAAAATGGCGACCAAACACGGTCATGGAAATACCGGCGATATAGATAGTGCTCATAGTAAATATTCTGTGGTTACGTTAAAAAATGTGTGCGTGTACTTGAAGGAAACGCTTAGATCTTGCGTGCGGAGTCTTTCCAGTACTCGGCGCGCAAGTCTTTCTTCAGGACCTTGCCCACCATGCTGCGGGGCAGCTGGGCAATGAAGTCCACGGTCTTGGGGGCCATGACACTTCCGAGCTTTTCCTTGCAAAGTGCAATCAGCTCTTCGGCAGTGACGGTTTGGCCGGCATTGAGCTCCACCACGGCCTTGACCGCTTCGCCCCACTTCTCGTCGGGCACGCCAATGACAGCGCAGTCCTGCACGGCGGGGTGCCCCCAGATGACCTGTTCGACCTGGCTCGGGTACACATTGAACCCGCCCGAAATAATCATGTCTTTCTTGCGGTCGGTGATGTGCAGGAAACCTTCTTCATCGATGTGGCCTACGTCGCTGGTGTGCAACCAGCCATCGATGATGGTTTCGGCGGTTTTGACGGGGTCTTTGTAGTAGCCCCTCATCACGCCATCGCCGCGCAGGCAGATTTCGCCCGACTGGCCTTGGGGCAGAATATTGTTGTCGTCGTCCATGATCTCGACATGCGCCATTGGGCTCGGGCGGCCAACGGAGGACAGCCGACTGTCGGGCGCCGCTTTGCCACGGACAAGGTGCTCATCGGAGCGCAGCAAGGAGATCGCGGCCGCAGCTTCCGTCTGGCCGTACCCACCGACCATCACCGGACCGAAGATGTCCATAGCCAGCTTGAGCTTTTCCACCGACATGGGCGCAGCGCCGTACATCAGGTACTTGAGCGAAGAGAAGTCCACCTTCATGTTCAGATCCGGAATTTCCAGCAAACGGTAAATCACGGTCGGCGGCAGGAACAGCTCGGTGACCTTGTATTTCGGAATCGCCGCCAGCATCAGCGTGGGGTCTGGCTTGGCCAGAATCACCACCGCACCGCCACGGGATGTCACGGGAATCGACAGCAAGCCCGACGTGTGCGTCATGGGCGCCGCGGCCAGCGTGACGGGATGCTCTTCGCTGCTGTAGGGGCAGTGCATCATGAAATGGATAAAGGCTGTCTGGTACGTGCGGTGGGTGTTCATCACGCCCTTGGGCAGACCGGTTGTGCCGCCGGTGGGCACTACGGCGACCACATCGTCCATGTCCACATGGAGGTGGGGCTTGGTCGCGGGTTGGTCTTTGACCCAGGCTTTCAAGCTGACGGAGCCTGCAATTTCGGGGGACTCGCCATCGATGCAGATCCAGTGCTTGATCTTGGGCAGACGTGCCTGAATGGTTGCAATGGCGGGTGCGAAAGAGTTTTGGTAGAACAGAACTTCGCAGTCGAACTGGTCGAGCACGTACTGGTTTTCGTCCGCCGGGTTACGCGCACCCACGGGCAGCCAGCACATATTGGCGCGCCAGAGCCCTAAGGCACAGGTCCATGCGGTGGTGTCATTGCCGGCCCATACGGCACCTTTGGAACCACTGGGCAGGCCGGTGGCCAGCAAGGCATTGGCAATGCGACAAGACAACTCGCCCACCTCCGTAAAGGTGTAGGTGCGCTCGTCCTGGATGTAGGCGGGGCCAGTGGGGTTGATGAGCCATCCGCGGTCAAAAAAGTCAATCATGGCCATGGTCGGCCTCCTTATCAGTAGTGGGGTGGATGAAATTCAGGATGAAGACTTGGCAAAGTGCCTGTCGTTCAAAAGGAAGTGGGACAGCGCGGGAATCAACACCAGAGCGCCCACCATGTTCCAGAGAAACATGAAGGTCATCAGGATGCCCATATCCGCCTGGAACTTGATCGGTGAGAAGGCCCAGGTAATGACGCCTGCAGCCAGCGTCACGCCGACCAGCGCCACCACACGACCGGTGAACAGCACTGCATCGCCATAGGCCTGTGACAAGCCCATGCCGCGGCGCTGGCCAGCCAGTTGCACCGACAGCAGGTAGAGCGCGTAATCCACACCAATGCCCACGCCCAATGCGATCACAGGCAGGGTGGCCACTTTGACGCCTATGCCCAGCCAGACCATCAGCGCCTCACACAAGACGGAGGTCAGAACCAGTGGCAGCACGGCGACCACGGTGGCACGCCAGGAGCGGAAGGTAATCAGGCACAGGGCAATCACCGCCGCGTAGACATAGAACAGCATCTTGACCCAGACCTCGCGTACCACGATGTTGGTGGCGGCTTCGATGCCGGAGTTGCCTGCGGCCGGCAGCACCTGAATCTGCGCCGGATCAGTGGGGTGATCGGCAATGAATTTCTCCACCACGGCCAAGACGCTACTCAGTGTTTCTGCCTTGTGGTCTGTCAGAAACGCCACCAGCGGCATCACCGAGCATTCGGTGTTGAACATGTCGGGTATGTTGACGCTGGCCTGCTGCGCGGCGTAGTTCAGCACATCCTGGTTGCGGCTGATGGTCAGCCACTTGGGGTTGCCCTCGAAGGAGCCCGCCGTGATCTGGCGCACCACATCGGGTAGCCCCAAGGTCATGCGCACCTGCGGCAACTGTTGCAGCTCCCAGGCCAGCTGGTCCACATGGTCCAGCGTCTGGTACTTCAGACAACCTTCCGGTGGCGTCTTGACGATGACGGCAAATACGTCGCTGGACAACGCATAGTTCTTGGTGATGTAGCCGTTGTCCTGGTTGTAACGGGAGTTGGCGCGCAGTTCAGGCGCACCGGGGTCGAGGTCGCCAATCTGCAAACGCTTGGACACCACAAAACCACCCACGCCCAGTGCCAGTGATACCAGCACGGCACCCAATGCCCAGCTGCGTCTTTCAGCAAAATGGTCCAGCCACACCCACAACCCACGGTGGCCGGCAATTTCGCGCTGCTCCTGCTCCAGTGCGCGCTTGGCGGCGCGCGGGCTCACACCCACATAGCTCAGCAACACGGGTAGCAACAACAGATTGGTGAACACCAGTACCGCCACACCAATGCTGGCCGTCATGGCCAGCTCGCGGATCACGGGGATGGGGATCAGCACCAACACCGCAAAGCCCACCGCATCGGCCAGCAGTGCGGTAACACCGGCGAGGAACAGGCGGCGAAAGGTGTAGCGCGCGGCCACCAGACGGTGGGTGCCACGGGCGATGTCCTGCATGATGCCGTTCATCTTTTGCGCGCCATGGCTTACGCCAATGGCAAACACCAGGAACGGCACCAGCATCGAATACGGGTCCAACTCCAGCCCAAAAATAGCCAGCAAACCGATCTGCCACAACACCGCGACCAGTGAACAGGCCAGCACCAGCGCAGTGGAGCGCACGCAGTGGGTGTAGGCATAAAGCAGCGCGGCTGCAATGGCAATGGCAATGGCAAAGTAGAGCGCGACTTGCACCAAGCCATTGAGCAGATCACCGACGATCTTGGCAAAGCCGATCACATGGATTTTTGCGCCCCAGGGTTTGCCGTCAGGCCCGGCTCCGGTTTCAAAACGCGCACGCATGGTGTCGATATCGCGGCTGAGCTGCCAAAGATTGACACGCCCACCCGTGGGGTCGCGTTCCAGCAAGGGCATTTGCACCGCCGCAGACTTCAGGTCGTTCGAAATCAGGTTGCCCACCAGATTGGCCCGGTTGGCATTCAGGCGCAGCCGTTCCAGGCTCTCGGGGGACCCGTTGAACCCGTCAGGCATGACCGGGCCGCCGCTGAAGCCTTCTTCGGTCACTTCAGTCCAACGCACGGCCGGTGTCCACAGTGATTTCATCCAGGCGCGATCCACACCCGGCATCAGAAAGAGCTCGTCGTTGATTTGCTTGAAGGCTTCCAGGAAGCGCGCATCAAACACATCGCCTTGACTGTTTTCCACCACGATGCGCAGGCTGTTGCCCATGCCGCGAAGGTCCTTGCGGTGTTCCAGGAAATTCTGGATATAGGGGTGCCCGGTCGGGATCATCTTCTCGAAGCTGGCATTGACCTGCACGCGCGTGGCCATGAAGCCCAGCATCAGCGTGATCAGCAGGCAGGTCAGCATCACCCAACGGCGGTGGTTAAAGACCAGACGTTCAAGCAGATTGCCGGACTGGGCCGGAAAGTCGGCCAGTTCACGAACCACCGGCATTTCAGTAGAAGCAGAAGTCAGTGCCATGGTCTATTCCTTGGGCAGTGGCACGCTGCGCACACCGCGCGCGCCGGCCAGTACCAATGTGGTGGGTGTCACCTGGATGGCCGCCAGCGGCATGTTCAGTGCCAGCTTGACCGGTGCAAAGCGCTGGCCACCGTCACGGCTGACGCTGACGTGGCCCATTTGATCGGCCAGCCACAGGCTGCCATCTGCACCCTTGGCAGAGGCCGTGATGCTGGCCTGCAGCCCGCTGGCCAATGGCTCCCATTTATTGCCAGCGTCACGGCTGACTACGGCGTTGCCACGCATGCCATAGGCAATCAGCGCGTCACCCGTATCCAGCAAGCCGAAGAAGCTGCCGCTGTACCCCGTGGCAATACGCACAAAGCGCTGCCTGGCTGTGTCCAGCCGCATCACCAGCCCTGCTTCGCCAACGACGAACAACTGCCCCTTGTGCGCTCGGATGCCGTACAGATTGAAGAGCTTGTCGCTGTTGTCACTGCGGTCATACCAGCTCTGCCAGCTCTTGCCGCCATCGCGGGTCTGGAAGATCAGGTTGTAGGCGCCGACCACAAAGCCCTCTTGCAAGCTGGTGAAATGCAGGTCCAGAAACGGCTTGTCCGGACCTGACTCCACATTGCGCTGCGCCTCGCTGAGCAGGCGTTCGCGTTCCGGGCTGTCGGGGGACTGCTGAAGCTGCGCCATAGCCAGTGCATTGGCGGTCTTGCCGTCGAGCAGCTTGGTCCAATGCTGACCACCGTCAGTGCTGCCCAGAACCACGCCGTCATGGCCTACGGCGTATCCGTGCTGCGCGTCCACAAATTGCACGGCACTCAGGTCCGAGCTTAGCGGGACTACGCTCTGGGTCCAGCTGGTACCCGCATCGCTGGACAGCAGTACGTGGCCGCGCTGGCCCACCGCGATCAGCTGCTGTGGCCCAATGGCCGCCAAGGCACTCACCAGGCGCTGGGAAGCCAGGGCACTGTTGCGCGCTGGGCGTTGCAAAGGATCCGCGTGGCTGGCCGACGCCATCAGCGCCATGGCTGCGGCCAGTGCGCATGCAATAGATGGGATAGCCATAGGAGTTCTGCGCATCAGGTCCGTGGCTTAGCGAACACCGGCGCCGGCCAGTGCATCGGGCGTCCATTGCTTCTCAGGCAATGCGTTGATGTACTTCACACCGTCCGGGTAGGCACCCAACAGACCAATGACGTTGTAGCTTCCGGTGGCGAAGTCATAGAAGAACTGCGCCGTGGCTGCTGGCGCGGGCTGTTCATACGCAGGAGTAAAGGCCGTGAAGCCTGCACGGTACAACTGACCACGGGCGTCGTACTGGTCAGACGCCAGCGCAAACCAGGTGTCCTCATCCAGGTAGATCGTCCGCTTGGCGTAGATATGGCGCTTGCCTTCTTTCAGCTTTCCTTCCACCACCCAGACGCGGTGCAATTCCCAGCGCAGGTAGTCGGGGTTGATGTGGTTTGGTGTGGTGACCGCATAGGGGTCTTTGGCATAAGACAGCTTGTACGCGTTGTACGGCACCAGCACCTCCTTCTTGCCGACCAGCTTCCATTCAAAACGGTCCAGGGCACCGTTGAAGACAAAGCCGTCGTCAAAAGTGGAGGTGCCTGCGGTAGCAGGGTTGGGCGTGTCGTAGGACAGGTCGGGAGACATCTTTACGCGACGCTGGCCGGGCAGGTACTGCCAGCCCTTGCGCGCATTCTGCAGCGGGTTGATGTAGTCCTGAATCAGCAGTGCTTCCCCGGCGCGGCGGGCGGGCGCGGTGTACGCAACCTTGGTGCGGATGTAGATGTCTTTGTCGCCCGAAGCGCCCGTGCGCTTGGCATCGTAGAAGGGGTACTCCACTGTCATCTCGCCAGAGGTCGCCAGCACGGCACTGCCGGATGTATTGACATTGATCGAGTCGTATTTGGCGTGCCACGCCTGGCCCGCGTAGCGCAGCAGGTGGTTCCACATGGCCTCGTTGCCGGTCTTGGGAATGGGGAAAGGAATGCCGGCGTACGTGCCATCCACGCCCAGACCATCTTCGGTTGTTTTCACCGACACGGCGTTCTTCACCGTGTTGTCCAGCACGTATTTCGGGAAAGCAGCGGTGCGCTGCGTGGGGAATACGTCCACACGCATGGTGGGGTAACGCTTGAGCAGCTCACGGGTACCCGCGCTGAGCTTGCCCTCGTACTGCGCTGCGTTGGCGCCGGTAATCGAGTACAGCGGCTTCTCGCTGGCAAAGGGGTCTGGGCGCAGGCCCGATCCCTTCTGGAACCCTGCGGGAGCGCTGGTCAGCCCGCCGGTGTAGGCGGGGATGCTTTTGTCGGCATTGCCTGCCACTTCAGCGCCCACAGGAGTCAACGTGGTTCCCAGTTTCTTGGCTTCGTCCGCTGAGACGGCTGCCAGGGCGGACGTGGCTGCCAGCGCCAAAGCCGAGAAGGTCCAGAAAAGTTTGTGATTCGACATGAATGTGCCTCTTTGGTTTTGGAGTGATCAGAAAGTGGTTTTGAACGTGAAGACCAGCATGTCGCGGTCGGAGATAGCGGCGTATCCAGGTGCTACCGCGGCTGCGCCGGGCAGGCCCACCGTTGCGGTGGAGTACGGACCAAAGGCCGAGATGTAGCGCAGCGCAAAGTTGTATTTGGACTTGTAGTCTGCCGCTACGCCTATCGACCAGGTTCCGGAGTTGACGGAGCCACCACTGGTAACGCCGGACTGGCCGTTCAGGCCCACGTTGTAGCTGATGGGCATCGAGATATCCGTCTCAGGCAAGGCAGCCAGCCAGGTGGGTGTGAACACCAGGCCCAGGGTTGAGGCGTCACGGGTGACCGCATCGATATTGGCCGCACCCGCAGTTTTGGCGGCCGCGTAGGCATCTGTTCCCTTGAACAGGTTATACGGATCGGACGTTACGCTCAGGACGCGGTTCCAGGTGAACTCGCCCACGACCGAGGCAATGTCAAACAGGGCGTTGCGTGGCAGGATGCCGGTCATATTGACGACCAGGTGGGCAGTTTCGCCACGGGCACCTGCCACATCACCGTTGTCGGCCAGGGCCCACAGCGCCTTGCTGGCGACGATAGGTCCGCCAGGCAAGGTGGTCGCAATCGCGTTCTGACTGACCAACGGCATGTTCTTGCGGGCGCTGATTTCAGCGCCGACACTGATGCCGCTCACCACTTTGTTCAGCGACACGCCATAGATGCCGATGTCCCGTGCGAAGCTGAAGTGGTACTTGGGAACCACCGTGCCGGGCTCCAGTGCCAGCCAGGCCTGGTTAGCGATGTCAGCGGTCCGTCGCGCGTAAAAGCCCATCGTGCCGTCAAGCCACTCGGGTGACCAGCGCGCCGAAAGGCCCCAATCGCCGGTCTTGTTGGGCGTGATCATCTGGCCTTGGCCCGGGCCAGGCGCAGCACTGGTTTTGAAAGACTGGCCGCCAAACAAGGATGCGTCAATGCCCGCCAGATAAGTGCCGGACTCGGCAATGCGCGCGGGCTCCCAGTCAAAAAAAGTCTGGGCTGCGATAGACAGTTCGGTGGTCGGCTGGAATTGGACGGTCAGCCCGTTGCGCGGGCGATAGAGCTCCTTGGCTTCCGTGCCCGGGTTGGCTGCGGACTTCCAGATGTCCAACGCAAATTGGCCATACGACACGCCGTGGACGGCGCCACCCAACAGCATGCCCTCACCCCAGAACGAAGTGTGGCGCCCCAGGCGCGCAGAAACCGGAATGTCACCGGCATCAAGGCTGGCGAACACAAATGCGTCCAAGACTTCGCCGGACGGACCAGAAGCGAAACGGCGGCTGTAGTCTGAAAGAGAGTTCGGTCCACCGACGCTGTTGTAAAACGCGGCGTTGTTGGCATCTTTGGCCAGGTTGCTGTAGGCCCCGTCCGTCCATGCGGTACCGCTCACGCGGAAACCATATTTCTTGTCAACGACAAGATCCATTTCACTGAGCAAATCCACGCGGTTGGTGACCGCCTGGCCTTTGGCGAAATTTCGGTTCCCGTCATCACTGGCTGGGTTGCCGATAAGCGCTGCGTCGCGCTCCTTCATGCGCACGCCGTAGTTGTAGCGCACCGTGTTGTCCCAACGCAATACGGCGTTCGGATTGCCGGTGTCAATTTCAAACGCGTGGGCCGGTGCAGCACTGATACTGCAAAGTGCCATCGTGGCGCAGGCAAGTGCAGAGAGCGAGAAGCCGCCGGTCTTGCCGGAGCAGCCGCGTGCGGGTGGTTGGTATGTCATTGTCAGTCTCCTGTTGTGTTTAGGTGTGTGCGCTGAATGCGCCGTCTCTTTTCGGGATCAATGGGGCTTGAGGCTGCGTGTCTGCTCAGTCAACAAAGGCCACGACACGGGCTGGCGCAGCGCTGCAATGGGCCAGCTTGATTGGAAAGAAGCCCACCATGAAGCCGCTCAGTGGCAGCGCGCCAAGGTTGGTCATCTGTTGCACGATGAATGCTTCACGATCGACGATGGCCTTGTGGCCATCCCACAGCACAGCCTTGTCTTTGGTCTCCTGGTATTTGCGGGCCATCAGACCAAAGGGGAGGTCCCAGCCCACGGCGTCGGTACCCAAAATCGTGGCGCCCTGGCTGGTCAGGTGCAGCGTGCTGGCGCGGCTCATGCCTGGCTGCTGGTAGTAACCGGCGTCGTCCATCGTGAAGCGCTCCTGCCCTGTCCGGATCAACACCGCGTCGCCCGGCTTGATAGACGTGCCCGTGGCGGCCATGGCTGCATCCAGCATGGTGATCGTGATCTCTTCGCCCGCCTTGACCCACGGGCGCACATCGAGCACCAGACCGGGACGGTAGAGCTCACTCAGATCGATATCGGTGATGGTGCGTGCGGGGGCACCTGCAATCCGCGACGCGCTGTGCAGCGGAGCATCCACATGGGTGCCGCAGTGGGAAGACATGTCGCTCAAAATCTCGGACCCCCACCCCTCACCATCGGGCAAATCATCATGGGTGCAACCCAGGTATTTGCAGAACTCGTCAGCACCCTTTTCTCTTGGGTGCTGGTAGTCAATCTTGGGTGCCACCACCATCGCAGCCGCAGCGAGAGGCGGCGGTAGTCTGTCGCGGTTGGCGGGGTCCAGGGTTTGTGTCAGATCAATCAAGCGTGTCATGCAAAGTCTCCAATACGGTGGTATTCATCGAACGGAGCGCAGTGTCTGATTGGCGAAATATTTGCGATATCAGAATTCCGCAAAAGACCAAACCCTGGAAAAAAAGTTTTGAAATTCCCGCAACGCGGTACCGCTCATCCACACAATTCGGAATTCCGATAGCCGCGCATTTGCGACCACAACAGAATCGCTTTCTTTTGTTCCGGAAGGATGTGTATGCGGTCTATTCAACGCGTGGCCCTCTCACCAATTGTCTTGTGTTCTGCGCTGCTGTTTGCCGGGTTTGGGGCCGCATCTGAGCAAGCTATTGCCGACGCGCCTGCTGCGAGTGCTACGCCGTCTACCCGACTGGTGTTGTTGGGCACAGGTGCTGGACCGATACCGCGCAAGGACCGCTCGCAACCGGCAAACCTTCTGGTCGTGGGTGGCAGGCCTTACCTGATTGATGCGGGCAATGGTGTTTCGCGGCAACTGGCGCATGCCGGCTTTGTGCCGTCAGACGTTCGAAACGTGTTCATCACGCACCACCACGTCGACCACAACGCCGATATGGGCGCGCTCATGTCCTTCGCCTGGATTGAAGACAACAAGCGCAACGACAAGAGCGTGGCCCCCATGCGCTTTTATGGTCCGGCATCCACCTCGGCGCTGGTACAGGCGGCACAAGGTTTTCTAGCGGTATCAGAGCGGATTTTTCGCGCCGGTGTGCCCATGGCGCCTGTGGCGGGGCGCTTTGAGGGGCATGACATCACGGCTCCCGGTGAGGTCTTTCGTGATGATCGTATTGTGGTGACGGCAGTCGAGAATTCCCACTACGTCGGCGCCAGTGCCAACGCTACTGCAAGCACGGACAAATCCTACTCGTACCGCTTTGATACACCAGGGCGTTCCATTGTCTTTTGCGGCGATACCGGCCCCAGCGACGCACTTGCCACACTGGCCACGGGTGCCGATGTGCTGGTCTGCGAGGTCAATGACCTGGACGCATCCATGAAGGAAATTGCAGCGACCACGCGCCTGCCGCCGCTGGCGCTCAAGGCCGTGCGCATGCACATGGAGAAGCAACACATTACCCCGGAGCAGATCGGCCAACTGGCGCAGAAAGCCAACGTGAAGTTGGTCGTACTCACACACTACGCGCCTGGACTAGATGGGGAAACTGACCTCAGCAAATACACAGATGGGGTGCGCAAGCATTTCTCTGGCGCCATCATCGCCGGGCGTGACTTGTTGGAGTTTTAGGTAATCAAGTTAACTGCCCAATCCCAGCTCTTCCTCTTTCGACCCAACGCAGGCCCTACCCACCCAACAGCCGCCCTGCCAACACCGACTGCATATCCATGCGCCCATCGGCAATCAGGTAGAGGATCACCTGTCCACCATGCACGCGATAGACCACCCGGTAAGGCCTGAACATCGTTTGCCGGTATTCCTTGATGCCCAGGGTCAACAGTTCCTTCGGGTAGAGGCCGCGTTCTGGAAGCCTGGCCAGGCCTTCCAAGGTCTTCAGTAAATGGTCCAGCACGCGGTTGGCGTTGGCCACGCAATCACATTCGGCGATGTAGTCGTAGATGGTTTCGAGGTCTTGTGCCGCACCTTCAGTGAACAGGGTCAGTAAGGCCGCAGTCTGAAGCATGCGTTTTTTGTGCATCGTCGATAGAATGACCATTCCAGTTCATTCTCTAACGAACGGCCGCTCTGTTGACTGCACCTGCACCAGATCTCGTTTCGCTACCCACACCCGAGGATGCCCTCATCGCCGGGGTGCTGCGTTTGATCGGCTGGGTGCTAGTGGCGGCGGGCTTGCTACTGGCGGCGGCTCTAGGTGCCAGTGGCGGTGCACCACCCCTGCAGGTTGGACTCAATCTGGTTGTGAGCCTGATCGGGGTCGTCACGCTGCTGCTGTTGCGCCAGGGGCACCAGCGCCACGCATCGGAGTTCGCGGTCTGGTGCATGTGGGCCATCATCACGGTGCAGGTGGCAAAAAATGGCGGTCTGGA
>Ga0208398_100674_pt1 | contig 18616 bp, 11 predicted proteins | sample LakWasMe79_HOW10_2_FD_183905 | JGI IMG/M metagenome (GOLD analysis project Ga0208398, IMG submission 183905) | Freshwater sediment methanotrophic microbial communities from Lake Washington under simulated oxygen tension - Sediment Metagenome... | ecosystem: Environmental > Aquatic > Freshwater >...
CGCCATTGGCTTGGCCAGCGCTGTTGGCGCAGGCCCCCGCTACGTCAAGATCGACGGCGCGATCAAGTACCCGGTGGAAGACATACAGCGCTACGAGCGCGCCTGCTTGTTCTTTGATCCCGCCGAGGTGGCGTTTCAGTCAGCGGCTTAGCGGTAACTGCTTTGCTACGTTATTGGTAGCAATATAGCCATATTTCACGAGGGCTATAGCCCTATTTTGTCACTGGACAGCCCGCACGGCAGGCCACGTCAAAGTCTTGCCCTGGCCGTGTGCGTCCGGCATGAGCTGGCGGACCTCGCGACCGGCAAACACGGTTTCGCGCAGTTCTTTCATCACTTCGGCTGCACCGCCAAACGGGGTGACCAAATCGATGATCCAGACTTGGTCGCCCGACCGCCAGTCGGCGGCCATCAGGTGGTGGGGGCCGTCCACATAGCGTTGCGCCACCGTGTCGGACAGCATGGCCCAGGACACATAGGCGATGGGTGCGGTCTCGCGCATGTAGAGCTTGGCCTGCTCCAGCACCAGCGCGGGCATGACGCGCCAATCCAGTTCGCTCAGGAGCGTATTGCGCACACCGGCCTGTTGCATCATCAGCCAGGTCACGGCTCCCAGCACGGGGATCTTGCCCATGACTTTTTCTGCTTGTGCCTTGGCCAGGTCGGCCAGTTGCTGCATCTCCACGTCGTTCAGTGGCAACTTGCTATCGGGTGGGGTGGTGTTGTCACGGGTTGTCATTTCAAGGGCTCCAAAAGCAGCTCCAGCGCTGCGAGATCAGTGGGCTGAAGCGTGCCGGCTGCGGCCTTGAGCTTCAAGCCCTGGGTGATGGTTTCCACACGCGCCTTGGACAGGTCGCGCAACGATGCAAACAACTGCTGCTCGGCATTGAGCACATCGGGGCTGATGCGGGTGCCGATACGGTAGCCAATCTTATTGCCCTCCACAGCGCTGGTGCCCGCCTCTACGGCCACCTGCAATGCCTCCACCTGCGCCTGACCGTTGGTCACGCCGGCAAAGGCCTGGCGGACCTGGGCTTCGGCATTGCGCCGGGCGGCTTCCAGTTCTGCGGCGGCCTTGTCCTGCAGCGCCAGGGCCTCGCGCACCCTGGATTGTGTGCCTCCGCTGGCGAACAGTGGCACGGTCAGCTGCAACCCCACCTGTTGGGTGTTCACACGCGACTCCAGATCGCTGGGGGAACTCAAGGTGCCCGAGTTGTAGTTGGCCGAGCGACTCAGCACCAGATCCAGCGTGGGCAGGTGCGCGCCGTTGCTTTTGCTGACTTCGCGTTGGGCCACGTCCAATGCTGCTTGCTGCACCTTGATCTGGGGGTTGTTCGCGGCGGCGGACTGGCTCCAATCGCTCAGGCGCTCGGTGTTGATGCTGGGTAGCGTCTGCGCCAGCCGCACGGGCAGCAGCGCCATGGGCTCACCCAGCATGCGCTCCAGATCGGCCTGCTTGCTGGCCAGCTCGTTCACCGCAGCCACCCGCTGCGCCCGGCTCAGGGCCTGGCGGGCGTGGGCCTCGTGCACGTCGGTCACGGTGCCGGTGCCCACCTCAAAATTGCGTTTGGCCAGCACCCACTGTTCTTCCACGGCCTTGAGCTGGGCGTCCAGCACGCGCACCCCTTCGGCGGCCAACAGCACATCAAAGTAGCCCTGCGCCGTGCGCAGAATCAGGTCCTGCTCCGCCAACGCCCACTGTTCTTGCGCCTGGCGCACCTGTGCGTCAGCCTGCTGGTAGCCCGCCCAATTGCCAAAGCGCAGCAAGGGTTGTGTGAGCTGCAGCGTCCATGACCAGTTGTTGGGCTCGCGCGCGATGTAGGGCGCATCGGCAAACGAAGCTTCGCCCCTTTGCCGATTCTGGTTGCCAGTCAGGTTCAGCGTGGGCAACAAGGCCGCGCGGGCCTGCGGCAGTTTTTCAAGACTGGCCTCCAGGGTCTTGCGGGCTACCGTGTACTGCATGTCCTGGGTTTGCGCCTTGCGGTAGGCATCCATCAAGGTCTGTGCGCTGCAAACCGTGCTGAAGCCAGAACCAAAGCCGGTGACCAGCGCAAGGGTTCCCACGGCATAGAACTTAGCGCTCACGCATGGCCTCCTGCTTGTAACGCAGCATGGGCGCCAGCAAATATTCAATCAGCCGGCGCTCGTCGGTGCGGATATCCGCCGTCACGTTCATGCCGGCTGCCACCAAGCCGCTGTTGCCATTCACCTGGTTGGGCGTTTGCATCTGCGCCAGCTTGACGCGAATGGGGTAGACCAAACCCAGTTTGGGGTCTTGCACCGCATCCGTACCCACCCATTGCACTTCGCCCTCAATGTAGCCAAAGCGGGTGAAATCGAAGGTCTCCACCTTGTTGATGACGCGTTGGCCCAGCTTCACATGGCCAATGTCGCGGTTCAGCACCTGGGCTTCGAGCTCCAGCGCGGTGTTCTCGGGCACGATGGTCAGCAGCGGCTGCGCGGCCGTCACCACCCCACCCACCGTGGTCACCGCCAACTGCTGCACGATGCCGTCAATTGGCGCATGCAGCGTCTGCAGCTCCCAGCGCTGGTTGGCCTTGACCAGTTCCTGGCGTGTGGCGTCGCGCTTCTTGATGGCGTCCACCAGCTCGGTGCTGATGCGCGCCCTGAATTCGGCCGTGGCCTGGGTGCGTTGCTCCAGTGCGGCGCGGTGGCTGGCTTGCGATTCCTTGAGCCGGTTGCCCTGCACGGCCAGCTCTTTCTCGGCACCCATCAGCTCCAGTTGGGTCTCGATGACGGCGGTCTTGGCCACATGGCCGGTCTTGGCCAGGTCCTGTCGCATCACGTGCTTTTGTTGGATCAGTGGCAGGCTGTTGCGCAACTGCTCCAGGGTGCTGCCAATGGCATCGGTGTCGGCGGCGCGCTTACCTATATCGGCATCCAGCGCGGCCAGCTTGGCGCGCTGCTCGGCCGCCTTGCTTTGCAGCATGGCAGCCTGGTTGGTGGCGATTTCTGGTGGCATACCTGCCGGTGGTGCAAACGCCGCCTTGCCGTCCAGCAGCGTGGTTGCGCGCAGCACATCGGCCTCGCTTTCCCACAGCTCGCGTTGCAGGCGGTTGCGGTCGGCGCCGGTGCTGGTGGGGTCCAGCTCCAGCAGCACATCGCCCGCCTTCACGCTCTGGCCATCCCGCACCGCAATGCTGCGCACCACGCCGGGCTCCAGCGACTGCAGCACCTTGCTCTTGCCCGAGGGGATGACCTTGCCCTGCGCGCTGACCACAATGTCCATCTTGGCAAAGCTTGCAAACACCAGCGTCATGCCCACCATGGCGCAAATGCCCAGCGACACCATGCGCACGGCCCAGCGCGGCGGCTGCGACTGCACGGCCAGTGCGGCAGAGCTAAAGGGGTTGAAGGCCAAAGGTTTCGAAGAGGTCATGCCATGGCTCCCGACAGGTCCAGCACCTGGTGCGCCTTGTACAGCGATGCATAGCGCCCGCCGTGTGCCATCAGGCTGGCGTGGCGTCCGGTCTCGATCAGGCGGCCGTTCTCCAGCACCAGAATGCGGTCCGCCATGCGCAGCGTCGACAGGCGGTGCGCCACCATGAACACCGTGCGCCCTTCGGCAATGGTGGCCATGTTGTCGTGGATCAGACGTTCGCTTTCGTAGTCCAGCGACGCCGTGGCCTCGTCCAGCAGCAGCAGTTTGGGCTGGGTTGCCAGTGCGCGGGCAATGGCCACGCGGGCACGTTGCCCACCGCTGAGCTTGCCACCCCGGTCACCAATGACCGTGTCATAGCCTTCGGGCATTTGCACGATGAAGTCATGCGCCCCGGCCAGCTTGGCCGCGTTCACCACGTCTTCCATCTTCAGGCTGGGGTCGGCCAGCGCAATGTTGTCGCGCACACTGCGGTTAAACAGCAAGGTGTCTTGTCCGACCACACCAATCTGGCGGCGCAGCCAGGCGGTGTCCACCAGGTTCAAATCCATGCCGTCAATCAGAATGCGACCACTGTCAGGCGTATACAGGCGCTGGATCAGCCTGGTGAGCGTGGTCTTGCCCGCACCCGACACACCCACCAACCCGATCACCTCCCCCGGCCTCACATCAAAGCTCAGGTCCGTCAATACCTCGGCTGCCTTGGGTGAATAGCGAAAGCTCACATGCTCAAACGTCACCCGGCCTTTAATAGCCGGTGGTGTGGAGCGGTTGGGCTGAAACGCTGGCTCAGGTGCCGCGTCCATGATGTCGGCCAGACGCTTGATGCTGACTTTCATCTGCGTAAAGTCCTGCCACAGTGACGACAGCTTCAAAATGGGTGCATTGACCCGGCCGCTGAGCATGTTGAAGGCAATCAGCCCGCCCACCGTCAGCTCGCCATCCATCACCAGCTTGGCGCCCAGCCACAGCAACACCACGGTCAGTATCTTGCTGGCCAGGCTGATGAACTGGTTGGTTACGTTGCCCAGGTGACCGCCTTCAAATGCGGTTTGCACGTAGTTGGCCATTCGGCGCTCCCACTCGCGCTGCCACTGTGGCTCCACCGCGTGGCTCTTGAGGGTCTCCATGGACGTGACGGTTTCCAGTAGATAGGCCTGATTTTCGGCGCCCAGCGCAAACTTGTCTTCCAGCTTTTTGCGCAGCAGCGGCGTGATGAGGGCCGACGCGCCGAAGAACACTGGCAGCGCGACGATCACCACCAGCGTCAGCGTCACGCTGTAATAGAACATGACCGCCAGGTAGACGATGGCAAACAGCAGGTCCAGCCAGCTGGTCAAGGCCTGCCCCGTCAAAAAGTTGCGCGCGTTCTCCAGCTCGCGCACACGGGCCACGGTGTCACCGCTCTTGCGGCTCTCGAAATACGACAACGGCAAATGCAGCAAGTGCTTGAACAGCTTGGCACCCAGCTCCACGTCCACCCGGTTGGTGGTGTGGCTCAGCAGGTAGTGGCGCATGGCGCCCAGCACCACCTCGAAGATGCTCACCCCCAACAGCGCCAGCACCATCACGTCCAGTGTGGACAGCGTGCGGTGCGTCAACACCTTGTCAATCACCACCTGAAAGATCAGCGGTGTGACCAGCGCAATGATTTGTACAAAGAGCGAGGCCAGCAAAATCTCGCCCATCAAACCACGGTATTTGCGCAGGGCGTGCCAGAACCAGCCGATGCCAAACTTTGCGCCCTGCCCGCCCACAGCGCCGTCGGTAGTTGGCACGGCATGCACACGCGGTGCAACAATCCACTGTCCGGCAAACAGCTGGTCAAACTCCGCCAGTGTGACCTGGCGGGGCTGCGCGTCCCCTGCCTGCTGCAACACCACGCTGCCCTGGGGGCTGCTTTGGTCCACATTGCCCACCAGCATCAAGCCACTACCGCGTGTGGGCATGAGCGCGGGAAGGGCCGCGGTGGCCAGATCCTTGCGCTCACCACTCTTCAGGCTGGCATCAAATCCCAGGGCTTGCAGCGCCTGCAGTACCTGGCCGGTGCCAAAGGGCTCGGGCGCGCCGGTCTCATCGAAACTTGCAAATTGGTGTTTGAGCTGGTGGGTGTCGAGGTGCAGGTTATGGAGTTGTGCGTACAGCTGTAGCAGCGTTATTTCTGAATTCACCGTTCGGATTCCTGATTGTTCTAGTTAAAAGATTCTTGCAACGCACCCTGCGGCACCGCCACCACCGCATCCTGCCAATGCCCGTCGGTCTGTGTCTGTATCGGCACGTAACCCAGCGCGGCATGGTCACCATCGCTGGCCGTGTTGCACATCTGGTTAAACAGCAAGGCCATGCGCATCACTTCTGCCTCATGGCTATAGGGTGCAACCTTGGGCGGCGCGGTAAACGCCAGCATCGCGTCATCCACCTGGCCGGTGCTGCCATCGGTGCGCGTGAACGTGGACTCGCCAACCACCGCTACCCCGGTCAGGTGTCCGTCGGACGGTTCATCTTGCGCTTGTGTGGGCGTGTGGCCATTCAGGTTGATGTTGGAAATGCCCAGGGCATCGAGCGTCTGGTATTCGCCGGCGTCGGTCTGGCCATCACTGTTCTTGTCTTCCCACACGCCAAATTGGGCCCACTGCGCGTCGCCAGCGTCCAGCGCGCCGTTGTGATTGGAATCGAAAGCGCGCAAGCCCTCCAGATCGGTCTTGGCGCCGGGCACATAGTGGCTGAACGCAAACTCATTGGCATCGCTGATTCTCTGGTCGCCATTCAAGTCAATGCCCAGCACCCCACTGCCCGGCGCGGCCCAGGCCACCTGGTCGGCCACGCCGTCGCCGTTGAGGTCATAGCGCACATTGGAGTATTGGGTTTCGATGTAGTGCGGCGAGTCGCCGTACAGGCCCAGCACAACCGGGGGCGCATAACCGGTAAAGTCCATGACGCTCTGGTAGCCAGAGCCCACGGTGTAGTTGAAGTGCCAGGTGTTTGCCAGTCCCCTGTCGTCAACCACCCGCCACGTCGTTGTGAAGCTGTCCACCGCATAGGCACGCGGCACGTCGACATACCAACTGGTTTGGGTGGTGGTGAAGATGTTCCATGGCAAGCTAGCCTGTGCCGGACCGGGATCCCCAAACACGTGGTAACTGCCGCTCAGGTAGGTGACAGACACCAGGCCGGTATTGCCATCGTCCGCAATGGTCCATTGCAGGTCGCCAATGTCAAAGGCCCCCGCCGGTGTGGTCCCCGTGGGGTAGAAGTTGGCAAGGGTCACATTGATGCTGGGGTACAAATTGGGCGGTGGCGCCACCGCAATGAACGCCGTGGCCCACGTCTGCCCGCCATGCTGGTCGTCCACCTGGTATTCAAACGACGCCGTGCCATTGAAGTTGAGCGTGGGTGTGAACGACACCGCGCCAGCGACGATGGACACCGTGCCGTTGCTGGCATTGCGCACGCCGCTGACTGTAAGGTCGGTGTGCGGGTTGTCCACGTCCGAGTCGTTTATCAGCAAGGTGTTGAATCCAACGGTTGCCGTGGATGGGGACGCAGCCGTGTTGGTGTACATGGGGGTGAGTGTTTCATCCACCCCCAGCGGCGTATCGTTCACCGCAGCGACATTGAATTGCGCCGTCACGGTCGGCGACAGCGCACCTGCGGTGTCACGCACCTGGTACTGGAACGACACATTGCCGTTGTAATTGGCGGTAGGCGTAAACACCACATTGCCACCCGCACCCATGGCCACGGTGCCGCTGCTGGCATTGCCAACCAGCTCGATGCCCAGCGAACTATTGTTATCCTCCTCATCCCCGTCGTTGCCCAGCAGAGCCATCCTGTCGATGTTGAACACCGCATCTTCACTGGCGCCGCTCAAGACTTCGCCCTGCGCATACGGGGAATCGTTGACCGGTGCCACGTTCAGCGTCACCGTGGCGGGGTTGGATTCCATGCCATCGGGGTCTTTGACCCAGTAGGTAAACGAGGCGGTGCCGCTGAAGTTGGCGTTGGGCGTGAACACCACATTGCCACTGGCGTTCAACACGGCGCTGCCACCCGCGCCACCTGTCACCCGCGAGATGGATAGCGAGCTGACGGTGTTGTCGATGTCGGTCTCGTTGGCCAACAGCGCCGCAGCGGTAAGCACGACGCTCTGGTCTTCCAGGCTGTTGACAGCCTCTCCGCTGGCCACGGGGGCGTCATCCGTCGAGCCCACCAGGACGGTGGCCGTGGTGGTGGCCGTGCCGCCATGGCCGTCGCTGACCACATAGTCAAAGCTGGCGGTCCCTGCGTAGTTGGCCGTGGGGATGAACTGGACTTGTCCGTTGCCCAACAGGGTGACCGTGCCGTGTGTGGCATTGCTGACCGCGCTGACACTCAGGGTCTGTCCATCGGTGGCCACATCGGCATCGGTGTCGTCGGCCAACAGCGCGGCCTGGCTGATCAACAGTGTGGTGTCCTCGGCGCTGGAGATAACCTCGCCCAGTACCACGGGCACGTCATTCACCGCGGCCACTTGAACGGTGGCGGTGGCCGTGGCGCTGCCGCCATGGCCGTCGCTGACCACATACTTGAAGCTGGCCGTGCCGTGGAAGTTGGCATCCGGGTTGAACTGCACCGAGCCATTGCCCAGCAGACTGACCGTGCCGTGGCTGGCATTGCCCACCGCGCTGACGCTAAGGGTCTGGCCGTCGGTTGCCACGTCCACATCGGTGTCGTTGGCCAACAGCGTGGTCTGGCTCAGCACCAACGCAATGTCTTCATTCGCGCTGGCGGTTTCACCCAGCACCTCCGGCACATCGTTGACCCCGCTGATGTCAAAGTCCGCCTGGCCCAGCGCAAAGTTGCCATCCGTGCTGACCACCTGGTACACAAAGCTGGCTGGACCATGGTAGTTCTGGCTTGGGGTGAACACCACTTCACCGCCGACGATGGCCACGCTGCCATGGGTGGCGTTGCCCACCGCGGTGATGGAACTGGCGTTGAGGTCGTTGGCCATCAGCGTGGCAAAGCTGACGTGCAGGGCCGAGTCTTCCAGCGGGTTGCTGAGTTGGTCGTTGGCTGTGGTGGGGGTGACAGCGGCTGGGGCGGTGGGCGGTGTGGCGACCAGCGTGGGGTTGGGCGGTGGTGTGGTTGCCGTGGGGGTTGGTGTGGCCGGGTTTGTCGTGGAGGTTGTCGGGTTGGATGGCGCCGTGCTCTCGGTGTTGGATGTTGGGTCAGCTGGCGGCGTTGTGGTGGTCGCTGGCGTCTTGGCTTTGGGTGGCGGCTGGTTGTCGATCAGCGTCTGGGTGGGGCCGGTGTTGGCATCAAGCGCAGTCGGGTTGGCACTGGCGTAGTTGGTGGCAGTGGTTGGCGTCTGCGTGTTGCTGGTGCGTGCTGTGCCGGTATCCGCAGTGGTGTAACTCGCCGCCGGTGCGTCGGCCAGGGGCGCCGCGCTAAGGCGCACGCCCAGGCGCACGCGGTGCACGGTGGCGTAGTTGCCCAGGGCAATGGTGGATGCCGAATCGTTGCCAGCGTTGGCTGCATCGGTGTTGACGTTCAGATGGTTGCTGTTGGCCCCTGCCCCATTGAGCATCAGCGGTGTGGTCTGCCAGGTAAACCCGGTGTCATTGGCATCCGCCTTGGCAAAGGCTGTGCTCTGCACGGCCCCCAAGGCCACGGCCATCAAGGCTCCGGCCATGCCACCCGTGCCAAACAGGCCGTCGTCAGGCAACTGCAGCAGTTCTTTGCCGTCCGCAGTCATCCAGCCGTCGCGCACCCCGCTGGGCACGAACACCACGCGTAGGGCGTTCTCGGCCGGGGTCAGACTGCGGATGCGCGCGTCGCCGGCGTTGAGGGTGATGGTGGTGTTGTTGGGTGCGGTATCACTGGGCGCTTGCGTTTTGGGCGCATCGCTGACAAGGCGCTTGTCCCCCACGTCCACCGTGGTGGTGGTCTTGACGTTGTCTTTGCCCAGCACAGGACCCATGCTGCTGATGCCGGTGACGCTTGTTTCTGTGGGGGCACCGTTGATGTTGGTGCCGCCATGGCGGTGCTGGTCTTGGTCGGCCTTGCCTTCCCAATCGGACAGGTGCGCGGCGTTGAATTCGTAACTGTTGATGCGCTGGCTGACCAGATGGGTGTCGGTACCGGGGTCATCGTCTGCCACGATCTCGCCCCTGCTGTTGACGCGCACCTGGCCTTGGTAGCCTTCGTGGATGAGGACGCTGCCTTCCTTGAGTTCCTGCAGCTTGCCGTCTTCGCCGACGACCTTGATGTGATCGAGCTTGATGCCTTCGGTGTCGGACTTTAGCGTGGTGGCGGTGAGTGCGTCGCTTTGGCCGTTGGTGTAGTTGACCTGGCCTGTGGTGAAGTCGATGCTGCCCAATTGCACGTCTTGCAGGCTGCTCTCTTCTCCGTCATCCACCCGGCCATTGTTGTTGCAGTCCACCCAGAGCTTGATGGCGGCAAACGCCGGGTCGCTGGCATCGAGCTTGCCGTCGGCATTGGCATCCAGCCAGGCCAGGCTGTTGTGCTCGTCGCTATTACCACCCACGTGCAGGATGTCGGTGGTTGCTATCAGGCCATCATGGTTGCGGTCCAGTACCAGCAGGCCCTGGGTGTTGCCATGTGCATCCTTGGCATCTACCCACTGGGTGCTCTCGAAGTAGCCATCACCATCGACATCGCGCAGGACTTCATGGGTGCCGCTGGTGGTGGTGGCATCGTTGGCATTGTCTGGGGTTGCGCTGGCGGCCAGGGCGTCCATGTGGGCCTGGGCTTGCGGGTTGTGCAGGTGCACCACCAGTGCTTCATAGGTCTGGCTCTGGTGGTCGGTACTCTCGCTGGCTTTGCCCTCCACGCCAAAGATGGCGGTGTTGTGGATGGGGTCGGCGTGGCTGGTGGCCGTTGCCGCCACGGGTGCTTGGCCGTCTATGGCGGTGGCGCTCTCGTGTGCAGGTTCGCCTGTTGTGGCCTGGGCCTGTGCCTCTATCTGTGCCGCGTGTTCGGCCTTGGCATGGGCTTGTGCGGTCTGGATTTGCCACACCGGTACCACGGCGTCGCTGACCACCGCGGCGCGCAGGATTTGGTCTGCCGCGTTGTCGGGGTCGATGGCTTGCTTGGTGGTGCTGCCGTCGGGGTTGGTGATTTCCAGCCAACTCATGCCCGCGGTGAAGCCGATGCGGGGCATGCGGCTGGGGTCTATGGCGAGGTTGGCGTCGGCATGGCCTTTGGCGGTGTTGTCGTCGTTGTTGCTGGCAATCAGGCTTTGCACCAGGCCCAGCACGTTGCTGGCGGTGCCGTGGGCGGTGTCGCCACCGCCGCTGACGTTGTGGTCGGTCTGAATGGTGATGGCACCGGTTTCATCCCAGGTGTAGTGGACGGAGCCGTCTGGGGGTGGGGGTGGGCCGCTGTGGCCACCCACCAGTGCACCAAACACGGACAGGCCTATGCTCAGCAGGGGGCCATAGACGGGAATGAAGGCCACCGCGCTGGAGGCTATGCTCAGGGCGTTGCCGCTCTGGATGGCGCTGATCAAGTTCAGGGCGTTGATGACGGGGATGGGAACGACGTTCGTAGTAGACACGGCGTTGGCGAACGATGCCCCGGCGCTGGCCACCACGATGGGGTTGCCGCTCTTCAGCGCGGTGATGACACCCAGGCCTGCGCCAAAGCTGCCCAGGTCGCCCAGCGGTCCACTCACGCCTGCGACGCGGGTGACACTGTTGTAGAGGTTGACCGCAGTGCTGAGGTGGCTGAGGTCGGATTGCTTACCCCAGTTTCCGAGGCCGATCAGGGTGTTGACCAGGGTCAGGTTGTCGGTGAGGGGGACCAGGTTGGGGGGTGGCGCCGGGTAGCGGGCAAAGCGGTTGTCGGAGCCATCGGGGACTGTTGTTGCTATTGAATCAGGAGCTGTATCGCCATTGTTTACTATGGCTACAGGTTGATTTTTCTCTGAGGCGTTGGGTGTGGAAGTGTTGCCAAGTCCAATGCCTCCATTGCCCGCATCGCTGACGGTTCCGGTTCCTGTGCCTGTCACGGTGCTGGCATCGGCAAGCTTGATGCCGGGCTGGCTAGGCGTTGCGGGCTCGAAGCCAAGGTCTGTCAACAACGTGTTGGCCTGGTCTTCGGTGAGGTCGGAATTGAAAGGACGGGTAGCCGTTGGCGTGGCTTCGAATTCGGGATTGAGGGGGTGGTGCAGGAAGTGGGCGTCTGAGCCGTCGGGGCCGGTGGTGTCCGTGGTGGTATCCGCAGGGTAGTGGCTCAGGTGCACGTCCGAGCCGTCGGCTGTGGATGTGGCGTCGCCGTCTTGCGGTTCATCTGGCGTTGCACTTGGCGCGGTACCGGTTGATGTTGTTGTTGCGCCCGCTCCATTGGATGCGGTGCCAGAGCCCGCTGTGACATTGACCACGGGGGCTGCACCCGTATTGCCCGTCGGCGGGTAGTGGTTCAGGTGGGCGTCGGAGCCATCGGGTGGCGAAGTACTTGGGGTGGTGGACGGTGTTGCAGACCCGGTGGTGGTATTCGCAGGGTAATGTAAAAGATGCGCGTCCGAGCCATCCACGCCATTGTTGTTGTGCACGGCCGGAATGGCAACGATCTGGGCCACGTCGCCAGACTTCACCGCGTCGATTTTTGCTTGCAGGTCGGGTGGGATTTCTGCCTTGGGGACTTCGGGCTTTTCAATGACCTTGCTGGTGACCTTGCCGGCGCCATCTACCGTTTCCGACTGGTAGGCGCGAACAGTAGCTAAACCTTCTTTCGCTTGATCCGTCGGTCGAATCGTCTCGGTACTCACCACCTCGCCGTTGTGAACGATCTCTTTTGTGAATATGGGATTTGTTGGATTCGCCTTGTCCAAGATCATGGTGACGGTGTCACCCCCAATCTTGGTTTGCACGGCATACACGTTGTCCGAAACCCTCTCCGGCACCACAATCCGATTCGTAGAATCCTTCTCGTCGTAGCTGATGGTGTTGCCGTCGGCGTTTTGGATGCTGACATCGAGCTGTTGCCCCGGCTTGAGATGCGAGTTAAAGAACTGGCGCTCTTGCGGGGTCAGTGGCAAGGTGGCCAAAGCCTCAAAGTCGCCACGGGCCAAACTGGTGGCCGTGCCCAAGGCACCCAGGCTGTTACCCAAGGTAGGGACGCTGATCTTGCTGTCAATGGTCTTGAGGTTGGCGTAGAAGTCTTTGACCTCCGGACCTAGGCCATAGCCAAATAGGCCGCTTTCTGCCTTGTTGTAGAAAGCAGTGAGTGCAATAGCGCGGTAGCTGCTGTCGACAAAATCAGTCGGTTGGTACTGCGCCATGGAGGTCAGCATGCGTTGGTCGGCCTGCCAGTATTCGCCGTCCCGCGCGCTCTCCAGTTGCTTGTAGGTAGGGTCCTGTTTATCTTGGGCCGTCAGCTCATGCGGCAACTTGCCGTCGAACTGGGTCTTCACACTATCCATGAAGCGCATTTCTGCCACGGTGTATTCCACGTCGTGGTTGCGGGTGACGCCATCCATGTAGCCGTTGGGCTCAGTCTGGGTGGCCAACTGCATGAACTGCGCAAGACCTTCTGGGGTCTTACACAGCTCCGAGCCTTTGATCGGCTTGCCTCCGTTGATGGCGGGGTTTTCAATCAACTGTTCCACCCCAACGCCACCGGCATAGCCCGGCCCGGCAAAGTTGCCGTAGCGCAGCACCGGCACAAAGCCTCCGCGCAAATCGATGAGTTCGTTGGTGTTGGTAGCCGTTCCGGTAGCGGCTGGGGGAAACGGTTGGCCTTCACCCATTCCCAGGGTGGAAGTTGCAGTAACGGGCGTTTGGGTAGGCGCAGTAGGTGCTACCACCGGGGCGGGGGTGTCTGTCTGGAACGGATGGTTGTTGAAGTGTGCGTCAGAGGGGTCGGCGGTTGTAGCCTCTGGAGGCACGGTTGCGCGTGCGCTGGTGGGGGCTTGTACGGAGGCCGCGTCCCCCGTTGGTAACGCGGGGGTTTCGGTGTTCGCCTGCGCTGAAGGGTTCAGCAGCGTTTGCCCTGTGGCTACGCGCCCGATATTGACCAAGCTCAGGCCATCACCCCGCTGCCCAACCTCCGTCCCAGGTGCCGTCAACGCTCCGTGCACTTGGGCGGTTACGTCTTGGCCTTGGCTCAGGTTGTCGGCATCCCGAAACGCTGTTGCCGTTGCCAGCACCGCTCCTGCGCCAGGGGCGTAGGTACCCCGCACGACCACGGCACTGCCATCGGCAGTGGTGGTATAGGCAAATTCGGTGCTACCCGTGGCGTTGGTGTGGGTCTGAACCTGGGTGTTGGCGCCCGTTGTGGTATCTTGCAGCGTTAAGTTCTGCCCGTTGGGCAAGTGCAGCCCTCCATTGATAAGCGCTTGCGGGGCAATGCTGGTTTCCAGCGTGGCACCCGCCGAAACGCGCCCCCGGTAATTGAGCTGGTTGATGCCATCGGCCAGGTACAAAGCGCCGTAGTTGGTGCCGGGGTTATCGCTGGGGACTTGGCTGTTGAAGTCGCGACGGAAGTCAGCAGAAATTGCTAGATCAGCCGAAACGGGGCTCGAACCAGTGTCAACCTTTTCAATATGCTGAAAGAAATCCAACACTCGTCCATCGGGCAACACCGCATTGATTCGCTGCGCAACAATCGCGTCACTGGCCCCCGCCGTCTTCAAGGCGTTGTACTCGGCCACCTTAGAGGCCAGTTCATCATCGGTGCGACGATTGGCGTAATCGGTGGCAAGGCTTGTTACAGAACCACTTCCCATTAGAGAGGCCTGCTCACCACCACGGCGGGCATCGTAGGTATTGCTGTGCTGAACTTCATGCGCCAGTGCAGCAATGAGGTCGTAATGCCCATATTGGTCCGTTGACGACTGCTGCACGCCCGAACTTGTGGACGGGCCGGAGCGAAAGTAGTCCAGACTGAGCAGGACGCGGCTGTTGTCCGCATTGGTATCCGCAGGCACTGCGTCCCGCCCGGTGGGGTTGGCACGACCATTGTCATCCAAGGGGTTCACCCGAATGACGGGTGAACCACCACCCGAAGTGGCACGAGCGGCAAAGTCATTCCATAAGCCTTCCAAAAACGAGGAAGCATTGACCGCGGCAACAATGCGCGTCACTTGTGGGCTATTGCCGCCGTACTGGTTGACGAGGTCGCGCAGCGGGGCAGATGACGAGGTGATCGGCATATTGAATTGCTCTTACTGTTGTGTTTGCGGATGAACCGATATTTGCAATTTGCCTGTGCAGCCCTTGACACCCATGGTCAGTATGGAGACGCGGCGCCCCTTTTGATCGCGACCATCCAAGGCTAGAACCAATGCGGAGTCGGGTTGCGGTTTGCGCGTTCTTGCAATGTCTACTACTGCAGTCCATTCGGGTTCGGTGAACACCTGTTGCAACATGCCTCCAGTGACGCAGTTATAGGCATGTTTGTCACTCTGATGAAGCAGATTGATCCACAAAGAGTCATCCGTCCCTGAGCCTCGCTGAAAATAGCTGACGACGCTAGAGAGGTCACTAAATTCCGCATACGGCCACCGCGCCTCTGTGGTACGGTAATCACAAATCTTCCCAGAACTGCGCCAAGTTCGGCATTCAAACTTAACCTCAAACCGTCGCTCAAACTCCGCCATGTCCAGCGGGTCCGCCTCCAGAAAGGCTTTGAGCTTGCGCAGATAAGGCAACCGCTCCTCCACCGGCATGATGGCCACGGGTTGCACGCTACTCGTCTTGGCTACATGGGTAGCCGTTGTGGACGTATCTTGTGCATTGGCTACTTGTGCTGCGCACGTCCCCGTCCACAACACCACGCCAAGAATGAGAATTCTCCGTAGGCCCGTTTCTGACCATGACACAAACATGGCGACTCCTTCTTACTGACCTTGCGCCGCAAAACGCATACCGATGGTTTGCACGTTGCCGGTGGCGACATCAATTAAATTGAGCCCCCAGCTAATGCTTGGCTTGCCCGCACCATGTATGATCGCCACGGTTTTGCGAGAAGACGCAATTGATGCAGATGGGGAATAGGCAACCTTTTTCACAAAGCACTCCTCCCCCCGCAACGGCTCCAGCATAAACCTAAAACACATGCCAACCCCCCGGTTGTCAAACACCGCCAGGGTGCCGTCGCGTGAGACGTCCCGCACCATCAGCCACATGTGGCCATCGGTTGGGAAGTACGGCAGGATGGGCACGCGCGGGCCATCCACAACGACTGTTAAATTGCCACCAAATCGACCGGCGTAATTGGTCCTGAAACGCCGCCCCGTGCGTTCATCGTTGACAAAGAAGTCCTCATCATTGGGTCGCTTCGGATACTCCTCCGCCACCAGCATCAGCCGCTTGCCATCGGGCATATAACGTGGCGTGGTCTTGGGAAAGGCAGCCTGGTAGTCGGTCTTCTGCACCGTGACCTGGGTTGCAATGTCGAGTTCCTTCACGTCCCAGGCGCCGCCGCCCATGCCGGCGGACAGTTTGTTGCTCACGCCCCAATACAGGACGCGGGTAGCGTCCTGTGTCAGGCTGGGGAATGCGTAGACGTTGTTGGGTTCTTGGGTCAGGTTCCTGAGCTTTTTACCGGTCAGGTCCAGCAACACCAGGCGGCTGCAATATTCGCGCTTGGGGTTGTCGGCGGCAATGCCTTCGCAGCGCGAGTACTCTTGGGCAAAGATGGCCTGGCCATCCCAGGTGTAAGCCACGTCATCGTAGTTGGCGTCGGCGTTGATGGCGCTCAGGGTCTCCCACTTCTGGGCAGCAATGTGGTAGCGCATGACGGTGCAGCGCTGCGGCGTGATGCTCTTCCAGGTATCGGTGCAGGCGGTAACGATGATGTTGCTTTCATCGGGCGCGTAGCTGACGGTCTTGGGGAACCAGCCGATGTTGATGGGGTATTGGACAGGCTCGGGGACCGGTTGGGCGTAGCTGGTAGGGAGCAGGACAATAGCGAACAGGAAGCCAATGAGGGGATGGGTTGCGTGGCGAAGCAGTATGGTCATCGGTTGGTTTCTATCCTGGCAGTGTTGTGCGCGTTGAAACGGGGTCGTGATGCTCATGGTCGGCCCTCGCTGAGTTCAATCTGGATACTCGATGCGCAGGGCTTAAACCCAAAATCCATGCGCATGAGTCCCGCATATTTGCCGGTACTTGACCCGCTGAATACATGCACTTGATAGCCAAACCATTGCCCGCCTAGTTTCGTCAGTTCTTGCGGGGTAGGACGGGATCGTGCTGTGCGAACACTTGCGGGTTGAAAGAGATAGCCGGGTTGGTTCTCGAAAGCTTTCTGCAGGTCTATCGACGTTACACATAGCTTCGTAGTATCAATACCTGAATATGACATGCTTCTCTTATTTGAAGTAACCATCCCCAACAGTGTGATGACCTGCGTGCCATATACGCCTAGCGTCTTGCTCTCCAATTGAAACTGCGTTGAAGTCTGATTCTTTGTCTCAGAATGAAACGTAAGAAAGGTATCGCCGTTTGAAAATGGGCTGCGTTTGACTCGTGACGGTGGCAACGTCGCCCCCAACCAAGCATTCACATAAGCCACCCAGTCATCCGACTCCACTGCCACATAGTCCTTGATACCCTGCAACAACAGATTCACACGCGCCTCGTGCTCTGCTGTGCGATTGGGCACGTACTTCGCGTTGGGATAGCTCTGGGTCGTCCAGGCTGAATCCAGATCGGAGCAGGCCTCAAAGTAGGCGCTGTCCTTGGATACATCGGGCAACTGAGATACCTCGATCCATGGCACCTTGGTATCAGGCGTAACCGGGGAGCATTGCAGACGGCTGGGGGTCGTGTTCACACGCAACGGGCTGTCGGTGCGCGGCGTGGCTGGATCCGCATACACATTGAATATCCCAATCACAAGACCGATGGCACAGATGGCAGGTATCCATCCAGTAGGAACGAAAAGCTGACCGCGCGTCATGCGTAACCGCCCCATGCGTGATGATGCGCGAGGCAAAAGCTGTGAGTCATCGGAATGTTTCTATCGTGGCGGTTGTGTATGCATTGAAACGGGGTGCGGTAGCGTAACTGGCAGAGGGTAATGCGTATATCGCTTGGTTCGAAGGTTGTACGTAGTTTTTTTTCGATACGAATTTGCGCATCGTCAGACTTCTCCTATCCCAGCTCTCGATTCGAGATAAAGGCTGTACGCATCACGTTCTTCACAAACCTCTCCGATACATATGCTATTAATTGCATAGCTACACAGACTTACATCGCGATGGCTTCAGATAGTTTTCACTCTCAATGCTTTGGCCAAACCACTTCTAAACCGCTTGCGCTGGCAAGTCTGTTTGCTGGTCACGCTGCGGCTGACCCGATGGGTGTTGGGATCGGGGTCGTGGTCGGCAACCATCTCAATGGGAACACTTCCTTAAGCTTGAAAATCAGCTGGTCGCGTTTGGTGTTTCGGCAGGGCCTCATGGCCAATGTTCTCTTCAGGCGTAGACGATGAATGTGTTGCGGACATCGGTCAGCAAGCGGGCGGGTGGCGGCAACTTTTCCGGTGGTCCACTTGGCGGCTTGTTCTACAGCCTGCAGCATGAAGATGACCCACGGCTCCAGGCTGCCGGTGCGGGTGGTGTCCAGCAGTCGTCGGCTCTGGGGACAATGATGTGGCAACCGAGGTTGCAGTGGGCCACTGCCATGCGAACTAGTGGGTGAAACTCTGTCTGCTTGTGCAAAAAGCGCTCCCAGTTTGCCATCAGGTCGCGCAGGCAGGCTTCGCCTTCGGGCGGCGTGAAGATGGTTTCACCGGGGCATTCATTGATGAACTGGGTACCGCGCGTTAGCGCAGGGCCACTTTGGTGGCGGCGTTGACCAGATTGTCACCGCCCTGCGCGTACTGAAACAGTTGGTCGGCGTTGGTCGGCGCTCCAGAAACCTGCGTTCCCGCGAAAATCAGGCAGACCAGAATCCACCCCATGCCGGCACCGGCGGCGATGATGATCGCGTCGGCTTGGGCTATCAAGTCTGCTGCTCGATGAAAGAAATCAGTCATTCGTTTCTGTGCTGTTGGAGGAAGAACATTGACACTTGGCACGAAGTCTATGCCAACGGAGACTCCATACACATCGGTCCCGGCGGTAAACTGGCTTGGAGACAACTTCCAGGGAGGTGAGTTTGAATGTCGAATTGCTTCTAGCCAGGGAATGGCAAACACTTCAGAACTGCCATGAGGACTATGAACGAAGTGCATTGCTGATCAAGCTCGTCAGCCTAGCCC
>Ga0208398_100675_pt1 | contig 18601 bp, 18 predicted proteins | sample LakWasMe79_HOW10_2_FD_183905 | JGI IMG/M metagenome (GOLD analysis project Ga0208398, IMG submission 183905) | Freshwater sediment methanotrophic microbial communities from Lake Washington under simulated oxygen tension - Sediment Metagenome... | ecosystem: Environmental > Aquatic > Freshwater >...
CAAGCCCGGCGAGCAGCAGGCCGAGGAAGCGCTCGACGACACCCCCGAGCATGTGGTGGCCGATCGCCTCAAGGCCATCTTCGTGTTCTCCTTCTTCACCATCTTCTTCTGGTTCGCCTTCGAGCAGGCCGGTGGCTCGATGACCATCTTCGCGGCCGACTACACCGACCGCGTGCTGGTGGGCACCAGCGGGCTGGTGTTCAAGCTCATCAACACCGCGATGACGGTGGTGCCGGCGGCCATCCTCTCCTGGCTGCTGTTCAAGCTCTATCGCAGCACCGGCGGCAAGGTCTGGGTCGCCAACCTGTCGCTGGCCACCGCCTTCGCCATCATCTGGGGCCTGTGCCTGTGGATGCTGGGCCGCGAATTCGCGATGGAGCAGAGCGATGTGCCGGCCACCTGGTTCGGCGTGCTCAACAGCTTCTTCATCGTCGTGCTGGCGCCGCTGTTCTCGAAGATGTGGGAAGAGAAGTGGAACCCCAGCGGCCCGATCAAGTTCGGCGTCGGCCTGGTGCTGCTGGGCCTGGGCTTTGCGGTGCTGGCCTATGGTGCCGCCGGCATCGCCCCGGGCGCCAAGACCGCCCAGGTCAGCATGATGTACCTGACCATCGCCTACCTCCTGCACACCATGGGCGAGCTGTGCATCTCGCCGGTGGGCCTGTCCTACATCTCCAAGCTGGCACCCACCCGCCTGCTGGGCCTGATGTTCGGCGTCTGGTTCCTCAATACCGCCATCGCCAACAAGGTGGCGGGTTCAACGGGCTCGTACATCGACCACATTTCTGCCACCTACTCGCTCTCGACCTTCTTCCTGATCTTCACCCTGATCCCGATCGCGGCCGGTCTGGTGCTGATGATGCTGAATGGCTGGATGCGCAAGAAGATGCACGGCGTGCACTGACGCGCCAGCGCTTGGCCCCGCAAGGCCGGCTCCCTTCCGGGGGCCGGCCTTTTTTCATGGACGCGATGCCAGCCAGGGCGCCGCATGGTGCGCATTCCGTCACGCCGCGGCGGCGCACCGGTGCGCGTCAAGGGTCCGCCCCACAGCCGCCGTCAAGAAGACCCTACAGCGCTGACGAGCCCGACTTCGTAGAGTGCCTGCAGGCTTTCTTCGAAAGGGGTCCCATGAACGAAACCGCCAGCAAGCTGCCAGCCCTGAGCGCGCCAATGCCCGCGACGCGCGCCGTCGCCAGCCCCGGCGAATTCCTCAGCTTCCACCTCGGTGCCGAGGAGTACGGCATCGACATCCTGAAGGTGCAGGAAATTCGCGGCTACGAGGCCGCCACACGCCTGGCCAATGCCCCTGCCTACATCCTGGGCGTGCTCAATCTGCGCGGCGTGATCGTGCCCATCCTGGACATGCGCATCAAGTTCGGCATGGACAGCGTGGCCTACAACGCACAGACCGTCACCATCGTGCTGAACGTGGCGCAGCGCGTGGTGGGCATGGTGGTGGACTCCGTATCCGACGTGGTCGCCCTGAGCGCCGACGAGATCCGGCCGGCACCCGAGTTCACCCGCGCCATCGCCGTGGAACACATCACCGGCCTCGGCACGCTGCGGCAGGGCGATGCGGAACGCATGCTCGTGCTGATGGACATCGAGCAGTTGATGTCAAGCGCCACGATGGGCCTGGTGACGCCGGGCCTGCAGTAAGGCCCCGCGGTACACCACTCCTCCACCTGTAACTGAGGTCCGAAACCATGAACCTGCTGACTCGACTGAAGATCGGCCCCCGCCTGATGATGGGGTTCGCCAGCGTGCTGGCCCTGACCGTGATCGTGGGGCTGTTTTCGATCAACCGCCTGGCCGCCGTCAATGCAGCTACCGCCGACATCGCCACCAACTGGCTGGTGGCCACGCGCACCCTGGGCGACTACCGCTCGGCCATCAACCGCATCCGGCGTGCCGAGGCGCAGCACGCGATGTCGCTCACCGACGCGCAGTTCGACCAATGGGAGAAAGCCATCGAGGAGCACAAGGCCCAGGCCGCGAAGGCCTTCGCCACCTATCTCGCCACCGTCACGACGGACGATGAGCGCGTCTTCGTGGATGCCATCCGCGTGGCCGAGCAACGCTACTATGCCGCCCAGACCAGCCTGCTGAAAACCTCCCGCGCCAACGAGGGCGTAGACGAGGCCCTGCGCGCAGCCTTCAACGGCAGCTCCCTGGACACGCTCAATGAACTGTTCGCGGCGATCGGCAAGGACGTCGAGTTCCAGATCAAGGGCGCCGACATGGCCTACAAGACCTCGCAGGACGAATACGCCTCCACGCGTCTCGCCGTGATCGGCCTGATGCTGGGCGCGCTTGCCCTCGGGGCGACCCTGGCCCTGCTGATCACCCGCACCATCACCCGCCCGATCGCGCAGGCGGTGCGGGTGGCCGAGACGGTGGCCGCGGGCGACCTGACCTCGGAGGTGCGCAGCGACAGTGCCGACGAAACCGGCCAGCTGCTGCAGGCGCTGCGCAAGATGAACGACAGCCTGGTGAACATCGTCGGCCAGGTGCGCAACAGCTCGGATTCGATCGCCACCGGCTCGACCCAGATCGCCACAGGCAACGCCGATCTGAGCCAGCGCACCGAGGAGCAGGCCAGCAATCTGCAGCAGACCGCAGCCTCGATGGAGCAGCTCACCGCCACCGTGAACCAGAACGCCGACACAGCGCGCCAGGCTGCCCAACTGGCAGGCGGTGCCTCCAGCGCCGCCGCACAAGGCGGTCGCGTGGTCGAGCAGGTGGTGGCCACCATGGGCGAGATCACCGACAGCAGCCGCAAGATCGGCGACATCATCGGTGTTATCGATGGCATCGCCTTCCAGACCAATATCCTCGCCCTGAACGCAGCGGTGGAAGCCGCGCGCGCCGGCGAGCAGGGGCGCGGATTTGCGGTGGTGGCCTCCGAGGTGCGCAGCCTGGCGCAGCGCTCGGCGAATGCGGCCAAGGAGATCAAGGCCCTGATCGGCACCAGTGTCGACAAGGTGGAGACCGGCTCCAGGCTGGTGAACGAGGCCGGCCAGTCGATGGGCGAGATCGTCGCGCAAGTGAAGCGGGTGAACGACCTCATCAGCGAGATCAGCGCCGCCAGCATCGAGCAGAGCAGCGGCATCAGCCAGATCGGCGATGCGGTGAGCCAGCTCGACCAGGTCACGCAGCAAAATGCCGCCTTGGTGGAGGAGAGCGCGGCCGCCGCCGAGAGCCTGAAGCACCAGGCCAACAGCCTGGCGCAAACCGTGGCCGTGTTCAAGCTGAGCCATGCGGCAGCGGGCGCAAGCCAGCCTTAGCCGCCGCCCAGCCTCGGCACCGGCGTGCCGCGGCTGCCCTTAACATGGCGGCCCATGCGCGCCTCCTCTCCGACGGCCAAGCTCTGCCTGGGCATCAGCCTGTTCGCCGTGCTGACCCAGGGGCTGCTGTTGGCCCTGCCGCCGACGGCCCTCAGCATGCCCGCCCACACCAGCATGCTGAGTCTGCATCTGCTGCTGGAACTGTTCGCCTTCGGCATTGCGGCCCTCATCGCCACGGTGTCCTGGCACACCTTCAGCGGCCAGGACGATCGCCAACTGCCGCTGCTGATCGGCGGCTTTGTGGTGGTTGGCGTCTGCGACGTGGTGCATGCGCTCACCTACGACGGCATGCCGCCCCTGTTGGGCGACGCGAGCACGCCGCGCGCCATCTTCTTCTGGCTGATGGGGCGCAGCTTCGAGGCACTGACCTTGGCCCTGATCGCGTTTGGCCGCACACCGCGCCTTTCGCGCAACGCCTCGCTGCTGCTCGGTTTGGGCCTTGCCGCGGCCCTGGTGGCCTGGGGCAGCTGGGGGCTGCCATGGTTCCCGGTCACCTTTGTGCCCGGTGAAGGGGTCACCCGTTTCAAGATCGGCTATGAATGGGCGCTGTGCCTGGTCAATATTGGCATTGCGGCGCGCCTTTGGTTGCGCGCGCGCGCGAGCGGGCTCAGCCGCTACCTGCTGCTGGCCTGCTCGGCCTGGGTGATCGGCATTGGCGAACTGTCCTTCAGCAACTATGTGCGGCCCTCCGACCTGCAGAACATCGTCGGCCATGGCTACAAGATCGTCGGCTATGCGCTGCTCTACTGGGCCACCTATCTGACCAGCCTGCGCGCGCCCTTCGACGCGCTGCGGCGCGCCGAGCGGCATGCCAGCGACAACGAGCAGCGCCTGCGCGCGCTCGGCGACAACCTGCCAGACACCATCGTCTACCAGCTGCGGCGCGAGCCCGACGGCAGCCGCCGCTTCACCCATGTGAGCGGCGCCATCGAGAAGCTGATGGGCGTCCCGCCCGCCGCCGCGCTGGCCGATGCCGGCGCGCTCTACGGTCGCGTGCACCCGGAAGACCAGGCCGCCCTGCTGGCGGCCGAGCAACTCTCCTTCGCCAAGCTTAGCCTGTTCGATGTCACCGTCCGGATGCACCGCACCGATGGTGTCGAACGCTGGATGCGCCAGGTATCGGCGCCGCGCCGCCTGCCGGATGGCGCCACCTGCTGGGATGGCGTGCGGACCGACATCACCGAGAGCCGCCAGGCCAACGCCCAGTTGCGCGAAAGCGAGGCGATGCTGGCCGCCGTGATCGATTCGGCCAGCGATGCCGTGATCAGCTGCGATGCCGGCGGCGAGGTGCGCCTGTTCAATCCGGCCGCCGAGCGCATCTTCGGCCACCGCGCCGGCGCCATGCTGGGCCAGCAGCTGGAGCGCCTGCTGCCGGCGCAGGTGCGCGGCCGCCATGCGCGCGACCTGGCACGCTTCGCACTCGCACCGGTCAGCAGTCGCAGCATGGGATCCGGCCGGGTGCAGGGCCTGCACGCCGATGGCCGAGAACTGGAGCTGGAAGCGTCGATCTCGCATGTGGTCGTGAACCAACAGCACAGGCTGACCGCCATCCTGCGCGACATCACCGATCGCGTGCGCACCGAGCGTGCCCTGCTCCAGTACCAGACCGAGTTGACCGAGCTGACGCATCAGCTGATGGCGCAGGAGAAGGCCAGCAACAGCCGGCTGGCGCAACTGCTGCACGACCAACTGGGCCAGATCCTCACCGCCATGCGCATCGATTTCGTCAGCGAGGCGCAGCTGGCCTCGCCGGCCGAGGCGCAACGGCATGCCAGGGTGGACCGGCTGATCGACGACGCCATGCGCGAGATCCGCCAGGTGCTGGTGGAGCTGCGCCCGACGCTGCTCGATGAGCAAGGTCTGGTCGCCGCCCTCGACAACGAGTTGCGCGGCCGCCGCCAGCAGGCCGGCGAGGTCGGCCTGACGCTGGAGGCGGCGCCGGCCCTGGGCGCGCGCCGCTGGCCCGGCGAGGTCGAATACGCCGTCTTCATGGTGGCGCGCGAGGCGGTCGCCAACGCCTTGCTGCATGCCCATGCCAGCAATATCTGCGTGCGGCTGGAGGGCGACACCCACTGGCTACGGCTGGAAGTCGCCGACAACGGCGTCGGCATGGCCCAGGGGGCGGGTGTGAGCCGACCCGGCCACCTGGGCCTGGTGGGCATGCGCGAGCGCTCCATTGCGATCGGGGCGCATTTCGAGCTCGGCCCGGCGCCAGAAGGTGGCACCATCGTCACCCTGGGCTGGGAGGACACAAGGGCATGAGCAAACGCGTCTATCTGGTGGACGACCACGCCATCGTGCGCGACGGCTTGCGTGCCCTGCTGGAGGGCGCCGGCCATCAGGTGGTGGGCGAAGCCGCTGAGCCAACCCAGGCAATGGCAGATCTGCTGCGCCTGCAGCCCGAACTCCTGCTGCTGGACCTGAGCCTGGGGCAGCGCTCGGGCTTCGAATTGCTGGAGGACCTGCATCGCCGGCAGCTGCCCTGCCGCTGCATCGTGCTGATGCATGTCCGCCCAACCACGCCATGTGGCCGAGGCCATGCGCCTCGGCGCCAGCGGCTACGTGCTGAAGGGCGCGCCGCGCGCTGAACTGCTGGAGGCCGTGGCCGCGGTGCTGGCCGGGCGTCGGTATCTGGGGCCGGAGGTGGCGGCACTGGCCGTGCAGGGGCTCACGGGCGGCGCCGAGTCCGACCTGCTGGCCGAGCTTTCGCCGCGCGAGCGCCAGATCGTCACCCTGGTGGTGCGCGGCCAATCCAGCGCCGTCATCGGTGAGCAGTTGCATCTGTCCCCCAAGACGGTGGACACCTACCGCAGCCGCCTGATGGCCAAGCTGGGTGTGGCCGACGTGCCGGCTCTGGTGCGCTTCGCCATCCGCACCGGCCTGATCGACGCCGACGGCAACTGAACCTGACGTCGGACAAGGCGCCCCCACAGGGGCGGTCAAGAACCCCCTACAGCCACTTCGCACGGCCCTCCCTAGAGTGAGGGCAGGCCGTGCAGCGCGTGCTGCCGGCAAGGGCGAGGAGGCCCCATGAATTCGCGCCATCACAAGCCGTGCCGATGCTGATCCTTTTGCTAACGGCCGACAGCAAGCGCTGCGAACTGCTGCGCGACACCTGCGAAGGAGCGGGCGCACGCGTGCACTGCGCCGGCGGCGCCGACGATAGCGCGCTGATCTTCACCGTCGCCCCTGACCGCGTGGACCTGCTGGTGCTGGACCCGCAGCTGCTGCGCTCTCACGGTGTCGCCATGTTGGCGAGCTGGCGTCGCATGGCACCGCGTGCGCGCGTACTGCTGCTGGGTGAGCAGCCCGCGCAGGATCGGCAGCGCCTGACCCAGGCCTTGCAATCCTTCGGCATGCGCGACTGAGAGTCCGGCCGCTCAGCCCGCCGCCTGCGCCAGCAGCCATTGCTCAAAAGCCTGCACCGCCGGCCGCGCGCGCGAGGCCGGGTCGACGATCAGCTGGTAGGCGCGCGCCGAGGCGGTGTTGGCATCGAAGGGCGTGACCAGCTGGCCGCTCGCCAGCAGCCCATCCACCAGCGGCCGCCGCCCCAGGGCCACGCCCTGGCCCGCCACCGCGGCGGCGATCGCCTCGGCATAGCTGGTGAAGCTCAGGCGCGCGGCCGGGCGCAGATCGGCGAGGCCCCAGGCGCTCAGCCAGGGCTCCCATTCCATCGGCATGCCGCTGCCATCGCCATCCATCGCCAGGTGCAGCAGGGTGTGGTGGGCCAGGTCGGCCGGCTCGCGTAGCGGCAGCGCCAACTCGGCCACCAGGCGCGGGCTGCACACCGGCAGCATCGCCTCCTCGAAGAGCTTGCGCGCGCCGCGCAGCGCGCCCAGCTTGCCGTAGCGCACCGCGATGTCGAAGCCATCGGCGGCGAGGTTGCGGTTGTCCAGCGTCGCGTCGAGCCGCACATCGATGCCGGCATGCGCGCGCGTGAAGGCGGTCAGGCGCGGGATCAGCCACAGCGCCGCAAAGCCCGGCGTGGTGGTGAGCGCCAGCACCTCGCGCTGCTGCGGCGCGCGGATCTCGCGCATGGTGCTGCGCAGATTGCCCAGCACCTGGGTGCAGCTGGCGAGCAGGCGCTGGCCCTCGGCGGTGAGCGCGAGCGCGCGGTGCCGGCGCGTGAACAGCGCCACCCCCAGCTCCTCCTCCAGCGCGCGCATCTGCCGGCTCATCGCCGACTGCGTCACGAAACGCTCGGCCGCGGCCTTGGTGAAGCTGAGATGGCGCGCCGCGGCCTCGAAGGAGGCCAGCAGATCGAGCGGCGGCAGGCGGTCCAGGGGTTTTCTTTCTTGCATGCGCTGGAGGAATGCGATGGGTTCCGATTGATCGTTTGTCAGCGCCCCGGCGGGCGCCCAATATTCGCTCCACTCCGGTGTCCCTGCAAGCACCTATTGCGGCGCCGGCCAGCATGCAGACCTCGCATGCATCGCCCCTACATCAAGGAGCCCGCCATGTTGATCAGCACCGAACAAGCCCAGCTGCTGGGGACCTTCTGCACAACCCTCGTGGGCCGCGTTTGCGAGAGAACGGGCCGGCTCGTAGGCGCAGCGCGAAGGTCGGGCTCGATGCCCGACAGCCGAGCGCTGCAACGCCCGAGAGGGCCCGTTATCTCGCAAACCCTCCGGGGCGGGTCTTTGCGGGCGCTGGCCGGCGTTGCAAACCTTGCCCAGACACTGGTCTGGGCGGCGGTTCGCGCCTTGCCCAGCATCCCGCAAAGGCCCCGCCGCGACCCGCGGGGGTTGTGCAGAAGGTCCCTGGAACGCGGCCAGGTCTCGCGCCTGAGCGGCGCCAGGTCAGCCTACCTGGCCAGCGCGGCCGGCACCCTGTGGGTGACCATTGACCACGACCTGCGCGACATCGTGCTCGAGGCTGGCCAGGGCATGGCCGTGGGCGGCAGCGAAGAACTGCTGGTCTGCGCCCTGGGCGGCCCGGCGGTGCTGGAGCTGCGCCCGGCACACGCCGGCTGCGCAGCGCTGTGATGAGCACCGCAGCCATTGCCAGGCCGGGCCTGGACCTCAGCGCCGAGCGGCTGCGCCTGCCGCGCGGCCGCGCCGTGCTGCTGCGCGCCATCGGCGCACAGGATGCCGCCGCCACCCAGGCTTTTGTGGCGGGCCTGTCGCTGGATGCGCGCCACAAGCGCTTCCACGTCGGCCTGCGCCAGCTCAGCCCCGAGCTGCTGCGCCAGATGACCGAGGTGGACCAGCACCAGCATGTGGCCCTGGTGGCGCAGGCGCTGTGGCCAGCGCCCGCGCAGCCGGCGCCGCAGCTGGTGGCCGACGCCCGCTATGTGCGCAGCCACGCGCAGCCCGACGAGGCCGAGTTCGCCATCGCCGTGGCCGACGACTGGCAGAGCCTGGGCCTGGGTCGCGCCCTGATGGCACGCCTGGCCGGCCATGCGCGTGCGCAGGGCCTGCGCGCGCTCACCGGCGATGTGCTGGTGGAGAACCGCCGCATGCTGGTGCTGATGCGCGGCCTGGGCGCCGGCACGCGCGCCCACCCCGATGGGCCGCAGCTGGTGCGGGTGGTGTTTGAGCTGGATGCGCTTCAGGTGCTGGCGCGCGCCAGCTGAATCAGTTCATCCAGATGCGCCTGCAGCACGCCGCCGATCGAGGCGTCGATGCTGTTGCGCCCCTGCAGCTCCGCCATGAAGTGCGCCACCGCCTGGCGCGACAGGCCCGGGCGGTAGGGGCGGTCCTGCACCATGGCCTGGAAGATGTCGGCCACGCGCAGGATGCGCGCCTCCAGCGCCAGCTTGGCGCCGTCCAGGCCATGCGGATAGCCCAGGCCGCTGGGCGCCTCGTGGTGGTCCGCGGCCCAGCTGGCGATCTCCTCGAAGCCCCTCACCTTCTTGAGGATCTGCATGGTCTCGAAGCTGTGGCTGCGCATCACCAGGCGCTCGTCCTCATCCAGCGGCGCGGGCTTTTCCAGGATCGCATCGGGCACGCGCAACTTGCCCAGGTCGTGCAGCAGGCCGGCGATCTCGAGCTTCTCGCAATGATCCACGCTGACGCCCATGTGCTCGGCCAGGCGGCGTGCGACCCTGGCCACGCCCAGCGAATGGGTGTGGGTGAAGCTGCTCTTCGCATCGACGATCTGCGCGAAGATCGTCGCCAGCTGCATCAGCTCGGCGTTGCTGGCCTGGTAGGGCTGAGCGGTGGCCAGCATGTCGGCCAGATAGTTGGCGAGCGCATTCGATTCGAGGTTGAGCCAGAACGCCTCATGCGCCGACACCGCGAGAAACGCCTCCACCAGTTCGGGCGCGAAGTAGCTGCCGGCGCGCGCGGCGATTTCCCGGCGGATCGGCTCGCGATGCTGCAGCACCTGGCCGCTGGCATAGAAGGGCGCGGCCATTGCATCCACGCGGTCCGCCAGCAGGATCAGATTGGCCTGGCGCGCCAGTTCCAGCGGCAGCTGCCGGCCGGCCAGCAGGGCGTCCCAGCGCGTGTGGTGGTAGCGCACCGGCAACGCCATGCGCGCCAGGGGGGCGAAGTCCTTCAGCAAGCCGTAGCCGGTTTCCGCATGGGCTTGCGAGCCGGCCCAGTCGAACTCGGCGATCAGGTGCTGGTGGGTGGCGGTGCTGGACACGCCGATGTCGTGCAGCAGGCCCAGGTCGAACAGGAAGTGCACCTCCGCTGCCGGCCACTGCATCGCCCTGGCGCATTCGGCCGCCATCACGCCGACGCGCTTGCCATGCGCGATGTCGTCCACACCCACCAGATCCAGCGCGTCCGAGAGGGCATAGACCAACTGGCGAAGATCGACATTGATGCTCATGGGATGGGTCCGGTTGGCGCGCGCCTGGCTCAATTCCACCACGGCGGCGACATGCGCGTCCGTGACGCAGTGCTCTGCCGCGCCGCAAAGTTCGCTACATTGAGCGCCCCAACGATGCCTCGTCCCCAGGCCGCTCCCACCATGTCGCTGCGCTACCAAATCATCCCCGTCACCGCCTTCCAGCAGAACTGCTCCCTGGTCTGGTGTGACGAGACCCTGGACGCGGCGCTGATCGACCCGGGCGGCGAGATCACCAAACTGCTGACCGAGGTGCAGCGCCTGGGCCTGCACCTGAAGGCGATCTGGCTCACCCATGCCCATATCGACCATGCCGGCGGCACCGGCCAGCTGGCGCGCGAGCTGGGGCTGCCGGTGATCGGCCCGCATCCGGGCGACCAGTTCTGGATCGACGGCCTGCCGCAGCAGAGCCAGATGTTCGGCTTCCCGCCGGCGGAGCCCTTCGCGCCCACGCAGTGGCTGCAGGACGGTGATCATGTGCGCATCGGCAAGCAGGAATTGCAGGTGCGCCACTGCCCCGGCCACACGCCCGGTCATGTGGTGTTCTTCTCGGCCGCGGCCAAGCGCGCCTTCGTCGGCGATGTGCTGTTTGCGGGCGGCGTCGGGCGCAGCGACTTCCCCGGCGGCAACCACAACGAGCTGATCCGCTCCATCACCCAGCGGCTCTGGCCGATGGGCGACGACACCGTCTTCATCCCCGGCCATGGGCCGGAGAGCAGCTTCGGCGTGGAGCGCCGCAGCAACCCCTACGTGCGGGGAACTTGAGAGGGGCGGTTGGACGAGATTGGCGGCGCGATCTCGAAGCGCCGCGCGGGCTTCTCGGCGCGCTGGTACAGGCCCGCCACCTGGGGCAGGCTGGCCTCGATGTCGCGGATGCGCGTGGGGCCCGAGGGGTGGGTGGACAGCCATTGCGGCGGCGCGCCCTTGGAGGCCTGGCCCATCTTCTGCCACAGACTCACGCCGGCCGCCGGGTCGTAGCCGGCACGCGCGGCCAGCTCCATGCCCACCAGATCGGCCTCGGTTTCGTCCTCGCGGCTGAAGGTCAGGGTGACCAACTGGCTGCCCATGTTCAGCAGCGCATCGCCCACATTGCCCAGCCCCAGCAGCGAGGACAGCAAATTGGCGCCCACGCGGGTGGCCGCGGTCTTCGCCATGCGCTCGCGCGCATGCTCGCGCAGCGCATGCGCGACCTCGTGGCCCATGATGGTGGCGACCTCGTCGTCCTCCAGCTTGAGCTTCTCGAGGATGCCGTAGTAGAAGGCGATCTTGCCGCCCGGCATGCAGAAGGCATTTAGCTGCTGGCTGGCGAACAGGTTCACCTCCCAGCGCCAGTCCTTGGCGCGCGGGTTCCACTCATAGGCGTGCGGGATGATGCGCTTGGCAATCTCGCGCAGGCGGACCACCTGCGGATGGTTGGCGGGCGCCAGTGCGCGCTGCTGCGCCGCCTCGCGCTGCATCTGCACATACTGCTGGGCGGCGGCCTGCTCCACCTGCTGGGCCGGCACCAGATCGGCGGCCCAGCTCTTCTTGCCCACGTTGACGCCCTCGCGCGCCCATAGCGGCGTGGCCGCGAAGGTGCCGCCCGCTGCCAGCAGGCCGGTGAACATAAGGCGGCGCTGCGGCTGCGCGGCCGCGCAGCCGCGGCACTCGCAGCGGCCGAAGCCGTAGCGCGGGGCGCTGGGGAGATGGGCGTCGGCGCCCGCGTCGAAATTCGTGCTCATGATCAGTCGTCCAAGTTGGAGGCGTTCGCCGGAACTTCAAGCGCCTCCACGCTGGCGCGCAGCTTCTTCAGCAGCCACAGCGCCGGCAGCGCCAGCACGATGGAGACGAGGAAGAAATCGGGCCAGCCGATCGCCTCGGCCAGCACCCCCGCCAGCGGCCCCACCCAGACCCGCCCCACCGAGGCGAAGGCCGAGAGCAGGGCGAACTGGGTGGCGGTGAAGCGCTGGTTGCACAAGCTCATCATGAAGGCCAGGAAGGCCGCCGTGCCCATGCCGCCGCTGAGGTTCTCCAGCGCCACCACCATCAGCAGGCTGCCATCCACCTGGGTGGCCTGGGCCAGCTTCACGAAGCCCCAGTCGAAGGCCGGCACCGTGAGGGCGCCAAGGCTGCCGGCACCGTACTGGGCCAGCCACCAGAAACCCAGATTGCTGGCCGCCTGCAGCATGCCGAAGGCCATCAGCGCGCGCCACATGCCGATGCGCAGCATCAGCGCGCCGCCGGCGATGGCGCCGCCGATGGTGAGCCAGAGCCCGAACACCTTGTTGGCCACGCCCACCTCGGCGGTGCCGAAATGCAGGGCCTTGAGCAGGAAGGGCGTCATCAGCGCGCCGGTAAAGGCATCGCCCAGCTTGTAGAGCACGATGAAGGCCAGGAAGGCCGCTGCGCCGGGCTGGCCGAAGTAGTTGCGCAGGCCGCCCAGCAGGGTCTCGAAGCGCGCCGCGCGCGCCGCCCAGGCGGCCAGCGGCAGGGTCAGGCCGATGCCGGCCAGCAGGATCAGCAGATCGGTCCACTTGGCCTGCAGGCCCGCGGCCACGCTGCTGCCGGCCCACAGCGGCGCCAGCAGGGCCTTGATCGCGGGGGTCAGGGCTTGCTCGGTGAGCACCACGCCGGCAATGACCGCCAGCACCACGGCGGCGAAGCCCAGGATGTCGTGGCGCGCCACGCTGGCCGGCGCGGCCGCCTGCTTGAGGCGCGGCAGCGCCAGCGCCGAGAAGACGGCCGCACCCACCATCAGCCCGGCCATCAGGCGGTAGACCTCGGGCCAGCTCCAGCCGCCGCCCTGGGCCACGTCCACCCAGATGAAGGCCACGCCGCCGGAGAGAATCATCGCCATGCGGTAGCCCACCACCTGCAGCGAGCTGCCCAGGCCGCGCTCGCTGGCGGCCAGCACATCGGTGCTGTAGGCATTGATCACCACGTCCTGCGAGGCCGACAGAAAGGCCACCAGCACCGCCAGCAGCGCAAAGGCGCGCGTGGCCGCGCCGGGCGAGGTGCCGGCCATCAGCAGCAGCGCGCCGGCCAGCAGCAGCTGCGTCAGCACGATCCAGCCGCGCCGCCGGCCCAAGAGCGGCAGCTCGAAGCGGTCCATCAGCGGCGCCCACAGGAACTTGAAGGTGTAGGGCATGCCCACCAGGCTCAGGAAGCCAATGGTTGCCACGTCCAGGCCCTCGGCCGACAGCCAGGCCTGCATGGCCTGGCCGGTCAGCGCCAGCGGCAGGCCGGAAGCAAAGCCCAAGAGGCAGACCACCACCAGGCGGTAGAGGGCAGCGGCGCGGGCGCTGAGGGTGGGCTGTTGCTGCGGGGGCGGCAGGGCGGCGCTGGGGGTCGATGACATGCGCGGATTCTAGGGAGTCCGCGCGCTCACCCCCTGGCCGCGCAGCGCCTCGCCCAGCTCGATCTTGTTGCTGACCCCCAGGCTCAGGTAGGCGTCGCGCAGATAGGTGCGCACCGTCGCCGGGCTCAGGGCCAGCTCGCGCGCAATCTCCTTGTAGGACTGGCCCTCGGCAAACAGCTGCACCACCCGCATCTTGCGCGGCGCAAGCCCGGGCCGGCCACCGGCCTCGGCGCGCCGCAGCAGCCAGAGCTGCTCGCCGCGGCGGCTGGCCTGCAGCGTACCGCCGGGCAGGCGCAGCTGCTGGGGCAGGCGCCGCAGCTGGGCCAGCAATTCGGCCGGCAACGTGATGCCGTCCCACTGCGGCCAATGCGACCACAGCAGCTCGCACAGGGCCGGGCCGGCGAACAGCAGGCGCCCGTCGGGCAGCGCCGCCACCGCTGCACGGGCCAACTCCTCCTGCGCCGCGGCCGACAAGGCGTCGCGCAGGCGCTGATGCCACAGCTGCAGCGCATGCAGCAACAGTTGCTTGAACAGCAGCGCCTCGGCGGCGTCGAACGGCGCAGCCGCGGCGTCGCGGTACACCACCATGAAGAAGCCATGCCCGCTCGCCAGCGCGTCGATGCGCAAGGCCATGCCATGGTGCAGGCCATGGCGCTGGCTGAATGCCGCGACCTCCGCGGGCGCGTCGTCGTCCTGCGAAGCCTCGAAGCGCTGCACCTCGCCGGCCTGCCTGAGCGTGGTCTCGGCAAAGCTGTCCATCAGCGCGATGGCGCGCCACTCGGCGGCAAAGCTGTCCGTCAGGCCGATCGTCTGGGTCTGGTAGATCGCCGGCACCTTGCCGGGGCCGAGGTCGGTGCCCAGGCCCCACCAACCGCGTGCAAACGGGATCTGCGCCCTCAGGACGCTGACGGCCTGGCCCAGAAATTCGGCGGCGCTGGCCTCATGGGCCAAGGCCCCCAGCCGCAGCAGGGCGGCGCTGAAGCGCTCCAAGGTGACGGGGCTGAGGGGGTCGGACATGCGGGCAGGATTCGCGCGGCGCCCCAGCTTAGCCGGCCTGCGCCCGGCTGCGAAGCCTCCTCATTTGCGGACCCCGCATCTGCGAACTCCCGCGCCGCGCCAGCCCCGCCTACGCTGGCGCCGAGGCGGCCCCGCCTTCCACCCACAAACAATGACGGAGACATGATGAGACCCACCTACAGCAGACGCGCCTCGCTGCAACTGATGAGCCGGCTCGCCCTGGGCAGCCTGCCCTGGCTGGCCGGCTGCGGCGGCGGTGCTGACGAGATCGACGAGCGCGTCTCGCCCAGCCTGCTCACGACCACGCCGGAGAACCAGGTCGCGACCTTTCGGCATGCCGACCGGCTGGCGCCCACCCGCGTGATCAGGCGCGGCAGCGCTGCCAGGCCGCTGCCCGCGCATGCCCGCCAGCTGTCCAGGCTGAGCTACGGCCTGGCGGACCGCTCCTACAGCGTCGACGACTACATGCAGCGCAACCGCAGCAGCGGCCTGCTGATCCTGAAGAACGGCGAGGTGGCGCTGGAGCGCTACGCGATGGGCAACGACGCCAGCACGCGCTGGACCTCGTTCTCGGCCGCCAAATCGCTCACCGCCACGCTGATGGGCGCGGCGCTCAAGGACGGCAGCATCGCCAGCCTGGACGAGCCCTTGACGCGCTACCTGCCCGAGTTGGCGGGCAGCGCCTACCAGGCCAACACGATCCGCGAGCTGCTGCGCATGTGCTCCGGCGTGGCCTGGAACGAGGACTACAGCGCGGGCGCTGACTCCGACATCGCCAGGCTGGCCCAGGCCTGCTCCAGCGGGGGCCGCGGCACGGTGATGGAGCTGATGCGCTCGCGGCCACGCGCCGCCGCACCCGGCACGGCGTTCTGCTACAGCACCGGCGAGAGCTATGTGCTGGGCGCGGTGATCGCGCGCGCCACCGGCAGGACCCTGAGCGACTACCTGTCGCAAAAGATCTGGGCCCCGATGGGCATGGAGGCCGATGGCTACTGGATGCTCGACGGCGTCGACGGCCTCGAGATGGGCGGCAACAACTTCAGCGCCACGCTGCGCGACTACGCGCGCCTGGGCCAGTTCGTGCTGCAGCACGGCCGCATCGACGACCAGGCCGTGCTGCCGCCGGGCTGGCGCGATCTCGCCGGCCACCCCGACTCGGCCATCACCGCCTGCGGCCAGCTCTACCCGGGCTACCCACTGGGCTACGGCTACCAGTGGTGGTCCTTCCCCACCGGTGCGGATGCGCTGGCGATGCACGACGGCGCCTTCACCGCCGAAGGCATCTACGGGCAGTTCATCTACATCAACCCCGCCGAGCAGGTGGTGGCGGTGGTGTGGAGCGCCTGGCCGCAGCCCTGGGTGGACAGTGCCGAACTGGAAACCTATGCGCTGATCGGCACCGCCGTGGCCATGCTGCGCTGACGCTGCCCCCTCAGTTCAGCCGCTTCAGCTCCACCTGCGGCACGTCGTGCACGAACCAGCGGTGCACCTCGCCCTGGGCGTCCAGCAGGTCCAGCCAGAGCCCGCCCGGCACCGCGCGCGAGCGCAGGCACAGGCCCGGCACCGGCCGGGCGCAAGGGCCGCTGAGGCGGATCGGCACCGCCGCCGCCGGTGCGGCGGCCAGCGCCGCGGCGGCCTCGGCGGGCGCGCGCATGCGCAGCCATTGCACCTCGCGCAGCGGCAGGCTCACGAGCCCGCGCTGGCGCGCCATGCGCAGGTCGATGGAGCGATCGCCATCGTGAAACTGATCCAGCCGGCCGTGCAGGCGCTGCTGGTTGAGCAGGGTCAGATCGCAGTCGCCGCTGATCCCTTGCGGGCCGCAGGCGTCCAGGCCCGTGGGCAATATGGTCCAAGGCAACATAAGGGTCTCCCATCCTCTGCTGTCATGAGCGCAGTGCAACCCATCACGGCGTTCACGGTCATGAGGCAGCGCAAATTCCGCAGCCGGCGGATTTGATCTGCCGCAGAGAATGCGGGGGCATTCGCTCTGCCCTGACAATAGGCGCATGACCCTGTCGCCCTCCGTTCCCAGCCAGACCACTGCCGCCGACCCGCTCGACACCCTGCAGTTCCGCTCGGCCCTGGGCATGTTTGCCACCGGCGTGACGATCGTGACCGCGCGCGCGCCCGACGGCAGCCTGGTGGGCCTGACGGCCAACTCCTTCAACTCGGTGTCGCTGGCGCCGCCGCTGGTGCTGTGGAGCCTGGCCCAGCGCGCCGGCTCGATGCCGGTGTTCAGCCGCGGCTCGCACTACGCCATCAACATCCTGGCGGCCGACCAGAAGGCCCTGGCGCAGCGCTTCGCCACCCGCGACATCGACCGCTTTGCCGGCGTGGCCTGGCGCGAGGGCGCTGGCGGTGCGCCCGTGCTGGAGGGCGTGGCCGCGGTGTTCGAATGCGCCAACCGCAGCCAGTACGAGGAGGGCGACCACGTCATCTTCGTCGGCGAGGTGGAGCGCTGCAGCTTCGCCGAAAGCGCCCAGCCGCTGATCTTCCACGGCGGCAGGTACTACACCGAGCTGCCGCTGTAGGGCGCCCTGAGGCAGAGGTCCGGAAACGGCCAGACGCGCGTCGGCGCGCCGCCTAGCATGCAGGCTCATTCCTCGAGTCCTGCCATGAACGCCTTCCACCGCTTCCAAGCCCTGCACCAGGCCCCGGCGCCGCTGCTGCTGCCCAATGCCTGGGACGCCGCCAGCGCGCGCCTGTTCGAGCTGGCCGGCGCGCCGGCCATCGCCACCTCCAGCGCCTCGCTGGCCTGGTCGCTCGGTTATGCCGATGGCGGCGCCCTGCCGCCCGCGGAGCTGCTGGCCGCGGTGCGCCGCCTGGCCCGGGTGCTGAGCGTGCCGCTGAGTGTCGACCTGGAGGATGGCTACAGCGCCGATCCGGCCGCCGTGGCCGCGCTGGCCAGCGCCGTCGCCGACGCCGGCGCGGTGGGCATCAATCTCGAAGACGGCGACCAGGCCCCCGCCCTGCTGGCGGCCAAGATCGCGGCCATCCGCGGCGCGCTGGGCAGCGACCGGCCCTTCTTCATCAACGCGCGCAGCGACGTCTATCTGCGCCGGCTGGCGAGCGGGGCGGCGGCCGCGGCGATGAGCCTGGAGCGGCTGCGCCTGTACCGCGAGGCGGGCGCCGACGGCGCCTTTCTGCCCGGCCTCGCCAGCGTCGACGAGGTGCGCAGCCTGGCCCCGGCCATCGGCATGCCGCTGAACCTGATGGTGCTGCCCGGCATGCCGGCGATCGAGCAGCTGCATGCGGCCGGGGCGCGGCGCTTCAGCGTCGGGCCGGCCCCCTTCCTGCTGGCCTATGGCCAGGCCCAGACGCAGATGCATTGCTTTGTGCAGCAGCAGGCCACCGCTGGCCTGTTCGGCCAGCCGCTCGGCTACGCGGCCATGAACTCAGCGCTGCAGCGCTGAGAGTTGCTGGCGCAGCACGGCGTTTTCCACCGTCAATTCCGCGACGCGGGCGCGCAGGCGCTGCAGCTCCTCGGCCTCGGACTCGGTCAGCGGGGTCAGGTCTTGCGCCGCGGTCTGTTGGCCCCCATCCGCCTGATCGGCCACCGCCTCCTCGGCCGCCTTGGCCGGCCTGGCCTTGGCGGCACGGGCGCGCTTGGCGGCCTGCTTCAATTCGTCCTTGCCGGCGGTGGCGGCGGCCACCTGCTCTTCCACCGGCAGGCTGGCCACCGCGGCGGCGGCGCTGAGGGTGATCTCGCCCGAGCGCACCGCCGCCACCAACTCGGGCGCGGCCTGCTTCTGGATCTTCTCGATCTGCAGCACCTGCTGACTGCTGATGCGCGCCGCCTTGGCAATCGCCTCGCGCGTGTTGAGCGGGTCGGTGGGCGGCAACTGCGGCGCGTCGGCCCTGCTTTCGTCGGGCTCGGTGTGCAGCGCCACGGCGCGGCGCGCCGCCACGATCTCCTTCTTGCGCAGCGCCAGCACGCCGCGCTGGAAGTCCGACACGCTGCGCCGGCCCAGGTGCTGGTCGATCATCCAGAGATGCACGTCCTCGATGGACTGAAAACGCGGGTTCTGCACCGTCTGGAAGGGCAGGCCATGCTTGATGCAGATGCCGTAGCGGTTGTGGCCGTCCACCAGCACCTCGCCCCACA
>Ga0208398_100677_pt1 | contig 18590 bp, 19 predicted proteins | sample LakWasMe79_HOW10_2_FD_183905 | JGI IMG/M metagenome (GOLD analysis project Ga0208398, IMG submission 183905) | Freshwater sediment methanotrophic microbial communities from Lake Washington under simulated oxygen tension - Sediment Metagenome... | ecosystem: Environmental > Aquatic > Freshwater >...
CGTCGGCTTCACCACTTTGCAGCGAGGGGACGGGCTCGACGGGATCAAGGCCTGGGCGGCAAGGCTCGTCATTCGTCTCAGGTTCTCCGACGCCACGCCGCAAGGGCACACCGACCCACGCGTCGGAGCCGCCGTGGCCATGGTCCCCTTCGCGGCGGACTTCGATCCCGAGTCATTGCGGCAGCCGAGCGTGCCCCTGGGACTGGTGATCGCGGACAAGGACATCAACCAGGTTCCCCGCTTTCACGTGGAAGCCGTTCGCGCGGCCTGCGAGCCGCGGTGCGAGGTCCTGCAGCGCCTGGCCGACGGAGGGCACGGGGCCATGCTGTCGCCGATGCCGCCGCTCGAGGCGGGCAGCGTCGCCAAAGGCCTTCTTGGTGATCCGCCGTCGTTCGATCGTGCGGCCACGGTTCCGCAGTGGCATACCCATGTCGCCGAGTTCTTCCTGCGGCACCTCATGCCTGCAAGGTAGGGCCTGCCGTCAAGGCAGACCAGTTCTGTCGCCTGAGAGCCGCCAGCGGCCAATCATTCAGGCTACCGCAGCGACATTGACGACGACCTTCCCGCGTGCCTTGCCAGCCTCGATGAGGTTGTGGGCCTCCAGGGCGTTTTCCAGCGTGAACACGGTCTTGTCCAAGAGCGGCAGCAGCTTTCCGGCTTCGACGAGGGCGGCCACTTCGCGAAGAATCTTGCCGTGGTTTTCGCGGCCGCGGCCAGTCGTCATCGGCAGCAGCGTGAATACGCCCGAGTAGGTCGCTGCGCGGAAGGACAGTGGCGCAAGGCTATGCGTGCCCCAGCCAAGGATGCTGACGACATGGCCGCCATAGCGGCGCGCCGCGACGAACGACGCATCGAGCGTGGCGCCGCCAACGGTGTCGAAGACGAGGTCGAATCCTTCGCCGGCGGTGAACTTGTCGACATATTGCTCGACGGTCTTGGCGCGGAAGTCGATGGGGTGCGCGCCGTACCCGGTCGCGATGTCGAACTGGTCGCGGGCGACGGTCGTGTAGACCTCCGCGCCGAACGCCTTCGCGAGCTGCACCGCCACGTGACCCACGCCGCCGGCGCCCCCATGCACAAGCACCTTCTGGCCCGCGGACACCGCTGCGCGGTCGACCAGGCCTTCCCAGGCGGTGATGGCTGCCAGCGGGAGGGCCGCGGCTTCGCGCATCGTGAGGTTGGTGGGCTTGCGGGCGATGAGACGGTAGTCGACTGCGGCCAGTTCCGCGAGCGTGCCCTGCAGGCCGCCAACCCCGCCAGCCATGCCATAGACCTCATCACCGACGCGAAAATCGCCAGCGTCGCGGCCGACGGCGACAACAGTGCCGGCAAGGTCGATGCCCAGGATGGCCGGCAAGGGCTGCTTCGCGTGCCCTGCAGCGCCCGCGCGGATCTTCGTATCCAGGGGATTCACACCGCTGGCCGCGATTTGCACCAGCACTTGGCCCGGGCCGGCGGCCGGCGTCGACAAGATGACGCAGGTGAACGGTGCGCCGGGTTGCTCGACCATCAGGGCGCGCATGGTTTTGGGAGAAGTCATCTGGTCCTCAGCGGTGGTTGGATGACGTCAGTCTCTCGTATTCGATGTCGAATGAAAATCCAAGAAAATGCACATGAGTCATTCAAAATCGTATGATTTGCTTCATGGACTGGGACGACATCAAGATCTTCCTCGCCATCGCGCGAGCGGGCTCTCTCGGGCGGGCGGCGGCGGTAGTAGGCCAATCGCAGCCGACCATGGGACGGCGTCTGAAGGCCTTCGAGGCGAAGCTCGGCCTGTCGCTGTTCCAGCGCAGCAGCGACGGCTTCGCGCTCACGGATGAGGGCGCTCTGGTTCTGGCGCATGCAGAGCGGATGGAGGAAGAGGCGCTGGGCTTCGAGCGTCAACTTGCGGGGCAGGGGACGCAGCTTGAAGGGCTCATTCGGGCGTCGTCATCGGACTGGTATGGCGTTCACGTGCTGTCGCCCATCTTCGCAAGCTTCCAACGCAAGCACCCGCGAGTCGTCATCGAACTCGTGACCGACTCGCGGCTGTTTGACCTCGCGCGACGCGAGGCCGATCTGGTGTTTCGCATCAAGCCGTTCGATGAGCCCGACGTTGTGCAACGTCGCCTGATGCGAATGGACTACGGGCTGTATGGCGCTGCGAGCTTGGCGCTTCCGACGGTCGGCGATGGTCGCGGAACGCCGGTCATCATCATGGACACGGCGTTCGACGACTTGCCTGACGTGCAGTGGCTGCGTCGTAAGCTGCCGCGGGCGCACGTCGTCATGCGGAGCAACAACCGTGAGGTGCAGGCATCACTGTGCGTTGAGGGCAGCGGATGGGCGATGCTGCCGACGGCGCTTGGAGACAAGCTGCCGGGCGTTGTGAAAGCCGACCTGGGTGAGGTACCGCCGCACCGCGACGTGTTCCTTGGCTACCACCAAGACTTGCGTCGCCTAGCGCGCCTCAGGGGGCTGGTCGAACATGTCATTGAGGCGCTGGCTGCGCGCCAGGCGCAGTAACTGGTGCAGCAGCCAGGTGGCGCCGCGCCGGCTGGCGCATCAGCACGAACTCCTCGGCCGCGGTGGGATGCACGGCTACGGTGCGATCGAAGTCGCGTTTGGTGGCGCCACAGGTCAGCGCCACGGCCAGGCTCTGCACGATCTCGGGCGCATCGGCGCCGATCATGTGCACGCCCAGCACACGGTCATCAAGGCCGTCGACCACCAGTTTCATATAGCTGCGGCTGGCGCCGCCGGCGAAGGCGGTCTTCATGGGCCGGAAGTCGGATTCGAAGATGTCCACCGGACCACGCAGCACTGCGTCGGCCTCGCTCAGGCCCACGCTGGCGATGGGCGGGTCGGTGAACACGGCGCTGGCCACGGTCCGGTGGTCCACGCGGCTCGGACGATGGCCGAACTCGGTATCGGCAAAGGCCCGTCCCTCGGCAATGGCCACCGGCGTCAGGTTCATGCGGTGGGTGACGTCGCCGATGGCCCAGATGCCGGGCGCGCTGGTGCGGCTGTCGGCATCCACCGCGATGGCGCCGCGGCCATCGAGCCGCACGCCGGCACGGTCCAGGCCCAGGTCCGCGGTGTTGGGCTGGCGCCCAGTGGCGTTCAGCGCGGCGGCGGCCCGCAGTACCGAGCCGTCGCCGCGCTGCAGCGCGAAGCCTGCGGCATCACGCGCCAGCCGCTGCAGGGCCACTCCGCCCGCCAGGGCCACGCCGCGGCCTTGAAGGGCAGTGGCCAGGCGTTGGCGCAGGTCCAGGTCGAAACCGCGCAGGGGCAGCGTGTCGCGGAAAGCCAGCGTCACCTGCGCACCCAGGCCCGCCAGGATGCTGGCGAACTCGACCGCGATGTAGCCGCCGCCGATCACCAGCAGGCTGGCTGGGACTTCGCGCAGGTCGAGCACCTCGTTGGATGTCATGGCCAGCGGCAGGCCGGGCAGCGCATCGTTTGCCGGTGCACCGCCGGTGGCGACGAGCAGGCGCTGGCCGCGCACCGTGCGGCTGCCCACCGCCACCGCGCCATCGCCCAGCAGCCGCGCCCGGCCGCTGGCGAGTTCGACGCCGGAGTCGGCCAGCAACTGGCGGTAGATGCCCTCCAGGCGTCGGATCTCGGCCGCCTTGGCATCGGCCCAGCGGTGCATCTCGAAGCGGCCGGCCACATCCGTCCAGCCATAGCCGCGGGCCTCATCGAAGGCCTGTGCAAAGCTGGCCGCGTACATCATCAGCTTCTTGGGCACGCAGCCGCGGATGACGCAGGTGCCGCCGACCCGGTCGGCCTCCACGATCAGCACGCGCGCGCCGTGGGCCGCGGCGCGGCGCGCGGCGGCGACCCCGCCCGAGCCGGCACCGATGACCACCAGATCGAATTCGTCGGACATGTGAGTTCCTTGGGAAGGTGAACGTTGCCGGCGGCGCGGCGTCGGTGCAGGGGCCGCCAACCGGCTGCGTCCTTGGCAGCTGCCATCATTCCTGCCGCTGCAGGCCGCGAGTGTGAACCGTTTGGTGCGCTGGTTCGGGACTGACGGGTCTGCTAGACACCGGTGCCGAAGCGTCGCATGAACTGCCGGTCGATGTGGTCCTTCCAGCGCCAGACCCATCGCCCGCGCCACGACCAGCGGCCCCAGGTGGCCAGGGCGTGCCGGTCGCCGGTGCTGATGAGGTAGAGCGCGTGCGACTGCGGTGTCCAGGCCTGCAGGGCCCGGCCGGTGCAGAAGGCGCGCAGGTTGCCGGCCAGCACCGGCCCCGCACGCACCGCAAACACGCCGGACTTGGGGCGTCGGTCGGCATAGGCCGCCACGTCGCCTGCGGCGAAGACCTGCGGATGCGAGCTGCTTTGCAGTGACCGGTTGACGCGGATGAAGCCCTGCGTATCGGTGGCCAGGCCGCTGGCCGCCGGCCAGGCCGGGGCCGCCGCACCAGTGGACACCAGACAGGCATCGAAGTGCAGCGGCGGCCCATCGCCGAGGTGGAGCCGTCCCGCCTCCAGATGCTGGGCGCGGCAGCCGCCCCGCCAGGTGATCCCGCGCTGGCTCAGCAGCCTTGCCGCATGCCGGCGTGTCGCGCGCGGGGCACCCGGCAGCGGCAGCTCGTCACGACCGACCACGGTGATGCGCAGCTGCGGCCAGCCCTCGGCAGCGGCACGGTGCTGGATGGCGAACGCCAGTTCGACGCCGGCCGCACCGGCGCCCAGCACCACCAGGTCGAAACAGCGCCGCGCGCCGGCGATGCGCGCCACCAACGCCGGCCAGGCGGCGATGAACTGTTCGATCGGCCGCACCGGCATGGCGTGCTCGGGGCTGCCGGGCAGATCCTGCAGCGCGGGCATCGGCCCGGTGTCGACCGACAGCGCATCGAAGTGCAGGTGCTGGCCATCGGCGCAGCGCACGCTGTTGTGCTGCAGGTCCAGGCCCAGGCAAGCGGTTTCGTGCAGGACCACGTCCGCGCGATCGGCCAGGGCGTCGAGGCGGATCGCGCAGGCCTCGATCGCGTAGTGGCCGGCCACCCAGCCCGGCAGCATGCCGGAGTAGATCTGGCGCCGGTAGGGCGAGACCAGATGCACCTGCCAGCCGGCCAGCGCCTGCTGCGCCAGATCGGCCAGCACCTGGACATGGGCGTGTCCACCGCCCAGCAGCACCAGCCGCTTCATGCCGGCACGGGCGGCCGGCCCGCGGCCTGCCGCTGGCCTTGCCAGGCCTGCCAGCGCAGCAGGTCGGCCGGCACATCCAGATCCCACAGGGTCTCGAACTCGTGCACACGCAGGCCGGCGGCCGCGGCGCGCGCGCGGGTCTGCGCCATCACCTGATCGGTGCTCCAGGCGATGTCCCGGAACAGCGTGGGCTGCGGGCGGCGCAGGCCCACCAGCACATAACCGCCGTCCTCGGCCGGATAGAAGACCGCCTCGTCACCATCGAGCAGGGCCTGCGCGGCGCGGCGCAGGTGGCCGGGCGTCAGGGGCGGGCAGTCGGTGCCGATCAGCAGCAGCGGGCCTTGCCGGCCCTGCAGGCGGAAGGCCGTGTGCATGCGCTCGCCCAGGTCGCCACTGGCCTGCACCCGGCAGCGCAGGCCGCAGGCCTGGCGCAGCGCCCGGAAAAAGCGGTGCTGCGCATCGGGCGCACACCACAGCGTCACCGCGCCCAGCCGGGCGTCGAGTGCGGTGTGCACGGCCGTGCGTGTCATTTGCCGCTGCAGCCGCGCGGCCCCCTGCGGCCCCAGGGCCGGGATCAGGCGGGTTTTGGCCAGGCCGGGCAAGGGGGCCTTGGCCAGCACCGCCAGCTGCACCTGCTGCAGGCTGGTGGGGGGGTCAGCGGGGGCGGTAGCCATAGCGGAGGGCCAGCTTTTTCGGGTCGGCGCCCAGGAAGTAGGCGGCGCGCAGCCGCCACATCAGGACGATGGTGCGCCATGCGCCGTGGCGCTCCCAGCGCCGCGCCGAGGTGGTCACGCGTGCCGTCAGGCAGGCCGGCCGGCCGTGCCGCTTGAGGGTGCGCGACAGCGCGATGTCCTCCATCAGCGGCAGGTCGGGGAAACCGCCAACCTGGCGGAACAGGTCGTGCCGCACGAACAGCGCCTGGTCGCCGGTGGCGATGCCGGTCCAGCGCGACCGCAGGTTCATCAGGGTGGACACCAGGCGCAGCAATGGCCGCGGGCTGTCGATGCGCACGTCGAAGCGACCCCACGCCGACGGGCCCCCGGTGGCGTGCCGCACCAACTGGTCGGCGTTATCGGGCAGGGTGGTGTCGGCATGCAGGAACAGCAGCACGTCGGCCGGGCAGGCGGCGGCGCCGGTGTTCATCTGCGATGCCCGGCCGCGTGGCGCCCGCAGCGCCAGGTCGGCATGGACCCGTGCAATCGCCAGCGTGTCGTCCCGGCTGCCGCCGTCCACCACCACCAGGCGTGCACCACGCTGTCGCAGGGGTTGCAGCGCCTGCAGGCGCGCTGCCAGGGTATGGGCCTCGTCGAGCACCGGCACCACGATGCACAGCGCCGGTCTCATGGCGTGGCCCCAGGCGCATCGTCGTGCCAGGCCAGCGCACGGTGGTTGAAGCCCGATGCCAGGGTCGGCTTGATCACGGCGAAGTAGGGTGACACATCGAAGTCGCGCGGAACGAACAGGCTGTGGTGACGCACATGCAGGATCTCGCCCATGCAGCCCGGGCACATTGGGTCCATCGACGGCACGTTCTCGACCACCGGCAGGATCGGATAGTGCACCGACTGGAAGGCCTGCGCGATCAGGGTGGAACAGATGGCGCGGGTGGGGTCGCCGCTGCCCAGTGCCAGCATGCGACGGCGCCAGCGCGCCGGCACTGGTGGCGTGGGCAGCAGGTAACGCGCCAGATCGATCACGTTCTTCAGATCGTAACGGTGGCCCAGTTGCGTCATGGCGTAGCCGATGAGAGCCTGGACCTCGCCGGCGTCGAGCCCGACCGGTCGGCACACCCTGCAGTGCAGGCCGGTGAACTCGGCCACGCTGACCAGGCGCACGCCCTCGCGCAGGTCGGCCTCCAGAAAGCAGCGAGGCCGCCGGTCGGCGTCGACCAGCCCGCCGGCCGCGCCGACGTACAGCGCCGCATGCGACCAGGTGGACTGCGTCAGGTACTTGATGGCGGTGCAGATCCGGCACTGGCCCTCCACCAGCAGCACGTCACCGGGCTGCAGGCAGGCCATGAGCCGGGCCGGATCGGTGGGCGCGGCCACGCTGTGCGCGTGGCGGGTCTGGCTGAGGTAGCGGCTCAGCCCGGTGCCCAGCCAGCGGGTGATGCGGTCGATGGGGCCGGTCATGCGGTGTGCCGGGGCGGGTGCAGGGTCGCTGCGGGCTCAGGCGCGTCGCCAGGCATGGAAGCGCTCGGCCCAGGCCAGCAGCGCCTGCGGCGCGTGGGCGCGCCTCCACTGGCCGGCGGCGTACTTGTTGGCCTCGGCCAGCGTCGGGTAGGTGTGGATGGTGCCGAGGATCTTGTTCAGCCCGAGGCCATGCTTCATTGCCAGCACATATTCGGCCAGCAGGTCGCCGGCATGCTCGCCCACGATGGTGACACCGAGGATGCGGTCCTTGCCGGGCACGGTGAGCACCTTGACGAAGCCGTTCGCCTCGCTGTCGGCGATGGCGCGGTCCAGTTCGTCCAGGCCGAAGACGGTGACTTCGCACGGGATATTCTTCTCCTTGGCCTCGAGCTCGTTCAGGCCGACACGCGCGACCTCGGGCTCGACGAAGGTGGCCCAGGGGATCACGCGGTAGTCGGCGCTGAAGGTCTTGAACGGGGTGAACAGCGCATTGACGGCGGCATACCAGGCCTGGTGTGCGGCGGTGTGGGTGAACTGGTAGGGCCCGGCCACGTCGCCGGCGGCATAGATGTTGGGGATGTTGGTCTGCAGGTAGCCGTTGACCTCGACCGTGCGGCCGGTGGTGACGCCCAGTTCTTCCAGGCCGTAACCCGTCAGGTTGGCCGTGCGCCCGACGGCGACGAGGATGGCGTCGAAGGGGATGGGCTTCTCCCGGCCGTCGATCTCGACCACCAGCACCTTCTGCTGGCCGCCGCACTGAACGCGCAGTGCCTTGTGGCCGGTCAGCACCGTGACGCCTTCGGCACGAAAGCGGGCGGCGACGAGTTCCGACACGTCCGGGTCTTCACGCACCAGGATGCGGGGCAGCATCTCGACCTGCGTGACCCGCGACCCCAGCCGGGCAAAGGCCTGCGTGAGCTCGCTGCCCATCGGGCCGCCTCCGAGCACCACCAGGCGCTCGGGCCGCTGGCGCAGCTGCCAGACGTTGTCGGAGGTCAGCAGTTCCGTCGGGCCAAGGTCGGCCAGCCCGGGAATGGGCGGCACGAAGGGTCGCGCACCCGCCGCGATGACGATGGCGCGCGTGGTCAGCGTCTCAACACGCCCGTCGCGGTGGGTGATCTCCACCGCCCACGGTGACACGATGCGTGCCGTGCCCTGGGCCACGTCCACGCCCAGGCCGGTGTAGCGCACCGCCGAGTCGTGCGGCTCGATCGCCTGGATGACGCGCTGCACGCGCGCCATGACCTCGCCGAAATCGAAGTCCGCCGTCGCCGAGCGCATGCCGAACTCCTGGGCACGCCGCACCTGCGACAGGAATCTGGCCGAGCGGATCAGCGCCTTGGACGGCACGCAGCCGGTGTTCAGGCAGTCGCCGCCCAGCGCGTGTTTCTCCACCAAAGTAACCTTGGCCTTGAGGGCCGCGGCAATGTAGGCCGTGACCAGCCCGGCCGAGCCGCCGCCGATGACGACGAGGTTGCGGTCGAAGCGCGCCGGCTTAGGGAAGCGGGCATAGGCCTGGCGGGCTTGGAACAGGTGGATGAGCTTCCTGGCGGCGAGCGGGAAGACACCCAGCAGCAGCAGCGAGCCCAGCACCCCGGGTGAGACGATGCCGGACAGTGACTCGATGTGCGCCAGCTGGGTGCCGGCATTCACGTAGGCCAGCGTGGCGGCCAGCATGCCGGTCTGGCTGACCCAGTAGAAGGTCCAGGGGCGCAGCGCCGTCACGCCCATGGCCAGGTTGATGACGAAAAATGGCAGCACCGGCACCAGGCGCAGCGTGAAGAGGTAGAAGCCGCCGTCCCTGGCGATGCCGGCATTGAGCGTGGTCAGCCGGCTGCCGAAGCGCGACTGCACCCAGCCGCCCAGCAGCCAGCGTGCGACCAGGAAGGCGAGCGTGGCGCCGATGGACGAGGCGAAGGACACGATCAGCGTGCCCCAGCCCAACCCGAACAGCGCACCCGCGGCCAGGGTCATGACCGTGGCACCCGGCAGCGACAGTGCCGCCACGGCCACGTAGACGGCAAAGAACAGCAGCGCGGCCAGCAGCGGCTGCCCGGCGCGCCAGGCCTGCAGGTCGGCCTGGTGGCCCTGGAGGGCGGCCAGGCTCAGGAAACGGCCGAGGTCAAAGCCGAAGAACAGGGCCAGCAGCCCAGCCAGCCCGAGCAGCAATCCCCACCGTTTGTCCAGACGCATCCCGTTCCTTCCCGGCTTGCCCAGGCCTGTTTGGCCCCGCGTTCCGCCTCCGCTTGCCGATAGACGCGCTGGCAGGCCGTATCCTTACAGATCCGCCTGGCCTGCGCGGGGGAATTGCCGCCTGGCCTGTAAGACTGGGGCGGCCTGCGCCGTCTGTTCGCCACGAAGCCGGTGTCCGACACGGTTTGCTGCCCACGATCCCACGCCACCATGCCGCATCTCCCTCCGCCGCCTGACGCCGACCGCCTGCCCTGGCGCGCCGGCATCGGGCTGAAGCCGCAGCATTTCGGCGAGGTGCTGGCCACGCGTCCGGACATCGGTTTCTTCGAGGTACACGCCGAGAACTACATGGTTGACGGTGGGCCGTTCCCTCAGGCCCTGGAGCGGGTGCGCGAACACTACGCGCTGTCCCTGCACGGCGTCGGCCTGTCGATCGGCGGCGCCGGCCCGCTGGACGAACGGCACCTCGACCGGCTGGCGGCCCTGATCGACCGCTACCAGCCGGCATCGTTCTCCGAGCACCTGGCCTGGTCCAGCCATGGCGGCGTGTTCCTGCACGACCTGCTGCCGGTACCCTATGACCGTGCGACGCTGGGCCGCGTCTGCGACCACGTTGACCGCGTCCAGGAGCGGCTGCAGCGCCGCATTCTGCTGGAGAACCCATCGACGTACCTCGAATTCGAGGCATCGACGATGAGCGAGACCGCGTTTCTGCGCGAGGTCCTGCAGCGCACCGGCTGCGGCCTGCTGCTGGACGTCAACAACGTGCACGTGTCCTGCACCAACCACGGCCGGGACGCCACGGCCTACCTGCGCGACCTGCCGCTGGGCGAGGTCGGCGAGGTCCACCTCGCCGGCTTTGCGCGTGACCAGGGCGCTGACGGCGCGCCGTTGCTGATCGACAGCCACGGCAGCCCGGTGGACGAGGCCGTCTGGGACCTGTACGCCCAGGTGGTCGGAAAACTGGGGGCCGTTCCCACGCTGCTGGAGCGTGACAACGATGTGCCCGCCCTGTCTGCCCTGCTGGCCGAAGCCGGCCGCGCCGAGCGGCTGATGCAGCAGCGCGCTGCGCCGCGCCGCTGCGGCCTGTACTGGGGTGGCGCGTGACGCGTGGCCCGGGCCGGGGCCGGGGCTGCACGGCGTAGCCTGTGACGCCGTGGTGCTACCAGCGCAGCAGCCACGGACCCAGCAGCGCGCCGAGGCCGGCGGGCATCAGGATGCCGGCCGTGTACCAGACCAGGACGAACAGCGGCGACAGCTCGGGGCAATGCAGCGCATAGCCCAGCGCCCCTCCGCAGCCCGCGAGCAGGCCGGCGGCGAAGCCGGCCGTCCGGGGCCGCGTCGGCGCCAGGCCGCGCAGGGCCCACAGCGTGGCCGCCAGGGCGGGCAGCGAAAGCGTGGCCACGCGCCAGGGGCAGGCGGTCCACGAGTGGCCCAGCAGCAGGCTCGGCCGCTGCGCGTCGGTGGCCTGCAGCCACACGGTGAGCGCCAGCAGCGCCATCACCAGCACCACGGTGGCCACCGGCCAGAGGGCCCGGCGCCACGGCGCGCCCGGACGTGCGGTGCGATCGGCCAACCAGGCGGCGCTCAGCAGCAGCGCGGTGATGTAGGCCAGCTTGGCCGCCAGCGCCGTCCCCATGTCGGCCAGGCCGCTGTTCAGGCCCAGCAACAGCACCGTGCCGACGGCGCTAGCGACGGCCCCGAGGCCGGCCGCGGCGCCGAGGCGCCGCTCCACCACATGCCGTGGTGCCGGCCCGGCATGGCGCGCCAGCAGGTCGATCAGCTGTTCGGTCCTCATGGCTGCCCCCGGATCAGGCGCGCCAGCCGCTTGAGGCCACGGTGGACGTGGACCTTGACCGCCGATTCCGACAGGCCGGCGCGCCGCGCCGCGTCCGACACCGTCAGGCCTTCCAGCCGGGTGTCGACGATGGCCTGGCGCTGCGCCGGCGGCAGGGTGTCCAGCAGCAGGCCGAGGTCATGCCGCACCTCGGCCTCGCCGTGCACGGTCGGATGCAGTGCGTCGGGCAACTCGTCGAAGGACTCGAACAGCCGCTCGCTGCGCCCGCGCCGGCGCCACAGGTCGACCAGCTTGTGGCGCGCGATGCCGTGCACCCAGGCCGTCACCGGCACCTTGGCGTCGTAGGTGCCGCGCTGCAGATGCAGCGCCAGCAGGGTTTCCTGCACAAGGTCCTCCACGTCATGGGACAAGCCGGTCAGCCTGCGCGCGAAGTAGCCCCGCAGCCGATCGGCCATCAACGCCAGGGCTTGCCGATAGGCCGCCTCGTCGCCTGCCTGGGCGTTCAGCCACAGGGGCCGCAGCTGATCTTCGAAGTCGTTCGGCAATCCTGACCCGCTAGTTCGCCGCATCCGGCGATTCGGTTACGTTGATTCCGCAAAAAAATTTCCACACCGATGTAACCGCCGCGCCGCGCCGCGCGAACTGGACAGCACGGCGCGCATCCCCGCGGGCTGCGCCCGGACCCGACAGACCTCGACACTCTACCCAAGGCCACACCATGAAGCTGCTCCAACACATTGTTTGCGCCCTGCTCGTCACCGCCGCCTCGATAGCCCAGGCACTCGACATCAAACCCTACACCGCCGAGGCGCTGGCGGCGGCCGAGGGCGCGGGGCAGCCGGTGGCCCTGCACTTCCACGCCGACTGGTGCCCGACCTGCCGCGCCCAGGACAAGGTGCTGCAGTCGCTGAAAGCCGAAAAGGGCCTGGACCTGACCATCCTGACCGCCAACTACGACACCGAGAAGGACCTGAAGCGCCGCTTCAAGGTCAACGCGCAGTCGACGCTGGTTGTGCTCAAGGGGCAGAAGGAAGCGGCGCGCCTGGTCGGCGACGCCACGGCCGACGGCATCCGCAGCGCGCTCAAGGCCGCGCTCTGACCGGACCCGCGCCGTGTCGATCGCACTGTCCTTGCCGCAACTGGGCCTGAGCCTGGCTGCGGGCGGCCTGACCACGCTGTCGCCCTGCGTGTTCCCGCTGCTGCCGCTGGTGCTGGGCGGGGCGCTGCAGGGCAGCCGACTGGCCCCCGTGGCGATGGGCGTGGGCATGATCGTGTCGTTTGCGGCCATCGGCATGGTGCTGGGCGCGCTGGGGCCGGCGCTGGGTATCGACGCCGACACGGTGCGCACCGCCGGGGCGGCCCTGCTGATCGCCTTTGCGCTGGTGATGCTGGTGCCGGCGCTGGGCGAGCGCTTCACCCGCTGGATGCTGCCGATCGCCAGCACCGCCAATGCCGCGTCGTCCCGGCTGGACGGGGGCTCGGTCCTGGGCGCGCTGCTGCTCGGCGGCGTGCTGGGGCTGGTCTGGAGCCCGTGCTCCGGACCGCTGCTCGGGTCGGCCCTGACGCTGGTGGCCAGCGAAGGCGGCGTGGCGCGTGGCGGCCTGGTCCTGGGCATCTTCGGCCTGGGCGCCGCCATCCCGCTGGTGGCCGTGGCCTATGCCTCGCGCCGTGGTTTTGTGGCGGTGCGCGACTGGGTGCTGGCCCGCATTGAGCGCGTGCGGCATGTGTTTGCCGTGCTGCTGGGCGCCATGGGCGTGGCCATCCTGACCGGGGGCGACAAATGGCTGGAGGCGCAGGTGCTGCAGTGGCTGCCGGACGCCTGGGTCAACCTCACCGTGGGTATCTGATGCGGCCGCCGGCGCCAGCGGTGCGACCGTGCCGGAGCCGGGTCGGGACCAGGCGAGCGGTCGCCGACGGGTGTGGCGCGGGCCCGTCAGCAGCAGGCGCCGGACGCCGGCGTCGCGCTGTGCGCATCGAACGGCATGCTGCTGCCGCAGCCCTCGAACAGCCCGTAGTGGCGGTCGAAGTTGCCGATGAACTGGAAATGCGGCGCGAAGCGTGTGCCCTGCAGCATGTGCCAGGTGTTGCCGCACACCGGGAAGACGCGGCCGGTCTCGATGGCGTGATGCTTGTCCAGCACGAAGCGGTCCGGATGAGCCGCCATGCTGCCCAGGTAGACCACGGCCTGGCCGTAGTCCTCGCAGGCGCTTTCCAGGGCATCGAGCTTGAACAGGCGCCAGGTGGCCGAGTAGAAATTGAGCGGCCCGATCCGGGCCGCCAGCGCCGGGTCGGTCACGGCCAGCGGGCGGTCATCCACCAGGCGCGGGTCGGCAAAGCCGTGCAGTCGGGCCAGGCGCAGGAAGTCGTTCCAGTACAGCGCGCCGCCCAGGCACTCACCGTACAGCACCGGGTCGTTGCGTACGGCCTCGGGCACCCGGCGGTCGGCATAGACGTCGGAGAAGTAGAACTCGCCGCCGGGCTTGAGCAGATGCTGCACGCCGCGCATCACGGCCGCCTTGTCGGGCGAGAGGTTGACCACGCAGTTGGAGACGATGACGTCGAAGCTGGCCGGCGCCAGCCCCAGCTCGTCCAGCCGCTCGATGTAGCCCTGCACGAAGCGCACGTTGTCGTAGCCGAAGGCCTGCGCCTGGTGGCCGCGGTGCCGCTCGGCGACGGCGAGCTGCTCGTCGGTCATGTCCACGCCGACCACCTGGCCGGACGCACCCACCAGCTGCGCCAGGGCATACACATCACGGCCCGACCCGCAGCCCAGGTCGAGCACGCGGCAGCCGGCCAGCACCGGCGGGCAGACCAGGCCGCAGCCGTAGTAGCGCGACAGCACCTCCGGGTGGATGCGCGCCAGCAGGGGCTTGAGCCACTCGGGCACCTGGCTGATGTCGCAGCACGCGGTGGTCTTGAGATCGGCCGTGCTCTGGAGCTGGCGGCCGTAGTAGTCCTGGACGATGTCGTGCATGAGAATGCCTCGGAAATCGGAATTCGTGGGCGTGACGGGATCAGGCGGCCGTCGGGGTCTCGGCCAGCGCGCCCCCGCAGCTCGACCCTTGCCCGGCGGTGCAGCCGAAGCAGTGGTCCGCCACGCGGATGGGCCGGTCCTGCAGCGCGCCGGCGGCGATGTCGCCGAGGTGCAGGCGCGGCTTGCCGGCGTCGGCGATGGGCAGGCCGAGTTGCTGGTTGAAGTCGCAGTCGTACAGGTAGCCCTGCCAGTCCACGCTGACCAGGTTGCGGCACATCACCTGGTCGAGATTGGCCTCGCGGTGGGCGCTGCGCAGCAGGTCCATGTAGCTGTTGAACTGGCCCTTGGACACCAGCGTCGAGCCGAAGCGCTGGATCGGCATGTTGGCCAGCGTGAACAGCTGGTTGAACACCACGCCGAAATGGGCCGCCAGGTGCTGCTTGTAGTCCTGCTCCAGCGCCTGCTGCGGCGGCGGCAGGCTGGCGCCCTGCGGGTTGTAGACCAGGTTCAGGGTCAGGCCGCTGCCGGGCTGGCCGTAGCCCAGGGCGTTGAGCTGCTGCAGGCCCCGGATGCTGGCGTCGAAGGTGCCCTTGCCACGCTGGCGGTCGACGTTGTCCTCCAGGTAGCAGGGCATCGAGGCGACCACCTCGACGCCGTGTGCGGCCAGGAATCCGGCCAGGCCGTCCTGGCCGGGCTCCGTCAGGATCGTCAGGTTGCAGCGGTCGATGACGCGCACGCCGCGGGCCCGGGCTGCCACCACCAGGGCGCGGAAATGGGGGTTGAGTTCGGGCGCGCCGCCGGTCAGGTCGAGCGTGTGCAGGTCGGGGCTGGCCGCCAGGAAACCGATCACGGCGTCGATGGTGTCGCGCGACATCTCCTCGGTGCGGTTCGGTCCGGCATTGACGTGGCAGTGCAGGCAACTCTGGTTGCAGCGGTAGCCCAGGTTGATCTGCAGGGTGTCGACCCCGCGGCGGCGCAGCGCGGGGAAGTCGGAGCGGACGAGCAGGGGAAGGGTGGCGTGCATGGGCGTTTCCGTGGTGGCTAGCCTGTCAGACGTGCGCGGGGCGGATTCCTTACAGCCGACACGGCGGGCGGTGCGTTGCGGCGGCAGGCGTACTGTGCGCCGAGAATCCGGCCGCCGCGCCTTGCGCGCCTGCCGCGGCCAGAATCCGGGCATGTCACCCCGCACGACCCGAGCTCTGCTGGCGCGCCTCGGCAGCGCTTTTCAACCGTGTTGGGCCCGCCGGGCGAGAGGCGGCTGAATGTCGCGAGCATCGACGCCTTCTCCCGTGCCGGGCCTGGCTGCCGCCGCCCATGAGGACATGCAGGGCATCAGTGCCGAGGCGCTGCTGTCGCTGCGTGCCGACATGCTGCGTTTTGCCCGGCTCCAGTTGCGCCATGCCGAGACGGCAGAGGATCTGGTGCAGGAATCCATCGAGGCGGCCTTGCGCAAGTCGTCCACCTTTGCCGGCCGGTCGACGCTGAAGACCTGGGTCTTCGCGATCCTGCGCAACCGCATCGTAGACCACCTGCGGCAGGCGTCGCGCACCGTCACGATGTCGAGCCTGGTCAACGACGATGAGGACTGGCAGCAGAACCTCGAAACCTTGTTCAATGACCAGGGCGGCTGGCGCGACGGGCGGCGCCCGGTGGCATGGCCCGACCCCGAGCAGTCCATGCAGACGCGGCAGTTCTGGGCCGTGTTCGAGCACTGCCTGGACCACCTGCCGCCCGCCGCCGGGCGGGTGTTCATGATGCGCGAGTTCCTCGGTTTCGAGTCCGACGAGATCTGCCGCCAACTCGGCATCTCGACCAGCAATTGCCACGTCATCCTGCACCGTGCCCGCCTCCGGCTCAGGACCTGCATGGACAGCGGATGGGGCCGGCCGGAGGGTGCCTCATGTTGAGCTGCAAGCAGGTCACCGAGGTCTGTTCCACCGAGATGGACCGCCCACTGAAACTGGGCGAGCGGCTGGCCTTGCAGGCGCATCTGATGCTGTGCAGCGGCTGCGCCAACTACCGCCGGCAGATGAAGACGCTGCGCCAGGTGATGCAGGCCTACGCCGAGGGCAGGGCGGTCGCCGCCGACCCAGAGGCCTCGCCCGACGACCGGCCATCGTGAGCGGGTACTGCTCACGATGGCCGCGCGTGAGGTCCTGGCGCGCGGGTCGGCGCCCGGCGCGGTGTTCAGTGCGTATGGGCGTGGTGCTCGTCCGGCACATGCGGGTGGGCATGGCGCTGCGGCTCGTGGTGGTGCAGGTGGCTGTGCACGCCGACCGGCATCACGTCGTGCACGTGGGCGTGATGCCCGTCATCATGGTGGTGTGCATGTTCATGTTCCAGGGCCACATGCACGTGTTCGTGCGCATGGCGCTCCGCCAAGTGCAACACGATGCCGGCAACCATCAGCGCGGCGCCGCCCAGCAGCCAGGGGCTGCCGGACCGTTCACCCAGCGCGAAGGCCAGCGCCGCGCCGACGAAGGGTGCAAAAGCGAACACCGAACCTGTGCGTGACGCGCCGAAAGCACGTTGGGCGAGCAGGTAAAACCGCAGGCTCAATCCATAGCCGGTGGCGCCCACCAGCAGCAGGGCGGCCGCCGGCCCGAGGCCGGGCAGCGGCTCGCCGGCTACCCAGGCCAGGGTGGTCGTGGCGGCGGCGCCGAACGCCCCCTTGAACATCACCACCTGGCCAGGGTCACGCCCGGCCACGGCACGTGACAGGGTGTTGTCCACGCCCCAGGCGGCGGTGGCCAGCAGCACGGCCAGCAGCCCCAGCATCGGTGTCGCGCCAGACTCGGCCCGGTCCAGCACCAGGGCCATGCCACCGAGGGTCAGCAGCGTCATGGCCGCAGCCACCCGCCGGTCCAGGGCCTCATGGTAAAAAAGCCGCGCCAGCACGGCGGTGAACACCGCCTCCAGGGTCAGCATCAGCGACGCGCCCGCGCCGCTGGTGCGCTGCAAGCCCCACGCCAGGGCCACCGGGCCGATCACCGCGCCGAACAGCGCCATCGTGGCCAGCCGCCCGGCGTCGGCCGGACGGACCCGGGCCTCCTGCTCGACCGGACGGCGCAGCAAAGCGCCGACCAGTGCCGCGCCGGCATACAGCAGCGCCGCGGTCGAGAAACTGCCGACGCCGACACCGAAGCGCTGCACCAGCGGCGTGCTGGCGCCGAAGAGCACGGCGGCCAGCAAAGCCATCAGGCCGCCGCGCAGGGCCGGAAGGTGGGTGGACGTTGGTGTGTTCAAGGTCGGGCCCTGACGGGTGAGCGGCTTTCCGACATTTTGGTCGACCCCGGGGCCGGTCGGTGGCCTGGGCCGCGCGGGGCCCCTGGGCCAGGCTGCGCCTGGGTGTCGCGGCCTTGTGGCTCGACGGGCCGGCCACCGATCGGTCAGCCTTCGGTGGCGACGATCCGTGCCGGATCGACCTGGCGCACCCGTTCGTCTTCGTAGTAGCCGCCGTACTCCGTGTACCGAAGGTAGGCCCGGCGGCAGTTCACGCATTGCCACAGGTCGCAGCGGTTGTAGGGATGGTAGGCCAGGGCGATCGGCGCGTCTGGTGACCACCCATGGGTGCCACCAGGATGGTGCTCCGCCAGGGTCGGGTCGTCGTCATCGGGATCGCGCAGGGTGCCCACGCGGACCAGCGCACGCCGGTCGAAACTGCCGGGCATGGACTCCCAGCCCGGGCTGCGCAACGGCTCGCAGACAGTGCAGGGCCGTGACAGGTCGGCTTCACATGCCAGCGCGATGAGTCCGGCTGCGTCGAGCCGGGTGGGCGGTATGGGGTCCATGGCCGGATCTTAGGTTGACCTGGCGATCCACCGCGTCCCGGACGACCGGCACGGCCGGTTCAGCCGGCCGCCCGGCCTGCACCGGCATGCGGTACACGACCCCTGGGCTAGACTCGGCCCGGGTGTTGATGCCAGCCACGGGCGCCGGGCGCATCAACAGGTTCAAGCGCTGGTCGGGCCGCCACGCGGAACAAGGACGACCATGAATCCGACGCAGGACCCCGCGGTGCAAGCCATCGCCGCCACCCTCTTTGCTGTGGCGCTGATCCACACCTTCGCTGCCAGGCAGTTCGAACGCCTCGCCCACCGCTACCCCCGGCACGCCGGCCTGTTCCACCTGCTGGGCGAGGTCGAGGTGGTGTTCGGCTTCTGGGCCATTGTGCTGATCCTGGCCATGGCCTTGACCCGCGGCGGCGTGCAGGCCCTGGCCTATGCCGAATCGCGCAACTACACCGAACCGCTGTTCGTCTTCGTCGTGATGGTGGTGGCCGCGTCACGGCCGGTGCTGCTGGCGGTGCAGTGGCTGGTGCAGGCCATGGCCCGCCTGATGCCCTTGCCCA
>Ga0208398_100678_pt1 | contig 18518 bp, 10 predicted proteins | sample LakWasMe79_HOW10_2_FD_183905 | JGI IMG/M metagenome (GOLD analysis project Ga0208398, IMG submission 183905) | Freshwater sediment methanotrophic microbial communities from Lake Washington under simulated oxygen tension - Sediment Metagenome... | ecosystem: Environmental > Aquatic > Freshwater >...
CTCGGCCCAGATCGCCGCGCTGACCTCGGCCCAGGTGGGCAACCTCTCGACCGCGCAGATCGCCGCCATCGAGACGGCCGATCTGAAGTCCCTGTCGACGGCCGCCCTGCGTGCCCTCAGCAGTGACCAGCTCGACGCGCTGACCAATGGCCAGCTGCAGGCCCTGAGCACCGCCCAAGTCGCGGCGCTGACCACGGCCCAGGTCCAAGGCCTGAACACCGGGGACCTGAACGCCTTCACCAGCGACCAGTTCGCCAAGTTCACCTCGGCCCAAGTCGCCGCGATGACCAGCGACCAGATCAGCCATCTCACGACAGATGACCTGAACGCCTTCGGCACGGCCCAGTTCGCCGCGCTGAACTCCGACCAGGTGGCGTCCCTCACCTCGGTGCAACTGCCCAAGCTGGAGTCCGCCGACCTGCGTGCCATCAGCACCGCCGCCTTCAAGGCGCTCAGCTCCGACCAGATCGCCGCGCTCACCAGCGACCAGATCGGCCAGCTCACTACCGGCCAGATCAATGCGATGACGACCGACCAGCTGGCGGGCTTCGCCACGGCCGACATCGTCGCCCTGAGCTCGGCCCAGATCGCCTCGCTGACATCGGCCCAGATCGTCAACCTCTCGACCGCGCACATCGCTGCCATCGAGACCTCCGACCTGAAGGCGATGAGCACCTCGGCCCTGCGTGCCCTCACCAGCGATCAGCTCGATGCACTGACCAATGGCCAGTTGCAGGCACTGACGACGGCCCAGGTAGTTGCGCTCACCACCGATCAGGTCCGAAGCCTGAACACCGGTGACCTGAATGCGCTGACCTCGGATCAGTTCGCCAAGTTCACCTCGGCCCAGGTAGCCGCGATGAGCAGTGACCAGATCGGCCACCTCACCACGGAGGACCTTAACGCCCTGGGCACCGCCCAGTTCGCGGCGATGACCACCGAGCAGGTGGCGGCCTTCACCTCGGTGCAGCTGCCCAAGCTGGAGTCGGCGGACCTGCGTGCCATCAGCACGGCGGCCCTGCGTGCCCTCGGTACCGATCAGATCGCGGCCCTCACGAGCGACCAGATCGGCGCCATGACCACCGCCCAGGTCGCCGCGCTGAACACCAACCCGGATCAGTTCGCCGGCCTGAACACCGCCGCCATCGTGGCGATGAGCTCGGCCCAGATCGCCTCGCTGACCTCGGCCCAGATGGCCAACTTCTCGACCGCACAGATCGCGGCCATCGAGACCGCCGACCTGAAGGCCTTGTCGACCTCGGCCCTGCGTGCGCTGAGCAGCGACCAACTGGATGCGCTGACCAATGGCCAACTGCAGGCCCTGACCTCCACCCAGGTGGCGGCGCTGACCACCGACCAGGTGCGCGGCCTCAACACCGGTGACCTGAATGCACTGAGCTCGGATCAGTTCGCCAAGCTGACCTCGGCCCAGGTGGCCGCGATGAGCAGCGACCAGATCTCGCACCTCACCACGGACGACCTGAACGCCCTGGGTACCGCGCAGTTCGCGGCCATGAGCACCGAGCAGGTAGCAGCGCTGACCTCGGTACAGCTGCCCAAGCTGGAGTCCGCCGATCTGCGTGCCATCAGCACCGCAGCCCTGCGCGCCCTCAGCTCGGATCAGATTGCCGACCTCACCAGCGATCAGATCGGCCAGCTCACCACCGGCCAGATCGGCGCGCTCACCAGCGACCACCTGCCGGGCCTGAGCACGGCCGACGTCGTGGCCCTGAGTTCGGCCCAGATCGCGGCGCTGAGCTCGGCCCAGGTCGTCGACTTCTCGACCGCGCAGATCGCGGCCATCGAAAGCGCCGATCTGAAGTCGCTCGGCACGTCGGCCCTGCGTGCACTGAGCAGCGACCAGCTCGATGCCCTGAGCAACAGCCAGCTGCAGGCGCTCACCTCGACCCAGTTGGCCGCGCTCACCACCGACCAGGTGCGCGGCCTCAACACCGGGGATCTGAACGCGTTGACCTCGGATCAGTTCGCCAAGTTCACCTCGGCCCAGGTAGCCGCGCTGAGCAGTGACCAGATCGCCCACCTCACCACGGAGGATCTCAACGCCCTGGGCACCGCCCAGTTCGCGGCGATGACCACCGAGCAGGTGGCGGCCTTCACCTCGGTGCAGCTGCCCAAGCTGGAGTCGGCGGATCTGCGAGCCATCAGCACCGCGGCCCTGCAGGCCCTCAGCTCCGACCAGATCGCCGACCTGAGCAGCGACCAGATCGGTCAGCTCACCGCCACTCAGGTGGCGGCGCTGGGCTCCGACCAGATCGCTGGCCTGGCCACCGCAGACGTCGTGGCGATGAGCTCGGCACAGGTCGCGGCGCTGACCTCGGCCCAGATCGTCGACTTCTCGACCGCCCAGATCGCGGCGATCGAGAGCGCCGACCTCAAGGTCCTGGGCACCGCCACGCTGCGCGCCCTCACCAGCGACCAGCTGGATGCGCTGAGCAACAGCCAGCTGCAGGCCTTGAGCTCCAGCCAGATCGGGGCCCTGGGCACCGACCAGATCCTGAGCCTGAACACCGGCGACCTGAACGCCCTCACCAGCGATCAGTTCAGCAAGTTCACCTCGGCCCAGGTGGCGGCCTTCAGCACCGACCAGATCAGTCACCTCACCACGGACGATCTGAACGCCCTGGGTACCGCGCAGTTCAACGCCCTCAGTACCGAGCAGGTGATGGCGCTGAGCACGCTGCAGATCAGCAGTCTGGAAACCGCCGATCTGCGCGCCTTGAGCTCCAACTCGCTGCGCTCGCTGACCAGCGACCAGCTCGATGCCCTGACGGCCAACCAGCTGCAAGCGCTGGGCGGCCAGGTCATCCTGCTGACCACCGACCAGCTGGCCGGCCTGTCGAGCACGGACCTGAATGCCTTCTCGTCGACGCAGTTCGGTGTCATGACCGGCGCCCAGGTGCAGGCCTTCACCACGCTGCAGATCGCCAACCTGGAGACGTCCGACCTGAAGGCCCTCAGCACCGCGGCGATCGGCGCCCTGCACACCGATCAGTGGGCAGCCATCACCTCGACGCAGATCGGCGTACTGTCCACCTCGCAGATCGTGGCCATGACCACCGAACAGGCCTCCGTGCTGAGCTCCGACCAGGTGCTGGGCTTCAGCACCACCCAGGTGGTGGCACTGGAGACGCGCGACATCGCGGCCATGACCATGGAAGCGGCGAACGCCTTCACCAGTGAGGACATCCAGGTCATGAGCGGTGCGCAGCTGGGCGCCCTGCTGGCGGTCTCGCCCATCGTGCTGGACCTGAACGGAGACGGCGTCAGCACCACCAGCGCGGCCAACGGCGTCAACTTCGACCTGCTGGGCATAGGCCAGAACTCCAAGGTCGGCTGGGCGGCGGCAACCGACGGTCTGCTGGTGATGGACCGCAACCATGACGGCGTCATCAACGATGGCCGCGAGCTGTTCGGTGCCGGCACCCTGCTGGCCGACGGCAAGCGTGCCGGCGATGGCTACACCGCGATGGCGGCGGAGGACAGCAACCACGATGGCAAGCTGACGGCGGCAGACGCCCATTACCAGGACCTGCGTGTCTGGGTGGACGCCAACCAGGACGGCAAGACCGATGCCGGCGAACTGAAGACGCTCACCGAGCTCAATATCGTCGAGCTGGACCTGCATGCAAGCAAGGGCTCCACGGTCGACAACGGCAATCTACTGGGCCTGGTATCGGGCTACAAGACGGCCGACGGCGCCGACCATGCCATGGCCGACGTCTGGTTTGCCAAGGACAAGACGGCCAGCACGGAGGCCGCACCGGCCGACGTCAAGCTGACCGATCTGTTGGCGGCACCCAGCGTCGAGGTATTGCCTGGCGGTGGCGTGCTGACGGCGCAGCAGCACCGAGACGCCGAGCTGCATGCCCATCTGTTGCCGCTCAAGCGACCGGAGGACGACGAGAACAAGGGTGTGCCGCTGATCTGATGAGCAGCCCAGCACGCACCTGAGTTGCGGAGGGCGGAGGCGGGGCCTGAGTGCACCGCCTCCGCCCGCCGCGTATCTGCAACCCTGGCCACACTCACACGCTCAGCCGCATCGCGATGCTTGGCTCCATCACCCAGCGCCTGCTGACCCTGTTCGGCCAGGCCCCGCCCCCGGACCCGCTGGCCATCAGCGACGCCGAGGCGGCCGCGCTCACCTCGACCCAGATCGCGGCCATGAGCACGGCCCAGCTCAATGCCTTGAGCGCGGTGCAGTTCGCCAACCTGACGAGCGCGCAACTGCCCGGCATCACCACAAAGCAGATGGGGGCGCTGGAGACGCGCGACCTGGCCTCGCTCAGCACCGCCAATCTGCAGCTGCTTTCCAGCGCCCACATCAACGCCCTCACCTCGGCGCAGACGCCGGCCCTCACCGCCTTCCAGGTGGCCGCGCTCACCACCCAGCAGATCGCCAAGCTGGGCACGGCGGACCTGAACGCCTTCAGCAGCAAGCAGTTCGCCGCCTTCACCAGCAGCCAGGTGTTGGCGTTCAGCAGCGCCCAGCTGGGCGCGCTGGAGACCGCCGATCTGGCCACCCTCTCCACCCAGGTGATGGGAAACCTGACGACGGCGCAGATCGTGGGCCTGGGCACGGCGCAATTTGCCGCGCTGAGCAGCCAGCAGCTGGCGGCGCTGAGCCCCACCCAGATCGCCGTGATCGAGACGCGCGACATCGCCAAGCTCTCGCCACAAGGGCTCAAGGCCTTGTCGGTGGAGCAGCTCGATGCGCTTGGCAGCGGCCAGATGCGCGCGCTTTCTTCGGCCCAGCTGGAAGCACTCTCCTCGACCCAGCTGCAATCGCTGAGCCAGGCGCAGGTGGCGGCCATCAGCAGCCAGCAGCTCGGCAAGCTCACGCCCGACACCCTCAATGCGCTGAGTTCGGAGCAGTTCGCCGCGCTCACCAGCGCCCAGGTGGCGAGCCTGAGCACGGCCCAGATCGCTGCGTTGGAGCTGGAGGATCTGGCCGCCCTCAGCACCGCCGGCATCAAGGCGCTGGGCGGCGCGGCCATGGCGGCGATCAGCCCGGCCGGCATCGCCGCGCTCACCAGCGATCAGTTCGCCACGCTCAGCTCGGCCCAGACCAGCCGGCTCAGCGCCAGCCAGATCGCGGCGATCGAAACCGGCGACCTGGCGATGCTCAGCAGCGCCGCCCTGCGCGCCCTGGCGACCCAGCAACTGGGCGGCCTGACGCCCGAGCAGCTGCTCTCGCTGAGCACCCTGCAAGTGGCCGCGCTCACCACCGCCCAGCTGGCGGCGCTCACGAGCACCCAGCTGAATGCGCTGGACAGCGGGCAGTTCGCCGCGCTTGGCTCGGCTCAGGTGGCGGCGCTGCGCCCGGATCAGATCGGGAAGCTGGAGCTGGAGGACATCGCCACACTCAGCACCGCAGGCATCAAGGCGCTCAGCACCCTGGCCATCGGCGCGTTGCAGCCGCAGCAGATTGCCGCGCTGACATCCAGCCAGTTCACGGCCTTCGGCTCGGGCCAGATGGCGGCGCTGAAGGCCACGCAGATCGGCGCGATCGAGACCCAGGACCTGGTGGCCCTGGGCACGGCCGCGATCCGCGGCTTTGCCGATTCGCAGCTGCAAGGCCTGACCCCCGGGCAGATCGCCGCGCTCACCCCGGCCCAGGTGGCGGCCTTCAGCAACCACCAACTGGCGGCCCTGAGCACGCAGGCGCTCAACGGCCTCAGTACCACCCAGTTCGCCGCCCTCACGAGCGCGCAGCTGGGCGCGCTGACGCCGCTGCAAATCAACAAGCTGGAGACCGCCGATGTGGCGGCCATCAGCAGCAGTGCGCTGCGCGGGCTGGGCAGCACAGGTATTGCGGCGCTCAGCAGCGCGGCCATCGTGGCGCTGAGCACCAGCCAGTTCGCCGCCCTCAGCACGGCCCAGGTCGTGGCGCTGAGCTCCAGCCAGATCGCGGCGATCCAGACCCAGGACATCGCGGCCATTTCCACCGCCGCTTTCAAGGCCTTGACACCGGCCCAGTTCGAGGCCCTCAGCAGCGCCCAGCTGGGGGCCCTGTCGCCAAGTCAGGTGGCCTTGCTGAGCAGCGCCCAGCTGGGCGCGCTCGCCACCCAGGTGCTCAACTCGCTGGGCACGGCCCAGTTCGCCGCGCTCAGCAGTGCGCAGTTGGCCGGCCTCAGCCCTGCGCAGCTCGCCGCGCTCGAGACGGCCGACCTGGCGGCCATCAGCAGCAGCGGTTTCCGCGGCTTCAACGCCGGCGCCCTGGCCAGCCTTGGCACGGCCGCCATCGTGGCCCTGGGAACTCAGCATTTCGCGGCGCTCAGCTCGGCCCAGGTGGCCGGCTTCAGCAGCAGCCAGATCGCGGCCATCGAGACGCGCGACATTGCCGCCCTGGCCACTGCCGCCTTCAAGGCGCTGACACCGGCCCAGTTCGAGGGTCTGGGTTCGGCCCAGATGGCGGCCCTGGTGCCGGCGCAGATCGCCCAGCTTGGCTCGGCCCAGCTGGCGGCCCTGCCCACCCAGGTGCTGAACGCGCTGGGCACCGCGCAGTTCGCGGCGCTCAGCAGCGCCCAGGTGGCGGGCCTCAGCACCACGCAGATCGCCGCGCTGGAGACCGCCGACCTGGCGGCGCTGAGCAGCAGCGCGATCCGCGGCCTGAGTGCCAGCGCCTTTGCCGGGCTCGGCACCGATGCCATCGTCGCACTCAGCACCCAGCAGTTTGCCAACCTCACCACCGCCCAGGTCGCAGCCCTGCAGTCGCAGCAGATCGCGGCGATCGAGACGCGCGACCTCGCCGTGCTCTCGAGCGCGTCGCTGCGCGCGCTCGCGCCCGAGCAGGTGGCCGGTCTCAGCACCGCGCAGATCGCGGCCTTGACACCCACCCAGGTCGGCACGCTCACCACCGCCCAGGTAGCCGGGCTGTCCACCGAGGACCTCAACGCCTTCAGCCCGGTGCAGTTCGCGCGCCTGACCACCGCCCATATCGCCAACCTCACGAATGAGCAGGTGGCGTCGATCAACACCACCGTGTTTGCCACCCTCAGCACGGCCCAGATCAGTGCCTTCACCACCGCGCAGATCCGCTCCATCAGCACCGACGACATCGTGGCCTTCACCACCGCGCAGATCCCCGGCCTGCAGGTCGAGGACATCGCGGCGATGAGCACAGCGCAGATCGCCGCCTTCGAGATCGCCGACATCGGCGTCATGAGCGGCGCCCAGCTGAGCGCCTATTTCCTTGCCACCCCGGTGATGCTGGACCTGAACGGCGACGGTGTGCACACCCTGGCCGCCGCCCAGGGCGTGCATTTCGACCTCAATGCCAGCGGCCATGTCGGCAAGGTGGCATGGGTGGCGCCCAGCGACGGCCTGCTGGCCATCGATCGCAACCACGACGGACGCATCAACGACGGCGGCGAGCTGTTCGGCAGCGCCAGCCGCCTACCTGATGGCAGCCGCGCGCCCGACGGCTTTGCCGCCATGGCGGCGCTGGACAGCAATCATGACGGCAAGCTCAGCGCCGCCGACCGCGACTTCACGGAGCTGCGCGTCTGGGTCGATGCCAACAGCGACGGCCGCAGCGATGCCGGCGAGCTGAAGACGCTGGCCGAGCTGGGCATTGCCGAGCTGAACCTGCAGGCCCAGAGCGGCAAGGAGATTGACCACGGCAATCTGCTGGGCCTGGTGTCGAGCTACCGGCGCGAGGATGGCAGCACGGCGGCACTGGCGGATGTGTGGCTCACCGGCGAGGGCACGCGCAGCAGCCAGGCGCCCCTGCCCCCGCTTACCGAGTTGCTGGCCCCGGTGGCAGCGCCGCCGCTGCCCGAGGCACCGCTGCCGATGCAGGAGCGGCATGCCGAAAGCCCCGCAGCGCTGCTCACGCACACACACCAGGGCTGGCGGGACGAGGGCTGGATGCAGCTGCCAATGATTTGACGGGCAAAGCCCCGGCGTCTCCCCGGGCCCGGGGCACGCGCGCTGTGCTCTACTCTTGCCCATGAGCCAGCCCCTCAGCAAACCCATCAGCCAGATTGATCCGCGCGCCCATCTCGACCCCAGCGCCAGCCTGGCGCCCGGTTGCGTGCTGCGCAGCGGTGCCTATGTGGGCGCCGGCGTGAGCCTGGAGGCCGGCGTGCAGCTGGACGCCAACGCCGCCCTGGTGGACTGCGAAGCCGGCCAGGCCACCAGGCTGTGCCAGGGCGTGCGCGTTGGCGCCAACGCCACCGTGCTGGCCGGCGTGGTAATCGCGGCCAAGGCCGTGGTGCGGCCGGGCGCGGTAGTGACGCGCGCGGTGCCGCCCAACGCCATCGTCGAGGGCAACCCGGCCACCATCGTCGGCTATGTCGACACCTTGCACGAGGCCGCCGCCGAGCTGCGTCCGGCGCCCGGCAGCGGCCCGGCCAGCGTCGAGACCACCAGCGTGCGCGGCGTCAGCGTGCACCAGTTCCCGATCGTGCCGGACATGCGCGGCAACCTCACGGTGGGCGAGTTCGAGCGCCAGATCCCGTTCACGCCCAAGCGCTACTTCATGGTCTTCGGCGTGCCCAGCCGCGAGATCCGCGGCGAACACGCGCACCGCCAATGCCACCAGTTCCTGATCTGCCTGCGCGGCAGCTGCTCGGTGGTGGCCGACGATGGCGAGCGCAAGGTCGAGGTGGAGCTGAACGCACCGAACCGCGGCCTCTACCTGCCCCCGATGACCTGGGGCATCCAGTACAAGCACACGCCCGATGCGCTGCTGATGGTATTTGCCTCCGATTACTACGACGCCGGCGACTACATCCGCGATTACGCGGACTTCCTGCAGGCCGTTCAAGCACAGTGATATGCCCGTCCCCTTTCTCGACCTCAAGCAGATCAACCTGGCCCACAAAGAGGCGCTGATGCAGGCCTTCGAGCGCGTGCTCGATTCCGGCTGGTTCATCATGGGTGAGGAGCTCAAACGCTTCGAGCAGGCCTATGCCGACTACTGCGGCGCACGCCATTGCGTGGGCGTGGCCAACGGCCTGGATGCGCTGGCGCTGTCGCTACGGGCCATGGACATCGGCCCGGGCGACGAGGTCATCGTGCCCTCGAACACCTATATCGCCAGCTGGCTGGCCGTGACCCATGTGGGCGCCACGGTGGTGCCGGTGGAGCCCGACCCGGCCAGCTTCAACATCGACCCGGCGCGCATCCAGGCCGCCATCACGCCACGCACCCGCGCCATCATGCCGGTGCACCTGTATGGCCAGGCGGCCGATCTGGACCCCATCCTGGCGCTGGCCCAGCGCCATGGCCTGCGCGTGCTGGAGGACGGCGCCCAGGCCCATGGCGCGCGCTACCAGGGCCAGCGCCTGGGCGCCCATGGCGACGCGGTGGCCTGGAGCTTCTACCCCGGCAAGAATCTCGGCGCCCTGGGCGATGGCGGCGCCATCACCACCAACGATGCCGCCCTGGCCGAGCGCCTGCGCGCGCTGCGCAACTATGGTTCCAAGCGCAAGTACCACAACAAGGTGATCGGCTACAACTCGCGCCTGGACGAGCTGCAGGCGGCCCTGCTGAACGCCAAGCTGGGCGCGCTGGATGCCGAGAACGAGCAACGCGCCGCGGTGGCCGCGCAGTATCTGGCGGGCCTGGCCGGCACCAGCCTGGGCCTGCCCCAGGTGCCGGCCCATGCCGAACCGGTCTGGCATCTATTCGTGGTGCGGCATGCGCAGCGCGACCTGCTGGCCCTGCGCCTGGCCGAGGCCGGCATTGCCACGGTGATCCATTACCCGGTGGCGCCGCATCTGCAGCCGGCCTATGCCTTCATGGGCCAGGGCCCGGGCAGCTATCCGATCTCCGAGGCCATGCACCGCGAGGTGCTGAGCCTGCCGATCGGCCCGACCCAGACCGTGGCCGAAACGCGCGAGGTGATCGCGGCGCTGAAGCAGACCCTGGCCGGGCTCTGAACCATGGACATCACCACCCTGATCCCGGCCTACAAGCCCAAGTACATCCGCGAGTTGCTGGGCTGCCTGCGCCACCAGACCTACCCCTCCAAGCGCATCCTGATCTCGGACGACAGCCCGAACGGCGAGTTCCGTCAGGCGCTCATGTCCGAGGCCCACCAGGGGCTGCGCCAGCGCCTCAACATCGAGGTGATCGAGGGGCCACGCCAGGGGGCATACGCCAACGTCAAGCACCTGATACGGCAATGGAATGGCAGCTCCGAGCTGGTGCACCTGCTGTTCGACGACGACGTCATCTACCCCGAGTTCTACCAGCGCCATCTGGTCACCCATGCCTCGGCCGAGCTGTCGTGCAGCATCAGCCGGCGCTGGACCGCCAACGAAACCGGCCTGCCCCTGGTGGTGGGCCTGCCGGTGCCGCCCCAGGTGGCCCAGCATCCCAACCGCCTGCTGATGCTGGACAGCGACGTGGTCTTCATGACCACGGTGGCCAAGTGCGAGAACTGGTTCGGCGAGTTTTCCAATGCGGTGCTGCGCGCCAGCAGCTGCGAGCTGCTGCTCAAGCCCGAGCTGGGCGGCGTGTCCTACGCCGGCATCTGGGACCTGGGCTTCTTCGTCAACGCCAGCCTGCGCGGGCCCATCGGCTTCATCCAGGATCATCTGGGCTTCTTCCGCGTCGGCGGCAGCGGCAATTCGGCCGATCGGAACGGCCCGTTCATGAAGGGCGCCTTCCTGGGCTATACCGCGCTGGCGATGGGCGCGCACCGGCTGGGCCGCCTGAGCCGCGAGCAATTGCTGGCCTGCTACCGCGTCATCGGCCCCTCGCTGCAGCTGGACTATGCCGAGCAGGCCGATATGCAGGAGTTCCTGCGCATCCTGCCCGCGCTGGCACGCGAGGAGGCAGGCGCCGAAGAACGCTTCATTCAGGCCTGGACCGAGTTTCAGACCACGCACCGTTTCTGAGCACCATGGCACTCAAGCTGGAACGCTACCAGGCCCTGATCAGCGGCACCGAGCCCGGCCGGCTGGAGGCCATGGTGCGCGGCCTGCTGGTCCACTATTTCTTCCACGTCTCCAACAAGGCCATCGTCGAGGTGCTGACCGAGTCGCCCACGGCGCCGCGCCGCGTCAACCTGCTCACGCCCACGCAGTTCCTGGGCCGTGGCCGCATCCGGCTGGCGCCCGACGTGGTGTTCGGCGTGCCGCTCTCGCCCGGCAGCTATGGCTGCAGCTATGTGGAGGCGCGTACGCCCGGCGCGCTGATCGAGATCGGCGCCGGCACGACGCTCAACAACCGCGCCATGCTGCTCTCCGAAGGCGCCGGCATACGCATCGGCCAGCGCTGCCTGATCGGCACCGACCTGCAGCTGATGGACACGAATGCGCATGAGCTGGCGGTGGCGCGCCGCCATATGGCGGATCAGCAACCGCAGGCGGTGGAGATCGGCGACGATGTCTTCATCGGCTCGAGCGTCATCATCCTCAAGGGCGCGCGCATCGGCGCCGGCTGCATCATCTCGGCCGGCACGGTGGTAACGCCGAAGTTCCAGGCGCCACCCAACAGCATCGTGGCCGGCAACCCCTGCAGAATCGTCGGCACGGTGCCCCAAGCATGAACGAGCAAGCCCAGATCCATCCCCTGGCCGACGTGCAGAGCACCCAGCTCGGTGCCGGCACGCGCGTCTGGCAGTTCACGGTGGTGCTGGCCGGTGCGCGCATTGGCCGCGACTGCAACCTCAACGCCCAGGTCTTCGTGGAGAACGACGTGGTGGTGGGCGACCGCGTCACCGTCAAGTGCGGCGTGCAGCTGTGGGACGGCATCACCGTGGAGGACGATGTCTTCATCGGCCCCAACGTCACGTTCACCAACGACCGCTATCCGCGCTCCAAGCAATACCCCGAGGCCTTCCAGCGCACCCTCATCAAGACGGGCGCCTCGATCGGTGCCAACGCCACCGTGCTGGGCGGCCTGACCATAGGCGCCGGCGCCATGATCGGCGCGGGCAGCGTGGTCACCAAGAATGTGCCCGATGGCGAGCTCTGGGTCGGCAATCCGGCGCGCAGCCGCGGGCCGGCGCCGCGGCCCTGAGCCCAGATCTCAGTACATGTCCGAGAGGTGCAGGAACTGCGAGTTCCTGGAGTCGTCCACGCTGGCGACGATGCGCGCCGGGTCCATGATGTGATCCATCAGCGTGATGCCGGTGGTGTCGGTGGCGGCATTGGCACGATCGTGGTCGCCGCGGTAGGAGATGCTGGAGACCGGCTGGGCGTTCATCATCTCGCGGTTGCACAGCGCCAGATATTCCCAGGAGGCGATATGGGTGCGCGCCGCCCAGGCATCGGGGTAGTTGGGCGTGGCCTCGTCGACCGCGCGGCACACCACCGACATATAGCCGCTGTCCTGCCCCGGCACATAGTTGTGCGGATTCACCGGCGAATGCGGCAGGTAGAGGAAGTCCAGCGGCACCAGGTTGAAGTAGCGCAGCAGGTATTCCAGCATCGGCACCGAGTGGTACCAGAAGGTATTGGTCTCGGTCTGCAGCTTGCCGGCGTTGTTGAACTCGAGGCTGTAGCCCTCGCGCCGCATCACATTGGTGGAGACCACCATCAGCCCGCCCTTCTTCAGGAGCGGCCGGATGCCGGCCAGCACATGCAGGGGCGAGTAGACATGGTAGAGCACGCCCGAGAGATTGATGAAGTCGAAGCCGCCATGGTCCTTGAGCTTGGCGCTCAGGTCATAGAGCAAGCCCACCTGCTGGAAGTCGAAGTTCACACCATAGACCTGGCGCAGCACGTCCATCTTCTTCTGGCAATGCGGGATGGCGTCGGTGGCCAGCACCTTTCGGGCACCCTGGCGGCACATCAGCGTGGGGATGAGCCCTTCCATGCTGCCGATGTCCAGGCAGTCCATGCCGCGCAGATTGCAGTTGCGCAACATCATGCGCGGCAGCATCGGCGTCTGCGGCGTGTCCACGCCCCTGGCCATCACACCGGGGGCCAGCTCGACGCTGTAATACCACCAGTCCTTCAGTACCGAGGCGATCAGTTCGGCATTGTCCAAGGCTTGCTCCTCTGCTTGTCGTTGTTCAACGCAGGCTGGCACCGACGCCGCGGCCCATCGACCACATCATCGCCACCACCTGCTGGGTATCGTAGAGCGCGCTGACATGGGCCACGCGCATGCCGTAGTAGTCGCCCTCGGCGGCCATCACGTCGAACAGCGAGCGCCGGCCCAGCTGCTGCCATTGCTGCAGCGTGGAGGCGCGCACGCGGTCGCTGTTGCGCAGGATCTCGACCACGCGGCGCGCGCGGTCCAGCGAGGCGGCGGCGGCATCGTTCATCTCGATCAGGCGATAACGCTTGGCCTCGATGGCCTCGTCGCGCTGCAGCTGCGCCGCCTCGGCGCGGCGCTGCGCGGCGCTCAGGGTGTAGTCGGCGCCGGGCTGCAGCAAGGGGATGTTGACGGACACGCCGCCGGCCCAGTCGGTGGACCTGCCCTGCCCGCCCACCGCCGCGCCGATCACGCTCAGGTTGACGCTGGGCTTCTGGCCGGCGCGCACCGATTCGGCATAGCTGCGCTGCGCCTGCGCCTGCGCGCTGGCCTGGGCCACGTCGGGCGCGTCGAGGATGTCGCGCTCCAGCTCGGCCATGTCGGGCAGCTTGGTCAGCACCACGCTCATGCTGGCGCTGGCGGGCAGCTTGTCGCCCACCAGACGGCGCATGCGCACCTCGGTCTGGCGCAGCGTGGTGAGGTTCTGTTCAAAGGCCAGCTCGGCCTGCTGCAGGCTCTTCTGCGCCTGCACCAGCTCGCTGGCACGGCCGCGGTCGGCCTTGGTGATGATTTCCAGCGCGTCCACCAGGCAGGCCATCTTGCGTGCGTACTGCTTGTAGATCTGACCCACCAGCAGGTAGCGGCTGCGGTCCAGCGCCAGCGACACGGTCTGCAGCGCCAGCTGCTCCTCCACGCTGCTCTGGCCCAGGCGCGCGGCCTCGGCCAGCGCGACGCGCCATTCGGTCAGCTTCTCGACCCGGCCGGCGTCGTAGAGCGGGTAGATCACGTTCAGGTTCAGGCGTCCCTGTGCGCCCTTGGTCTGCTCGACCCCGCGCACCGAGGTCTGCACGCCATTGAGCATGCCGACCAGGCTGGCGCTGGGCAGGGCACCGGCCTTGGCCTCGCGGATCTCGGCATCGGCGGCCGCGCGCAACAGGCGCATCGCGCCGAGGGTGCGGCTGCGCTCGCGCGCCGCGTCCATCAGGCTCAGCAGTTGCGCGCGTGGATCGGCATCGCTGGTTTCGAGGCCGGCGGTGGTACGGCCGCTGCCGGGTGGCGCGGCGTCGTCTTCGTTGCAACGGCTGGGCGGAACCACCGTCGCTGCAGCTGCCACGGGGGCCACGGCCGGCTTGCGAGCCACGCTTGCAACCGCCGGCGCGCTGGCCGGCATGGCAACGGGTTTCAGCGGCTGCAGGGCGCCATCGGCGCGCGCTGCTGCGGCGGCACCGGTCTGGCCCAGCGGCATGGCGGCCGCGATGGCCAGCAGGCCGGCGCGCCAATTCGCGTGGGTGAAAAAGTACTTGCTCGACATGAGCAGTACTACATCACAGGGTCGGAAAACTTAAGCGCCAAACAAGCGCCCTTGCGCGGCGCAAATCAGCGCTCGCGCAGCGCTTCCTGCGATTTCATCATCGGCCGCAGCAGATAGCTCAGCACGGTGCGTTCGCCGGTGCGTATCTCCACCTGGGCCGTCATGCCCGGGATCACCGGCAGGGTCTTGCCCTTGAAGTGCAGCTTGTTGCGATCGGCCGCGACGATGGCGCGGTAGTAGCTGCCCTCGCCGCTCTTGTCGGCACCGTCGCTGATGGCATCGGGACTGATGACCTCGATCTTGCCCTCCAGCCCGCCGTAGACGTTGAAGTCGTAACCGGTCAGCTTGACCTCGGCGGTCTGGCCCACACGCACAAAGCCCACGTCGCGCGGCTTGATGCGCGCCTCCACCAGCACGCGCGGCCCCAGCGGCACGATCTCCATGATGGGCGCACCGCCGGTGACGATGCCACCCACGGTGTTGATGCGGATGTTCTTCACCATGCCCTTGACGGGCGAGCGCAGCACGGTGCGGCTCATGGCGTCGTGGCGCACCACCATCTGCTCGTCCACCTGGGCCAGCTCGGTCTTGGCGCGCACCAGATCGCTGCTGGCCTCCTGGCGGAAGCGGCTGATGCGCTCGGCGCGCTGCTGGTGCAGCTCGTTGACCTGGCGGTTCAGGCGCATCACCTCGACGTCCGACATCAGGCCGCGCGCGGCCATGTCCTGGGCCATGCGCTGCTCGCGCTCGACCAGGCCGGCGCTGCGGTTGATGCTGCTCACCGCCTCATCGAGCAGGCGGCGCCGCGCTTCGAAGGCCTCGGTCTCGGCCTGGGCAATCGCCGGCAGCGCCTGCACCTCGGGCGGGAAGTTCAAGGCCCGGCCATAGGCCTCGGCCTGCAGGCGCGAGACCTGGGCCAAGAGCGCGACGCGCTTGGCCTGGCCCTCGTTCTGCTGCGCCTCGACGCGCGTCGGGTCCAGCTGCGCCAGCTCCTGGCCGGCCTCGACCTGCATGCCCTCGCGCACGAACAGCTGCTGCAGGATGCCGGACTCCAGGCTGGCGATGATCTGCTCGCGCCCATCGGGCACCACCTTGCCATCGCTGCGCGTGATCTCGTCGACGCGCGCGACGGCGGCCCAGCTGATCGCCGTCACCACCACCACCAGCATCAGGTAGATGGCCCAGGTGGCGCGCGGCAGCGGCTCGTCGATCTGCGCGCTCACCGCCGCGGAGACGAACATCGCCTCCTCGGGGCGCAGCGCCAGTTCCTTGCCATTGGGTTTAGCAGCAGGCTTGGCCATGGGTCGTCAAAGCGAAGCGGAACGCTGCACCGGCTGGGTGGCCGGGTGCATATGCAGATTGGAAGCGGCCGCGCCATCACCGGCGGCGGTGGGCTTGACCCCCGAGAGCGCGGCCAGCACCTGGTCGCGCGGGCCGTCCACCACCAGCTTGCCGCTGTCAATCACCATCACGCGCTGCACCAGCTCCAGCACCGCCGGACGGTGCGTCACCACGATCAGGGTGCAGGCGCCGGCGGCATCGCGCAGCTGACGCAGAAAGGCCATCTCGGACTGCGCGTCCATCGAGCTGGTGGGCTCGTCCATCAGCAGAATCTGCGGCTTGGTGACGAGGCTGCGAGCCAAGGCCACCAGCTGGCGCTGGCCGCCCGACAGCAGGCCGCCCATCTCGCCCACCGGCAGATCCCAGCCGAGCGGATGCGCGGCCACCACGCGGTCCAGGCCGGTGAGCTTGGCCACCTCCACCAGGTGCGAGGCATCCAGGTGGGCGCGGCCCATCAGCACGTTGTCGCGCAGCGTGCCATGGAACAGGCGCGGCTCCTGCGAGACAAAGCCGACGCGCGCGCGGAACTCGGCCGGGTCGATCTGGCGCAGGTCGATGCCGTCCACCTCCACCATGCCCTCGGTGGGCTGATAGAGCCCGGCCAGCAGGCGCAGGATGGTGCTCTTGCCGCTGCCGATGCGGCCCAGCACGGCGACGCGCTCGCCCGGTTCGATCTTCAGGCTCACGCCCTTGAGCACCTTGGGCGAGGCGGCCTGACCTACCGGTGGATAGGCAAAGCCCACGTCGTGCAGGCCCAGGCGGCCGTTCAGCTTGCTGAGCGGCACATAGTTGCGGCTGGCCTCGCGCTCGGTCGGCGCGTTCATCATCTGGTCGAGCGAGATCATCGCGTTGCGCGCGCCCTGGTAGCGCGAGGCCAGCGCCACCAGGCTGCCCAGCGGCGCCAGCGCGCGGCCGGCGAACATCACCGCGCCGATCAGGGCACCGGCGGTGATCTCGCCATCCTTGATCAGGTAGACGCCCCACACCAGCATCACCAGGGTGATGGCCTGCTGCAGGGTGGCGGAGATATTGCCGCTCCAGCTGGTGAGGTAGCGCGCGCGCAGCGAGGAGGCGGCGGCGATCGACAGGCCGTTCTCATAACGGCGCAGGAAGCGGCCCTCGGCGCCCGAGGTCTTGAGGTCTTCCAGGCCTTCGATCGCCTCCACCAGGGTGCCGTGCAGATCGGCCATCTCGGCCATATTGGTGTGCATGGCCTTGCGCAAATAGCCCTGGATGGCGATGTTGACCGCGATCACCATCGGGATCACAAACACCAGCACCCAGCCCAGCGGCCCGCCGATCACAAAGGTCATGGCCACGAACACCAGCACGAAGGGCAGGTCCGACAGCGCCGACATGGTGGCCGAGGTGAAGAAGTCGCGCACCACCTCCACCTGCGCCAGGTAATGCGCGTAGGAGCCGGCCGACTGCGGCTTGTGCTCCATGCGCACGCCCAGGGTCTGGCGGAACAGCTTGGAGCCGATGATGAGGTCGGCCTTGCGGCCGGCCAGGTCGATCAGATAGCTGCGCAGCTGCCGCGCCACCAGGTCGAACACCAACGCGATGGCCGCGCCGATCGCCAGGGTCCACAGCGTCACCGTGGCCTGGTGCGGGATCACCTTGTCGTAGATCACCGAGGTCACCAGGCCCGACACCAGCATCAGCACATTGCTGAGCAGTGCCGCCAGCATGGCGGCGCGGTAATAGGGCGTGAAGCGCTTGAGCGTGCCCCACAGCCAATGTTGGCTCATCGGCGGCAGCAGGGCATCGCTGCGCTGCTGGGCCTGGGATTGCTCCTGCGGCGTCACCGCGATCATGAAGCCGCTGTATTCGGGCTCCAATTCGGCCAGGCTGGCGGCGCAGGCCTGGGCCTGCTCGCCCGGGAACACCACCTCGAAGCGCGCCATGCCCTGGGCATCGGGCTCCAGGTGCTTGACCAGCAGGCAGGCATCGCCCTCCTTGAGCAGCAGCACCGCGGGCAGCAGCAAGGGGCTGATGTCCTCGATCGGCTTGCGCAGCAGGCCGGCGTTGTAGCCGGCCTCGCGCATCATGCGCAGCGCCTGGCTGGGCGCCAGCGCCCCCTCCACCGGCATGCCGGCGCGCAGCGATTCGGGCGAACGGGCGCGGCCATGGTGGCGCGTCAGCCAGGCCAGCGCGGCCAGCAGGGGGTCGACGTTCAGTTCGGCACGTTCGTCCAGCAGCGGGTCGGCGGCATGGCCGGCATCGGCAGGTGCGGGCGCCGGATCGGCCAGGCGCAGGCTGGGCTGGGCGGCCCGCGTACCGCGCGGGCCACCGTCGAAGAAGGGGTCATTGCGTTGTGTCACCGATCAACCCATTCCTGCTCAGGACTCAGCCGGCCTGACGCTGGCGTGCCGCCAGCGCCATGGATTCGAACTGCGCTTCCAGATCGCGCACCATGCCGGGAATATCGAACAGCGGCGAGGCATGGCCATGTTCTTCCAGATAGCGGCGGTAGGAGGCCGCCCTCGCCGGCTGCTGGCCGATCTGGATGGCGCGCTGCTCGTACTCGGCCAAAGAATAGGTCACCAGGTCCGGCAAGCCCACATTCGTCAGCAGGCTGCCGGCCATGCGCGAGATATAGCTGCGGCCGGCGCGCGTCAGCATCGGCGTGTTCATCCACAGGCAGTCGCTGGCGGTGGTGCCGGCGTTGTAGGGGAAGGTGTCC
>Ga0208398_100680_pt1 | contig 18443 bp, 15 predicted proteins | sample LakWasMe79_HOW10_2_FD_183905 | JGI IMG/M metagenome (GOLD analysis project Ga0208398, IMG submission 183905) | Freshwater sediment methanotrophic microbial communities from Lake Washington under simulated oxygen tension - Sediment Metagenome... | ecosystem: Environmental > Aquatic > Freshwater >...
CGGCTGTCGGTGCTTTCCTGGCGGTAGCCCCAGATGCACACACTGCCAACCACGCTGCCAAAGCTGCTGCCCACCAGGGCCAGCAACAGCACGGGCAAGGAATCGCTCCACGCCATCAACAAAATGCACACCGCCTCCAGCAGCAGCTCCATCGCCATCAGCCGCCCCAGGCCAAAGCGTTTGCGCAACCGGCTGCAAACCAGGCCGCCCACCACGCCGCCGATACCGGCCAGGCCGTACAGCAGGCCCACTTCACCCAGGCCCAGTTGCAACTGGTCGCGGGCGCGGAACAAAAAGATCACGTCCACCACGCCCTGGCTGCCGTTGATCAGCACCACCAGCCAGGCCATGTGCCACAGCGGCCGGTTGTCCACCAGCACGCGCCAGCCCTCGCGCCAGTCCGCCCAGAAATTTCCAGGGCTCTGACTGCGCTTCTCCAGCCGCAGGTCGCGCAGCAGCCACGCGGCCAGCAGCATGGCCACCATGGGCAGCCACAGGCCCAGCTCCAGCTTCCAGGCCATCAGCGCGCCCGCCAGGGCCGGCCCCAGCACGGCAAACACCTGGCCCACCACGGTCAGTTGCGCGGTGGCGGGCAACAGCAGATTGGCCGGCAGAATTTCCTTCAGCATGCCCATGCGGCAGATGGCGTACAGGTAGTTCAGCGTCATCAACAAGAAGGCCGTCACAAAGAAGAACGGCAGGGCCGCCGCGCCCCGCTGCAGCATGTAGGCCTGCGAGCCGATCAGCAGCACCATGCCGGTGATGGCCAGGCGCGCCCACCGCCCGCGGTCGATGCGGTCCACCCATACGCCGATAAACATCGCCAGCAGCAAATTGGGCAGCAGCTCGACGGCGCGCATGGCCGTCATCGCCGCCGCAGACTGGGTCAGCTCATACAGGATGAGTGGCATGCCCAGCTGGTAAATCTGCGTGCCCAGCGTGAAGCTGGCGGTGGACACAAAGATCCGGCGAAACTGGCTGTGGCCCCACAACGTTTTGGATGAAATCACGCGCTAGCCCTCGTGGAATATGGATAGTTCACTATATTTTGTATAGCAAACACCTCACCACACCCGGCACGGCTTGGCCGACACCATGGCCGAGCCGGGCTTGCAGGCAAACGCCCGGGCAAACTCGGGCATGTTGGCCACCACGCCGTTGACGCGGTAGCGCCCGGGCGAATGCGGGTCGGTCACCGCCTTGACGCGCATGTCCTCAGGGCGGTTGTTCTCGCAGGCCCACTGCGCAAAGCCGACGAAGAAGCGCTGCTCCGGGGTCAGGCCGTCGCGGGTCTCAGGGGCCACGGCTGCGGTATGCACCTTCCACGCGGTCCAGGCCAGGACCAGGCCGCCCAGGTCGGCAATGTCTTCCCCCAGCGTCAGGCGGCTGTTGATCTTGATGTTGTCCACCACCGTGTACTGGGCGTACTGCTTGACGACGCACTGCGCGCGCGCGTTGAACCGCTGGTTGTCCTTGGGCGTCCACCAGTTCTTCAGATTGCCCTGGGCGTCAAACTGGCGGCCTTCGTCGTCGAAGGCGTGCGTCAGCTCGTGGCCTATGGTGCCGCCGGTGTTGCCGTAGTTGGGTGCGTCGTCCATCTTCGGGTCGTACAGCGGCGGCTGCAACACGCCGGCGGGGAAGTTGATGTCGTTCATTTGCGCGCTGTAATAGGCGTTGACGGTGGGCGGCGTCATGCCCCACTCGCCGCGGTCCAAAGGCTTGCCGATCTTGTCCAACTGGCGGCGCGACTCGAATTGCGTGGCCCGGCTGACGTTGCCAAAGAAATCATCGCGCGCCACTTGCACTCCGCTGTATTCGCGCCAACGGTCGGGGTAGCCGATCTTGTTGATGATGGTCTTGAGCTTCTCGATCGCGCGCGCCTTGGTGGGTGCGCTCATCCAGTCGAGCTGCTGCAAATCATCCAACATGGCCTGCTCGATTTGCTCAGTCATCTGCAAGGTTTTGGCTTTGAGCTCCGGGCCAAAGGCACGTGCCACGAACTCCTGGCCCAGGGCTTCACCGAGCTGGGCGTCGGCCAGGCCAACACAGCGCTTCCAGCGCGGGGCCAGTTGCGGCACGCCCAGCAGCGTCTTGCTGAAAAAGTCGAAGTGCGCATTGACAAAGGGCGTGGACAGCAAGGGCGACAGCGCGCGCGCCAGGTGCCAGCGCAGGTAGACCTTGGTATCACCCAGCGCCAGGCTGCGCAGCTGCTGCCCCAGGGCCTTGAAGAATGCGGGCTCGGTCACGTTGATGACCTTCACGTCGCCCAGGCCCGATGCGGTCAAATATGCGTCCCAGTCAAAGGCCGGGGTCAGCGCCTGCAATTGGGCGCGCGTCATCTTGTGGAACAGCTTGTAGGGGTCGCGCCGGTCGACTTGTGACAGCGTGGCGCGGGCCAGCGCCGTCTCCACGCGCAACACGGTGGCCGCCTGCTGCGCGGCCACGGCGCCAGAGGCCCCCAACAGCACGAAGGTGCGCGCCACGTGGGCGACGTATTGCTTGCGCAGCGCCACCGAGCGGGCGTCGTTCTTCAGGTAATAGTCGCGGTCCGGCAGACTCAGCCCCCCGCCCCCGGCAAAGGCAATGACGCTGGACGAGTTGGAGAAATCCTGGTCCGAGCCAAAGCCAAAGAACAGGCCGGCGCTGCCCGTGGCCAGATGGGCACGCGCCAACAGCGGTGCCAGCTCTGCGCGCGAGGCCACGGCGTCCACCTGCTGCAGCCAGGACTGCAGCGGTGCGGCGCCGAACTGCTCCACGCGGGACTCGTCCATGCAGGCCGCAAAGTAGTCGCCCAGCTGTTGTTGCGTGGCGTTGTTCCCGTTGCTATTGCTGGTGCTGGTGCCGGTTTGGGTGCCGATGCTGCGCTGGGCCAACTGGTCGAGGATGCCCCACAGAAAGCGCTGGTTGTCCTGGTACAGCTTGCCGTAGACGCTCCAGCTGCTTTGGTCTGCAGGAATGGGGTTGTTCCGCATCCAGCCGCCGCAGCTGTACTGGTAAAAGTCCTCGCACGGGCTGGCCTTGGTGTCCATCGCGGACACGTCCAGACCCGGGGTATAGGGGAATGCGCGCAACGGCTCATCGCCCTGCGCATGGACGCTGGCCACGGCCAGCACCAGACTGGCAACCAGCGCGAAAAAACGGTGGGGTGCGGGATGCAGGCAGCGATGCATGGGTCGATTACGGGTAGACAGGCAGTGCCTGCGAGTCTATCCGTTGAATCGCCCCCGGGTGCCGGGCGCAGACCTGCCGTTGGCCTCAGGGACCCGCGTAACCCGGGTTGGGTTTCACGCCCACTAGCGTTGGCGTATTGGGCTTGCGTGCAGACACCTTGCCACCGCTGGCCTTGAGTCAGGTCTCCATTTCAAGTTTTCGGGGTGCTGTCGTGGTCAGTACCGAAGTCGGATTTCGCGCCATGGTTTGCAAGCTTGGTTCGAATTGCGCATTGGATTCATAATTCGTGTGCAATAGAAACCACCCAGGCAGTTACCCGGCACAATGAACAACGGCGACCACACTTTCCATATGGCGAATCACTCTGTCACAAAGGCTATAGAAGCAAGACTGGAGCGGTTTCGGCAAAAGAGCCGCATTCAGGCCGGCTCACTGATTACGACCGTGTTTGGTGATGCCATTCTGCCCCGTGGCGGCCGGGTGTCGCTGGGCAGCATGATTCAGCTATTGCAGCCGCTGGGTGTGAACGAGCGGTTGGTGCGCACCGCGGTATATCGTTTGGTCAAGGAGGAGTGGCTCCAGTCCGAGGCCTTGGGGCGTAAAACGGACTACATGCTTACCTCCCCCGGATGCCGTCGGTTTGATGAAGCGTCCAGACAAATATATGCAGCTGACATACCAGGGTGGGATCGGCGTTGGCGCCTCATTCTGGTAGTTGGTGAGTTGGATACCCGATTGCGTGAGCGATTGCGCAGAGCCTTGTTCTGGCACGGATTTGGCGAGACGGCCAATGGCAGCTTTGTGCACCCGACCGCCAGTCTTGAAAATGTGATGGAAGGTCTGGTGTCTGAAGGACTGGGCGAGGTGCTTGTGCAATTGATGCCTCTGATTGCAGTCAACTCCAGGGTCGCGCAGTGCGCAACGGATATCGACATGGTGCAAAAGGCATGGAACCTCGATGGGTTGGCATTGTCCTACGAAGGTTTCCTGCAAAAGTACGAACCCATCCGAGATGCGTTGGTGGCTTGCGGCCAGGACGATGTATCGGAAGAAGCCGCCTTCCTGGTACGCACTTTGCTCATCCATGATGTACGCAGGTTGCTGCTTCGTGATCCGCAGTTGCCAGAAGGACTGCTCCCATCCACTTGGCCTGGCAGTCGCGCGCGCCACCTCTGCCGGGATTTGTACCGCAAACTGCTGCCGTTGTCAGAGCGACACCTGGATGCGAATGTCCGGCTTTCCAGTGGCAACTCCCCAGTGGCGTCCCACGTGCTTGCAAGCCGTTTTGAATATGGGATGGATCTGAATGCGGACGCTCTCAGCGCCGCTTGACGAAAGTGCGTATGGGCGACGAACCAAAGAGTAGCCATGGTGTGCAATCCTTGGAAATTGGGGTTTGCGTGCTGAAAGTACTTGTGGAGTCTGGTTCGGCCATGATGCTCAAGGAAATAGCCGCGGCGGCAGACATGCATCCGTCCAAGGCGCATCGCTATCTGGTGAGTCTGGTGCGGTCCGGCCTGGTAGAGCAGGACCATGAGAACTTGAAGTATGACCTGGGCCCCTTGGCTATCCCCCTGGGCTTGGCCGCAGTGGACAGGCTGGATCGCGTCAAACTCGGACTCAACTGCATTTCTGAACTCCGCGACCTGACCAACGAAACCACGGCACTGTCGGTGTGGGGAGAGTTTGGTCCTGTCATGGTTCGCTGGGAACGGCCGCGCCGTCCCATTACGGTCAACGTGGTCACCGGCAACACGGTCAGCATGTTGGCGACGTCCACTGGGCGATTGTTCGCAGCGTGGATGCCCCGTGAAATCGTTCGCCCGCACCTTGAACGGGAGTTGCGCCAAGGGCGCTCCATGACCTTCAAGACCCTGGATCAGGTAGAGAGTGTGTTGCAGGAAGTCCGTACCAACGGCTACTCGTTTGTGAAGGATAGTGACTATTCCAGTCGCGTTTTGGGACTGGCGGCTCCGGTTTTCAACTTCAAGAACAAAATCACCATGGCCGTTTCGATTGTGGGCGTGGAAGGAATATCCGACCTCGGGCCCCAGAGCCTGGCCATGACAGAACTCAAACGGACCGCATCCGCCCTGTCCAAGCGTTTAGGTTCCACGCGGTCGTGATTCAAGAAAGCACACATTCCAAATAAACCTGTGTCTCTTCATCGTCTATCTTGTCCGCTTCTCCACCTACTGACATCGACAAATCCTTTGTCTTTATCTAAGTAAAAACCCGAATACGATACAAAACTATATCGAATTCAATGAATCGTGTATCTTTTTATTTGACGTAATGGATTCTGAATGTCAGAATTCAATGCAGCTGAATAACACAACCACTTGGCGATTTGGGAGCTAGGTGAATCACGAGGAGACTGCCATGCCCCAAGCGCAAAAGACCATCGAGCAATGCCGTGGTCATCGGATGAGCGTCTGATGCTGGCCGAATTTCTGCAATTCTTTTTCTCCGGCGTGACCGTCGGTGCCACCTATGCGCTGGCCGCTTTGGGCTTCACACTGATCTACAACGCCAGCAACGTCATCAACTTTGCGCAAGGTGAGTTCATCATGCTCGGCGGCATGTTGGCGGTGTTTTTTACCCAGGGCGGCATGCCCTTGCCTGTGGCACTGGCACTGGCGATCCTGGTGCCAGCCTTCGTTGGCATCGTGGTGGAAAAGCTGGCAATTGAGCCGGTCAAGGGTGCCGAGTCGGTCACCTTGATCATCATCACGATTGGCGCCTCGCTGGTGATTCGTGGCCTGATTCAGGTCTGGCTGGGCAAGGGCACCTTCAGCCTGCCCGCGTTCTCCGGCGACGAGCCGTTGCAAATTCTGGGTGCCACGCTGATGCCGCAAAGCCTGTGGGTGCTGGGGGTCACGGCCGTGGTGGTGGTGTTGCTGTGGTACTTTTTTAACCGCACGCTGCACGGCAAGGCGATGCTGGCAACCTCCTACAACCGGGTCGCGGCCGAACTGGTGGGCATCAACACCAACTGGGTGCTTTTTTTGAGCTTTGCCATGTCGGCGGCCTTGGGCGCATTGGGTGGCATTTTGGTGACCCCGATCACGCTCACTTCCTATGACGTGGGCATCATGCTCGGGCTCAAGGGGTTTGTGGCGGCCGTGGTGGGCAGCCTTGGCAACGGCCTGGGGGCGGTGGTGGGCGGGTTACTGGTCGGAATTCTAGAGGCCATGGGCGCAGGGTATATCTCTTCGTCTTACAAGGATGCCATCCCGTTTGTGCTGATCCTGCTGATTCTGTTCTTCATGCCACGCGGCCTGTTTGGCGGCAAATCTACCGACCGGGTCTGAACATGAAAAGAAATCAGTACCTGGGTCTGTACCTCATCATGGCGGTGCTGCTGGTGTTGCCTTTTGTGTTGCCCAACAGTTTTTATGTGGACCTGGCGATTCGCATGGCGATCAATGCCGTGATCGTGCTGGGTTTGAACCTGTTGATTGGTTTTGCCGGACAGATCAGCCTGGGTCACGCCGGTTTTCTGGGTATTGGCGCCTACGCCTCAGCCATATTGCCGACCCATTTGGGCTGGCACCCAGTGCTGGCGCTGCTGGCTGGCGCGGCAGCGGCCGGGGTCTTGGCAGCCACCGTGGCGCGGCCCATCTTCAAGCTCAAGGGCCATTACCTGGCGATGGCCACCCTGGGTCTGGGCATCATCATCAACATTGTGATCCGGACCGAAGCAGTCTGGACCGGTGGGCCAGACGGCATGCCGGTGCCTGCCATGAGCCTGGCTGGGTTCGAGATTTCGGGTGACAAGCACTGGTACTGGATTGTGGCCATGCTGCTGTCGGTCAGCGTCTGGGCCTCACTGAACCTGATTGACTCACCGTTTGGCCGGGCGCTGCGGGCGTTGCATGGCAGCGAGGTGGCATCCAAGGTGGTCGGGGTCGATGTGGTGCGTTACAAGGTTGCTATTTTTGTACTCTCCGCCGTGTTTGCCAGCATCATGGGCAGCGTGACTGCGCACTACGTGGGTTTTGTCACGCCCAACCTGGCGGACTTTTTCCATTCGATCGAGCTGGTCACCATGGTAGTGATTGGCGGAATGGCATCCGTCTATGGCTCGGTGGTGGGTGCGGTACTGCTCACTGCTCTGCCCCAGGCATTGGCCTCGTTTGAAGGTTGGGAGACGGTGGCCTTCGGCACGATTCTGATGCTGTGCATGATCTTCCTGCCCAAGGGGCTGGTGCCCACCCTGGCCGCCAAATTTGGCAAGGGGGAATGAGCATGGCCCTGCTGGAAGTCAATGACCTCTCCATCCACTTCGGTGGCGTGAAAGCGGTGCAAAACGTCAGCTTTACCATTGATGCGGGCATTGTGTACGCGGTGATTGGCCCCAACGGCGCGGGTAAAACCACGCTGTTTAACCTGATCACGGGCATTTACACCCCCACCACCGGCAGCATCCTGCTCGACGGCGAATCCATCACCGGCAAATCGCCGGATGAGTTGGCCCGTCGGGGCGTGGCACGCACATTCCAGAACCTGCAAATTTGCATGAATATGAGCGCCATCGAGAACGTGATGGTCGGCGCGCACCTGCGCTTGGACCGCAACCTGCTCAAAGCGGCCGTGCGCTGGCCCGCGCTCAAAAAGCGCGACCGCGAATTACACGCTGAAGCCGCTGAGCTGATGCGCTTTGTGGGCCTGGAAAGCTATGTCGATGCCCGCGCCGACAGCATGCCCTACGGTGCGCTGAAGCGCTTGGAAATTGCCCGTGCTCTGGCCATGAAGCCACGCCTGATTTTTCTAGACGAGCCCGCCGCCGGACTGAATCCCAAGGAAACCATTGAAGTCGATGAACTGGTGCGCAAAGTGGCCGACTCCGGCGTGACTGTGGTGCTGGTCGAGCACGACATGAAGATGGTGATGAATCTTTCGGACCGTATATTAGTGCTGGACTACGGCAAGAAGCTGACCGAAGGCACCGGTGCTGAAGTGCGCCGCAACCCCGATGTGATTGCCGCCTATCTTGGCGCACACGCCTGAACCCAAGGGACTCCATGGACGCACTCACCCTGATCAGCCAGGACCACAGCAACCTGTGGCGTCTGGCCACCACCGTAGACCATGTGGCTTCCGAGATTGAATCTGGCGCACCGGTCGAGCAGCCGTTTTTCAACGCCGTGTTTGACTACATCGAGCAGTTTGTGGACCGCTCGCACCACCCCAAGGAAGACGACTATCTGTTTCGCCTGCTGCGCCTGCGCAGCCCTGAGGCCGCCGCTGTGCTGGACAACCTGCAAGTGGAGCACCGCGAAGGCCCGGCCAAACTGGCTGCCTTGCGCGCCCAGGTGGCCGCAGCGGCCCAGGGGCAACTGACGGGTGGCCAATTGGCCACGGCCTTGCGCGACTACACAACGGGGTTGAAGGCCCACATTGGCACCGAAGAGAAAAGTGTCTTGCCGCTGGCCCGCACCGCCTTGCTGGCCGCTGATTGGACTGAGATCAACCAAGCGTTCTTGAACAATGCCGACCCTGTATTTGGTGACAAGGCGCGTGAAGAGTTTCGCCAGCTGTACCACCGGGTGGCCAGCCTGGCACCCGAGTCGGTGGGTCTGGGGAGCAGAAGCGTTGGCACGTTACAACCGCTGCCAGACCGCTCCAAGGCTGAGGTGCAGTTGCACGTGCAAGGCATGGAAAGCTGCTACGGCCGCATCAAGGCGCTCAAGGGCATCAGTCTGGAAGTGCGGCGTGGCGAAACGGTGGCGCTGGTCGGAGCCAATGGCGCTGGAAAAACCACTTTCTTGCGCACGCTGTCGGGCGTGCAACCCATGAGCGCGGGCAGCATTCACTTCAAGGGTCAAGATATCAGCAAGCTGCGTTCAGACAAACGCATGCGCATGGGCATTTGCCAAAGCCCTGAAGGTCGCCAGGTTTTTGGCCCACTGTCGATCGAGGACAACCTGCGCCTGGGCGCCTATACCCAGCCGCGTGACCAGGTCGAAGGTGACATGGAAAAAATCTTCACCATGTTCCCGATCCTGAAAGAAAAGCGCGCTTTGCCTGCGGGCACGCTGTCCGGCGGGCAACAGCAAATGCTGGCGATTGGCCGGGCACTGATGGGCCGCCCCAGCCTGCTGCTATTGGATGAGCCGAGCATGGGACTGGCCCCGCTGCTCGTGGAAGAGGTGTTCAACGTCATCCGCATGCTCAAGAGCAAGGGCATGACCATTTTGCTGGTCGAACAAAACGCCTTTGCCGCGCTGGCCATTGCGGACCGGGGCTACGTGCTGGAAACCGGCAACGTCACGCTCACCGGTACAGGCCAGGAACTCATCAACAATGAACAGGTGCGCGCCGCGTACCTCGGCATGTAAACGCCACGACCCGTCAACCCAAGGAAGAGACATGACCAAGAAATTCGCGTCCCAAGCTGACCTGGAGGTCAAAAAGACGACCTTTGCGCAACTGTCTGAGCACTGCTGGGCCTACACCGCCGAGGGAGACCCCAACACCGGCGTGATCATTGGTGAAGACTCGGTGCTGATTTGTGATGCACTGGCCACGCCGGTTATGGCGCAAAGCCTGATCGCCGAGATCCGCAAGGTCTCTGACAAGCCCATCAAATACGTGGTGCTGTCGCACTACCACGCAGTGCGGGTATTGGGAGCATCCGGATATAAGGCTGCGGGCATGCAGGAAATCATTGCCAGCCAGGGCACATACGAGATGATTGTGGAGCGTGGCGCGCAGGACATGCAGTCCGAGTACGAGCGCTTTCCGCGCCTGTTTGATGCCTTTGACTCCATCCCTGGCCTGACCTGGCCGACCGTGGTGTTCAAGGACGAAATGACCCTGTGGATGGGCAAGCTTGAAGTCAATATCATGCACGTGGGCCCAGGCCACACCAAGGGCGACACCATTGTCTGGGTGCCGTCCGAGAAAGTGCTGTTCTCCGGCGACCTGATGGAAGCCGATGCGGCGTGTTACACCGGCGACGCGCAACTAGAAGAGTGGCCCGCCACGCTGGATGCGCTTGCCGCACTGAAACCAGAAAAGATTGTCCCTGGCCGTGGCCCGGCACTCGACACACCTGAGCGTGTCGCATCTGGCCTGGCCTATACCCGTGACTTTGTGTCGACCCTGCTCAGTTCTGCCAAAGAGGCTGTCGCCCAAGGCATGAACCTGAACCAGGCCATGGCGCATTGCCGCAAGGCCATGGACCCCAAGTTTGGCCACGTGTTCATTTACGAACACTGCCTGCCGTTTGACGTGACACGCGCCGTGGACGAGGCCAGTGGCATCAAACATCCGCGAATCTGGACGGCCGAGCGCGACAAGGAAATGTGGCACGGCCTGCAGGCCACTGAGTAAGCAGCTGACGTTCACCGACAAATAAAACACAGAGACAAACGCATGCTGAGCACCTACCAATACCCAAAATATGAGTACGTCTGCCCGCCTGAACAAAGCGGTGGCGGCCAACAACGCTACCCCGTGGTCGTGGTCGGCGCTGGCCCGGTGGGGCTGGCGGCGGCCATCGAACTGGCACAGTCCGGCGTGCCGGTGGTGGTGCTCGACGACGACGACACCGTGTCGGTGGGCTCGCGCGGCGTGTGTTACGCCAAGCGTGCGCTCGAAGTGCTGGACCGCATCGGTGTTGGGCAGCCCTGTGTGGACAAGGGCGTGAGCTGGAACGTGGGACGCACGTTCTTCCGTGAGCAAGAGGTATACAACTTCAATTTGTTGCCACAGTCCGACCACAAACGCCCCGGCATGATCAACCTTCAGCAGTATTACCTGGAAGAGTTCGAGGTAAAGCGCGCCAAAGAACTGCCCAACCTGGACCTGCGCTTCAAGAACAAGGTGGTGTCGGTCAACGCCCAAGGCGCCGGCGCCACGCTGCAGGTGGAAACGCCTGACGGCATTTACACCCTGGAGACGGACTGGTTGGTGGTAGCCGACGGTGCGCGCAGTGGCATCCGCCGCATGATGAATCTGGACATTGACGGCAAGATTTTCAAGGACCGCTTCTTGATCGCCGATGTGGTCATGAAGGCCGACTTTCCGCATGAGCGCTGGTTTTGGTTTGACCCACCGTTTCACCCGGGGCAATCGGTGCTGCTGCACCGCCAGTCTGACAGCGTGTACCGCATCGACTTCCAGTTGGGCTGGGACGCAGACCCTGAAGAAGAAAAGAAGCCCGAAAAAGTCATCCCGCGTATCAAGGCCATGCTGGGTGACGAGCGTGAGTTTGAACTGGAATGGGTCAGTGTCTACACCTTTCAGTGCCGCCGCATGAATGCCTTCACGCACGGCCACGTGCTGTTTGTGGGGGATGCGGCGCACCAGGTGTCACCATTTGGCGCGCGGGGTGCCAACTCCGGCATTCAGGACACAGACAACCTGTGCTGGAAGCTCAAGCTGGTGATTGAAGGCAAGGCCCCAAGCAGTCTGTTGGATAGCTACTCTGAAGAGCGGGTGTTTGCCGCGGACGAGAACCTGATGAACTCCACCCGGTCCACCGATTTCATCACACCCAAGAGCAAGACCTCGTTGTTGTTTCGCAATGCCACCCTCAGCTTGGCGCGTGAGCACAGCTTTGCCCGTGCCCTGGTCAACTCCGGGCGCTTGTCGGTGCCCGCCATCCTCACCGAGTCCAGCCTGAACACGCCAGACAGCGATGTGTTTGGCGGTGACATGGTGCCCGGTGCACCGATGGATGATGCCCCCATGCAGGCGCAAGGCCAGGATGTCTGGCTGCTCGACAACGTGGGCAAGCGTTTTATGGTTTTGTTGTACGTCAAAGACCCGGCGCATGACAGTGCCGAGCTGTTGAAGGCAGTCAAGACGCTGGCCAGTGGACCCCTGGCACCGGAACTGGTGCTGGTGTCTCAGGAAACCTGTGTTGCACCCCAGGGTATTCGTGTGCTGGAAGACCGGGCCGGCCGCTTTGCCGAGCGCTTTGATGCCAAAGCAGGCACAGCCTATTTGATTCGCCCGGACCAGCATGTGGTGGCGCGCTGGCGCGCCCTGGATACCGACAAGGTGGCAGCAGCACTTGCCCGCGCCACATGCAACCTTCCATAAGGAGTTCACGATGGCCCTGAATCTGTCACCCAATTTCAATGAACCTGGCAAGCGTTACTTTCACGCCTTCACGCCCGGTGACGACTTTTACGAAGCCCTGATTGACACCCACCGTGATCTGAACGACGAACAAAGCGCCATGGTCAACGCGAAGTTGGTGTTGCTGCTGGCCAACCATGTGGGCGACATCGCGGTCCTGCGCGAAGCCATGCGCATTGCCCGTCAAGACACCTAACTGTTCCCAAAGGCTTTCCATGACTTACCAGAACATTCACTTTGAGGTGCGCGACGGCGGCATTGCCCGTCTGACGCTCAATCGTCCGGACAAGCTCAACAGCTTCACCGGTGCCATGCATGTGGAGATGCGCGCTGCGCTGGCCACGGTGCAGACCGAAAGAAGCATCCGTGTGCTGGTGATCACCGGTGCCGGTCGGGGCTTTTGCGCCGGACAAGACCTGGCCGACCCCGAAATGGCTATGGGCCCAATGCAACCCGACATTGGCAATGTGGTCGAGAAAAACTACAAGCCGCTGGTGTTGGCATTGCAAAACCTGCGCGTGCCGACAGTGGCCATGGTCAACGGTATTGCGGCAGGGGCCGGTGCGAGTTTGGCACTGGCGTGCGATCTGGTGATTGCTGCCAAGTCGGCTTCGTTTTTGCAGGCCTTCAGCAAAATTGGTTTGATTCCCGACACGGGTGGTACCTGGTTCTTGCCACAACGCGTCGGCATGGCCCGTGCGCTGGGCCTGGCCCTGCTCGCCGACAAGTTGCCGGCAGAAAAGGCGGCTGAGTGGGGTCTGATCTGGCAAGCGGTCGATGATTCCGACTTGGCAGGCACCGTGGACAAGTTGGCGGCCCAACTGGCCGCAATGCCAACCAAGGCGCTGGTGCGCACCCGAACCGCCATGCACGCGGCACCCAACCATACGCTGGAACAGCAGCTCAGCATGGAAGCTGGCTTCATGCGCGAACTGGGTTGGAGCCCGGACTACGCCGAAGGGGTGGCCGCCTTCATGGAAAAGCGTGCCCCCAAGTTCACCGGAAACTAGTCGCCATGACCCAAGCGCTTTCCACGCAAACCGTGGTCGCCGTGATTGGCGCCGGTGCCATGGGTGCCGGCATTGCCCAGGTCGCTTGCGCGGCCGGGCACAGCGTGAAGTTGCACGACACCCGTCCTGACGGAGCAGCACAAGCCGTTGCGGGCATCCGTACCCAATTTGAAAAAATGGTTGCAAAGGGCAAGCTGAGCCAGCAGACGGCGCAGGACGCTAGTAACCGACTGATGGCTGTTGCCCAACTGAGTGACCTGGCAGATGCCGGTCTGGTGGTGGAAGCCATTGTGGAAAATCTGCAGGTCAAGCAAAAGCTGTTTTCCGATCTGGAAGCCCTGGTGTCCGATGGCTGCATATTGGCGACCAACACGTCGTCTATCTCGATCACCGCGATTGGCGCGGCACTGAAGAGTCCTCAGCGTCTGGCAGGCTTGCACTTCTTCAACCCGGCGCCGCTGATGGCACTGGTGGAAGTGGTGTCCGGTCTGGCGACCCGACCAGAAGTTGCCAACACCCTGTTTGCCACCGCTGCAGCCTGGGGCAAAACCCCGGTGCAGGCCAAGTCCACCCCCGGCTTCATCGTCAACCGGGTCGCCCGTCCATATTACGCCGAAGCCTTGCGGGTGCTGACCGAAGGCGGAGCCGACTGCGCCACGCTGGATGCCTGTTGCCGCGAGGCTGGTGGCTTTCGCATGGGTCCGTTTGAGTTGATGGACATGATTGGCCATGATGTCAATTTTGCGGTCACCAACTCGGTCTGGCGGGCGTTTTTTAACGACCCGCGCTTTTTGCCCTCGCTGATTCAGCAAGACCTGGTCGACGCCGGTTTTTTCGGCAAAAAATCCGGTCGGGGGTTTTACAGTTATCAGGCGGGTGCCGACAAGCCCTTGCCAGCGACCGCCCCAGCGCAATCCACACCGACTGACATCGTGGTGTTCGGCCAATCTGCTGCGGCCCGGGCACTGGTAAAACGCCTGCAAGCCAACCATGTCAGCTACACCCAGGCGCCAGACTCGGCCGCGACATTGGCCACAGCCGGTGATGCCACGCTGCGCGTGACCGATGGTCGCACCGCTACACGCTGCGCGTTCGAGACCGAAACGCCCAATACCGTGCTGATCGACCTGGCACTGGACTACACCCGCGCCACCCGCCTGGGCGTGAGCGTGGCCGCACAGTGCGACCCGGCTGCCGCCGACGCGGCGGTTGGCCTGATGCAAGCGGCAGGCTTTGCGGTGTCGGTGCTGCAGGACATCCCCGGCCTGATCGTCATGCGCACCGTCGCCATGCTGGCCAATGAGGCGGCGGATGCCGTCAACCAGGGTGTGTGTGACGCGCGGGCTGTGGACACCGCCATGTGCCTGGGCGTCAATTACCCCTGCGGCCCGCTGGCTTGGGGCGACGCCGTTGGCCTGGAGCGGATTCAAACCGTACTCGGGCATCTGGCCCACACCTATGGCGAAGACCGCTACCGCACTTCGCCCCTTATCCAACACCACGTATTTGCACAGAAGGCTTTTTCATGACCGATCTTTTGACGGAACTTCCCTCTGACCCACAGGCACTGGCCGATGCGGTGACCCAAGCCATGTGGTCGCGTGACCGCGCCACGCAGGGACTGGGAATGGAAATTGTGCACGTCAAGCCTGGCTATGCCCTGATCACCATGGCAGTGCGCGGCGACATGGTCAATGGCCACCACATGTGTCATGGCGGCTTCATGTTCACCCTGGCCGACAGCGCCTTTGCCTTTGCCTGCAACAGCTACAACCAGAACACCGTGGCGTCCGCCTGCCACATCGACTTTCTGGCCCCGGCACGCGAAGGGGATGTACTGGAAGCCGAAGCGGTGGAGCGCTCGCTGTCCGGGCGTACCGGTGTGTATGACATCACCGTGCGCACCCGCAGCGGGAAGACCGTGGCCCTGTTCCGGGGCAAGAGCTACCGCATCAAAGGCGAGGTCATCGCCGGTCTGCAGCAGGCTGATGCCACTGCCTGAACACCGCCGACCATTCCCTTTTCGACTATCCAAGCTGTTCCAGAGGAGACCGACATGACTGTCAAAGCCCCCCAACCCGGCGAACTCGACGCCATCGAGACCGCCAGTCGCGACGAAATCTCTGCCCTGCAATTGCAGCGACTGAAGTGGTCGCTCCGACACGCCTACGACAACGTACCCTTGCACAAAAAAGCCTTTGATGAGAGAGGCGTGCACCCCGACGACCTGAAGAGCCTGGCTGACCTGGCCAAGTTTCCGTTCATGACCAAAACCGCCTTGCGCGACAACTATCCGTTTGGGCTCTTTGCCGTACCGCGCGACAAGATTGCCCGTCTGCATGCGTCATCGGGCACCACGGGCAAATCCATCGTGGTCGGTTACACGCTCAAAGACATCGACAACTGGGCCAACCTGGTGGCACGCTCGATTCGCGCGGCCGGTGGCCGTGCTGGCGACATGCTGCACAACGCCTACGGCTATGGCATGTTCACCGGCGGCCTGGGCGCGCATTACGGTGCCGAACGCCTGGGCTGCACCGTGGTGCCGATGTCGGGCGGTCAGACAGAAAAGCAGGTGCAGCAGATCGTGGACTTTCAGCCGCAGATCATCATGGTCACCCCAAGCTACTCGCTGGTGATTGCCGAAGAGTTCGAGCGTCTGGGCATCACGCCCGATCAAATCTCCTTGAAAGTGGGTATTTTTGGTGCCGAACCCTGGGGTGAGGGCATGCGCAAAGAGATCGAACGCAAGCTGGGCATTGACGCTATTGACATCTACGGCCTCACCGAAGTCATGGGACCGGGCGTGGCCTGCGAATGCATCGAGTCCAAGGACGGCCCGGTCATCTGGGAAGACCATTTCTACCCCGAGATCATCGATCCCGAAACCGGGGAAGTGGTGCCCGACGGCGAGGACGGTGAACTGGTGTTTACCTCGCTGTCCAAGGAGGCTTTTCCGGTGATCCGTTACCGCACCCGCGACCTGACACGCTTGCTGCCTCCCACCTCGCGTTCGTTCAGGCGCATGGGCAAGATCACGGGCCGATCCGACGACATGCTGATCGTGCGCGGTGTCAACGTATTCCCCAGCCAGATTGAAGAGCAAATCCTGCGTGACAAGCGGCTCTCGGGCAACTACCAGATCCTGCTCAGCCGCGACGGCCATCTGGACAACGTTGAAGTTCGGTGCGAATTGCAGCGCGAGGTGTCGGGCACGCTGTCGGCGGACGACGTGGCGGTCATCAGCAAAGAGTTGCAGCACCACATCAAGACCATCGTCGGCATTTCGACCCGCGTGTCGGTGCTGGAATTTGAGACGATTCCGCGCACGCTGACTGGCAAGGCGCGCCGCCTGATTGACGAGCGGCCCAAGCAGGTTTGACACCCGACATACCAACTCGGTGCAAGTCTTTTCGTGCTCTAGCCCTCACCAAATAAACGCGAGCAGCTCTCTTTTTGATAGCAAATGGACGTGACGAATCACGCAATGTATGACTGACGCTTTTATCTGCGACGCCGTTCGCACTCCAATTGGTCGCTATGGCGGTGCCCTGGCAGGCGTGCGCGCGGACGACCTGGCCGCCATCCCCATCAAAGCACTGATGGAACGCAACCCCCAGGTCAACTGGGGCAGCGTGGATGACATCATTTTTGGGTGCGCCAACCAGGCCGGGGAAGACAACCGCAATGTGGCACGCATGGCCGGCTTGTTGGCCGGGCTGCCGGTGGAAGTGCCCGGCACCACGGTCAACCGCCTGTGCGGCTCGTCGCTGGACTGCGTTGGCATGGCAGCCCGCGCCATCAAATCCGGCGAGACGGATTTGATGATTGCCGGTGGTGTGGAGAGCATGTCGCGCGCGCCCTTTGTCATGGGCAAGGCAGAAAGCGCCTACTCGCGCAGCGCCGCAATCTATGACACCACCATCGGCTGGCGCTTTGCCAACCCGTTGATGAAAAAGCTCTATGACACGCATTCGATGCCGCAAACGGCTGACAACGTGGCCGCGGACTTCAACATCTCGCGCGCCGACCAGGATGCGTTTGCGTTGCGATCCCAGCAGCGCTGGGCGACCGCGCACGCCGCCGGGCGCTTTGCGGATGAGTTGATACCGGTGGTGATTCCGCGCAAGAAAGGCGACCCGATCGTGGTTGACACCGACGAGCATCCGCGCCCCGATACCACGCCGGACATGCTGTCCCAACTTAAGGGCATCAACGGCCCCGATTTATCGGTGACGGCGGGCAACGCCTCGGGCGTGAACGACGGAGCCTGCGCCTTGCTGATCGCCAGTGCCGCCAGCGCGCACGCCAACGGCCTGACCCCCAAGGCGCGCATTGTGGCGATGGCAGTGGTCGGAGTGGCTCCGCGCATCATGGGGTTTGGCCCAGCACCCGCCGTCCGCAAAGTGCTGGCAAAAGCGGGCTTGACCCTTGCCCAGATGGATGTGATTGAGCTGAACGAAGCCTTCGCGGCGCAAGGTCTTGCGGTGCTGCGCGACCTGGACTTGCGTGACGACGATGCGCGCGTCAACCCCAACGGTGGTGCGATCGCACTGGGTCATCCCTTGGGCATGAGCGGTGCGCGGCTGGTGACCACCGCCATGTATGAACTGGCACGGCGTGGCGGGCGTTATGCGCTTTGCACGATGTGCATTGGTGTCGGGCAAGGTATTGCCCTGGTGATAGAGCGCGTGTGACGGAATATTTTTAACCCTGAAGGAGACAAAACGATGAAATTCACTTTGAAAAAACTGGCGGTTGGTGCGGCCTTGGCCGTTGGTGCATTGGCTGCTTTTGCCGCCGATCCGATCAAGATTGGTTCGATTCTGTCCGTCACGGGCCCCGCCGCCTTCCTGGGCGACCCCGAGCTGAAAACCCTGCAGATGTATGTGGAAGACATCAACAAAAAGGGCGGCGTGCTGGGTCGCCAACTGGAGTTGGTGCATTACGACGACGGCAGTGATGCGAGCAAGGCCAATGGTTTTGCCAAACGTCTGATAGACGACGACAAGGTTGACATCATTGTGGGCGGCACCACCACCGGTTCCACCATGTCGATGGCTCCGCTGGTCGACAAGGCCGGTGTGCCCTTTATCTCCCTGGCGGGTGCCGTGGTGATCGTCGAGCCCGTCAAGAAATGGATTTTCAAAATGCCCCACACCGACC
>Ga0208398_100681_pt1 | contig 18433 bp, 17 predicted proteins | sample LakWasMe79_HOW10_2_FD_183905 | JGI IMG/M metagenome (GOLD analysis project Ga0208398, IMG submission 183905) | Freshwater sediment methanotrophic microbial communities from Lake Washington under simulated oxygen tension - Sediment Metagenome... | ecosystem: Environmental > Aquatic > Freshwater >...
GCCCTTTACACTGCGTGACGGTCTTCAGGCAACGGCCGACTGGTACCGGGCGGAGCGGCGGAAATAGCGCAACAGTATCTCCATGACGAAACGTTTGTTTGATGTGTTCCTTGCTGCAATAGCAGCGCTGATTTTGGTGGTGCCGTGCACGGTGGTTGCGTTATTGGTGAAAATCACTTCACCGGGACCTGTTTTATATTGGTCGGACCGGGTCGGGCGGTACAACCGTATTTTCAGAATGCCCAAGTTCCGCAGTATGCGCACGGGCACGCCGGCCGTGGCAACCCATTTACTGGCCAATCCGGATAGTTATCTCACCCCCATCGGAAGCTTCTTGCGGAAAAGCAGCCTGGACGAGTTGCCACAGTTGTGGAGCATTATCAAAGGGGATATGAGTTTTGTGGGTCCGCGCCCCGCACTCTATAACCAGCAGGATTTGATTGAATTGCGCACCCGGTGCGGCGCACATGCCGTGGTGCCGGGGTTGACCGGCTGGGCGCAAATCAATGGACGGGACGAGTTGCCCATACCGCAGAAGGTTGCACTGGACAGCGAATATGTGCGCCGACAGTCGCTGGCGTTTGACATCCAGATATTATTTCTGACGGCCTGGAAGGTTATCATGCGCAGGGATGTGACCCATTAATATCGCAAACAGGAGTGTTGGCATGAATAACTTGGTAGATATTCAAAATCAGATTCAGAAACTGCAAAAACAGGCTTCGGAAATCAAGAGCCGCGAGTTCGATAAAACGGTGCAGGATATTCGCGCCAAAATGGCGGCGTTTGGTATCACGGTAAAAGACTTGCAGGCAGCGGCTCCCGGTGGCCGCAAGGGCCGTGGCAAGACCAAGGTGGCGGCTCAGCCCAAGGCCACCGCCAGCAAGAAGAAGGCCGGTGGCGTAGTTGCCGCCAAATTTCGGGGCCCCAATGGAGAGGTCTGGAGTGGCCGTGGGTTGACGCCGCGGTGGTTGTCCGCGCTGGTGGCGCAGGGCAAAACCAAAGAAGAATTTGCGATCACCAGCTGACGACGTGGCTGAATTGGGGTAACGGAGTTCCATGCAGAACAGAGTACTGGGGTGGTCGCGGTCGACCAAGCGAATGGTCGTGGTGGCGCTGGACATTGTTCTGGCAATGCTGTCGACATGGGCCGCGTTTTCCTTGCGCCTGGATACCCTGCACTGGCCGGTGGGCGCGCAATGGTGGGTGTATGGGCTGACGCCGCTGATGTTTGTGCCGGTCTTCATCCGGTTTGGCCTGTACCGGGCGATCTTCCGGTACACCGGGCAGGCCGCGCTGATGGCAACTGCCAAGGCCACCGCGGTCTACGGCGTGATGCTGCTGACTCTGTTGGTGTCCATGCATTGGATAGGGGTCCCGCGGAGTCTGGGCATTTTGCAGCCCCTGATTTTCTTCTTGTCGGTAGGGGCAAGCCGTGCGTTTGCCCGGTTCTGGCTGGCAGGCCTGAGCCCCCTGGACCAACGCAACCAAAGCCGGTTCCTGATTTACGGAGCAGGCACCGCCGGTGTGCAGACGGCGTCCGCCATGGGGATAGGCGCGCAATCGGTGCTGATTGGCTTTGTCGATGATGACCCGACCAAGGTGGGGCGCAGTGTCAACGGGGTCCCGGTCTTTGCCCCATCCCGCGTAGCGGGGCTGGTGGTCGAACAAGGGGTGACGGATCTGTTGCTGGCTTTGCCCAGCACGTCACGCGCGCGCCGCAAGGAGATCATCGAGAGCCTGCGTTCCGTGCCGGTGCACGTCCGCACCTTGCCCGATTGGGCCGATCTGGCCAGCGGGCGCGTGACGGTGCAGGATTTCAAGGAACTGGAGATTGAAGACCTGCTGGGGCGCGATCCGGTGCCTCCCAACACCGATTTGCTCGCACGCAATCTGTCGGGCAAAGTGGTTCTGGTCACCGGGGCGGGTGGCAGCATTGGCAGTGAGCTGTGTCGCCAGATCGCTGCTGAGCGGCCGCGCCAGCTTCTGCTGTTCGACCACAGCGAATTCAACCTCTACACCATTCACCAGGAGCTGGAGGCGTCCTGCGCCTCCCTGGGGCTGCCCGTGGAGCTGGTGCCGCTACTAGGCAGCGTGGCCAACGTACAGCGGTTGCAGGAGGTATGCCAAAACTACCGCCCCCATACGGTTTACCACGCTGCGGCCTACAAACATGTTCCCATCGTGGAGGCCAACCCGGCCGTGGGCATCGACAACAACGTATTTGGCACGCTGAACATGGCGCAGGCTGCCTTGGCTAGCGGGGTTGCCAGTTTTGTGCTGGTTTCTACCGACAAGGCCGTGCGGCCGACCAATATCATGGGCGCCAGCAAACGCATGGCGGAACTGGTGTTGCAGGCGCTGGCCGCACAGGCCTCGCCGCACGGCACTGTGACCTGCTTCAGCATGGTCCGTTTTGGCAATGTGCTGGGTTCCAGCGGTAGCGTGGTGCCGCTGTTCCGGCGCCAGCTGGCGGCCGGTGGCCCCTTGACCGTGACCCATGCTGATGTCACACGCTATTTCATGACCATCCCCGAGGCCGCGCAGCTGGTGTTGCAGGCGGGAGCCATGGCCAGCGGAGGTGAGGTGTTTGTGCTGGACATGGGCGAGCCGGTTCGCATCGTCGATCTGGCCCGGCGCATGGTGGAGTTGTCAGGCATGACGGTGCGCGATGAAGCCACGCCCCATGGCGACATCAGCATTGCCATCACCGGCCTGCGCCCGGGTGAAAAACTGTATGAAGAGCTGCTGATTGGCGACAACCCTACGCCAACCGCCCACCCGCGCATCATGAAGGCCCACGAGCACTACCTGGAGTGGCCTGCACTTGACCAGCAATTGCAGGCCTTGCGCCAAGGCGTCCAGGCGGACGACCTATCGGCCATCAAGGCGGTGTTGCGCACCTGTGTTCAGGGCTACGAAGGTGAGTCCGCTGCATCAGACTCCTGATCGGTACCGCTTGATTTGAGGGCCAATGCGGCCTGGTAGAGCCCGTTGCGTGGCTCGCCCGTGATGTCGGCCGCCAGTTTGACTGCAGTTTTCAGCGGCAAATGCTCCAGCAATAGTTTTAAAACCCGCGTGTCCTGCGCCACTTCAGTGGCCGCTGGGATGGCGTGCAGCACCAGCGCAAATTCCCCGCGTAGCCGATTGGCATCCTGCGCCAGCCAAGCAGGCAAGTCTTGTGCGGTGACCGTGGCAATCTCTTCGAACTGTTTGGTCAGCTCACGGCCGATGGTCAGAGGGCGTGTACCCAGGATGGCGAGGGCTTGCGCCAAGGCTTCGATGCGGTGGGGTGCCTCCAGCAGCAGCACCGCGCGCTCCTGTGTGGCTAGCGTCAACACCGCACGTTCCCGCTCACCGGCTTTGGACGGCAGGAAGCCGACAAATACAAAACCGCTGGGATCATCAGCAACCAGACCGGCGACGGAGACCAGGGTGGTGATGCTGCTCGCACCTGGCAGGGGAATGGCGCGCAGATTCTGCGCACGCACCGCCGCTACCAGCCGCGCGCCCGGGTCGCTGATGCCGGGGGTGCCAGCGTCGCTGACATAGGCGACGCGCTGACCCTGGCGCAGATGGTCCAGCACCGTCTGGGCGGCCTGCGTTTCATTGTGCTGGTGCACGGCGATCAACTGTGCGGCGTTCTTGTCGATGCCGTAGGCGCGCAACAGCGACTGGGTGTGGCGTGTGTCCTCGCAGGCAATGGCGTCGACCAGCCCCAGCACGTGCAGTGCGCGCAGGCTGATGTCGGCCAGGTTGCCGATGGGTGTGGCGACGACGTAAAGCGTTCCCTGCGGATAATGCTGTTCAGAAGCCGCCTCGGCGGAGGCGGCGCGGGCTGAGGTAAATAAAGCGCTCACATGGGAATCCTTTCTACAAAACAACTGGGCGACAGTGCGGAGGACGAGGCCCTGCTGCATTTGCAGGCGCAGGGTTTGCGCCTGATTGCGCGCAATTATCGGACGCCGGGGCGTGGTGGCGGCGAGATTGACCTGATCATGCACGCGCCGGACGGCACCACGGTGTTTGTCGAGGTGCGCAAACGCAGCTCCTTGGGCCATGGCGGCGCAGCCGCCAGCGTCGGCCACGTCAAGCAGCGACGCATCATTTTTGCGGCACGGCACTACCTGATGCACCTGCGGGCCCTGCCGCCCTGCCGCTTTGACGTCGTGGTGCTGGAGCCAGATGGCGTGCAGTGGCTGCAGGCGGCATTTGACGCATCGTGACCCCGACACTTCAGGTGGATTTACCGGCCGCGGTATCATCGGCCCCCATGCTGGAACAACGAATTCAACAACACTTTATCGACAGTGCCGACCTCAAATACCAGGCCGCACTGGTCTTGAGCAAGCCGATTGCTGCGGCCGTGCAGGCCATGTTGACCTGCGTGACCAGTGGCGGCAAGGTGCTGGCCTGTGGCAATGGTGGTTCGGCCGCCGACGCACAACATTTCGCGGCCGAATTTGTGGGCCGCTTCGAGCGCGAGCGTCCGGAGTTGGGAGCCATTGCCCTTACGACCGACAGCTCCATCATTACGGCGATTGCCAACGACTACGATTTCAACGTGATTTTCTCCCGCCAGGTGCGTGCACTGGGTTCACCCGGTGACGTGCTGCTGGCCATCTCGACCAGTGGCAATTCGGCCAATGTGCTGGCCGCCATTGAAGCGGCACATGCGCGCGAAATGGTGGTGGTGGGGCTGACCGGGCGTGGCGGCGGAAAAATGGCGCATGTGTTGCGCGATACCGATGTGCACATTTGTGTGCCGCATGAGCGCACGGCCCGGATCCAGGAAGTGCACATATTGGCTTTGCATTGCATTTGCGATGCGGTAGATGCCCAGTTGTTGGGCGAACAGGAACCTTCCAAATGAGTTTTTCTTTGCGACGCGCCAGCCTGGCGCTGGTTTTAATGGGCAGCGCCATGGGCACGTTGACGGCGTGTTTCCCCTTGGTCATGGGGGGCGCAGTGGTAACCGGCATCGTGGCCAGCGACCGGCGTACGACCGGTACCGTGGTCGAGGATGAAGGCATTGAACTGCGATCGGCCAGCCGCATCCGCGAGAACCTCGGCGAGCGCGCGCATGTCAATGTGACCAGCTACAACCGCCAGGTTTTGCTGACCGGTGAAGTGGCGTCGGCACAGGATAAGCAACTGGTGGAGCAGATCGTGACCGGCGTGGACAATGTGCGCCACATCGTCAACGAGCTGGCGGTCCTTGGGAACTCAACCCTCACGCAGCGGTCTTCCGATTCGCTGGTCACCGGGCGGGTCAAGGCGGCCTTGCTGGACGCCAAAGACCTGTATGTCAACGCGTTCAAGATCACGACCGAGCGTGGAACCGTGTACATGATGGGCCGCGTCACCACACGGGAAGCAACGCGTGCCACCGAAGTCATCAGCGCCACGACCGGTGTTCAGAAGGTGGTGCGCATCCTGGAAACCATCTCGGAAGACGAGTTGGCACGCATGACCGTATCCGGCGGTACGCCCCCAGCTACCAAGCCGTGATATAGCCCCGTGCTGCGCCGCTTCGCGGGCTGGTCAGCGACTACTTCAGGCGCTTGATCAGGCTGGAGGTGTCCCAGCGGTTGCCGCCCAGGTGCTGCACATCGGCGTAGAACTGGTCGACCAGGGCGGTAACCGGCAATCGTGAACCGTTGCGCTTGGCTTCGTCCAGTACCAGCCCCAGGTCCTTGCGCATCCAGTCGACGGCGAAGCCGAAGTCGAACTTGTCGGCCACCATGGTTTTGCCCCGGTTGTCGAGTTGCCAGCTTTGCGCCGCGCCCTTGCCGATAACGTCGAGCACCTGGTTCATGTCCAGCCCAGCATTCTGGCCAAAGGCAATGGCTTCACTCAAGCCCTGTACCAGTCCAGCAATACAGATCTGGTTGACCATCTTGGCCAATTGACCGGCGCCGCTATCCCCCAAGAGCGTAAAAGCGCGCGAGAAGGCCATGGCCACCGGCTTGGCGGCCTCGAATGCCGCCGCGTCACCGCCACACATCACGGTCAGCATTCCGTTTTGCGCGCCCGCCTGACCGCCCGAGACCGGCGCATCGACAAAATGCAGTCCCTGATGGCGGGCGAGGGTGTTGAGCTCACGGGCCACACTCGCCGACGCCGTGGTGTGGTCGACAAAAATGGCGCCGGACTTCATGCCGGCAAAGGCACCGTCCGGACCTATGGTCACACTGCGCAGGTCGTCGTCGTTACCCACACAGCAGAAAACGATGTCGGCGTCGTGCACCGCAAGACGCGGTGTTGCGGCGCTGGTGTTAATGCTATTTAGGCCACTAGCCCTCGTGAATTCTGTACACCATGCTATCGACTTGGTAGCAGACCGGTTGTAGACGGTGACCTGGTGTCCTGCCAGGGCGAGGTGCCCCGCCATGGGGTAGCCCATGACGCCCAGGCCCAGAAAGGCGACCTTGGTGCTGGTAGATGCTTCGTATGTTTTGGGGTTGGTGCTGGGCATGGATCACATAATCGAAAAGTGTTCGGTACCGGCGCTCAGGTCGCTGGACTTGGCGCGCTGGCTGTTGAGCTTGATCTGCAGCCGCAGGTCGTTCAACGAGTCTGCGTTGCGCAGTGCATCCTCGAACGTGATCATGTTTTTCTCGTACATGTCAAACAGCGCCTGGTCAAAGGTTTGCATACCCAGGTTGCGGCTCTTCTTCATGATTTCCTTGATTTCGGAAACATCGCCCTTGAAAATCAGGTCGGAGATCAGCGGGGAGTTCAGCATGATCTCGACGGCCGCCACGCGACCCTTGCCGTCCTGTTTGGGCAGCAGCCGTTGTGACACGAGCGCTTTGAGATTCAGTGACAAGTCCATCAGCAACTGGGCGCGGCGCTCTTCGGGGAAGAAGTTGATGATGCGGTCCAGCGCCTGGTTGGCGCTGTTGGCGTGCAGCGTGGCCAGGCACAGGTGGCCGGTCTCGGCAAAGGCCACGGCGTGTTCCATGGTTTCACGGTCGCGAATTTCGCCCATCAGGATCACGTCGGGCGCCTGGCGCAGCGTGTTCTTCAGCGCAGCTTCCCAGCTGTCGGTGTCCAGCCCCACTTCGCGTTGGGTCACCACGCAGTTCTTGTGCATGTGCACAAATTCGACCGGGTCTTCCACGGTGATGATGTGGCCAAAGGAGTTTTCGTTGCGCCAGTCCACCATGGCCGCCAGCGTGGTCGATTTGCCCGAACCCGTGGCACCCACCAGGATGCACAGGCCGCGCTTGGATTGGGCGATTTCCTTCAAGACCTGCGGAACGCCCAGACCGTCGATGGTGGGCAGGACCATGGGAATGGTCCGTAGCACCATGCCCACCTTGCCCTGCTGGATGAAGGCATTGACCCGGAAGCGCCCGATGCCCGGCGGCGAAATGGCGAAATTGCTTTCCTTGGTGCGCTCAAAATCGGCCACCTGCTTGTCGTTCATGATGGAGCGCGCCAGCGACAGCGTGTGAACAGCATTGAGGGCCTGCGGCGACACCTTGGTCACCTTGCCGTCGACCTTGATGGCGGGCGGAAAGTCGCCCGTGATGAACAGGTCGCTGCCATTGCGCCCGACCATCAGCTTGAGCAGGTCGTTGATAAATTTGGTGGCTTGATCGCGCTCCATGAGAGCTCCCTTCAAAAATAGTTTGAGGCACAGGAACGCGGGGTTCCCATAGACCAGGAATGCCGTGGAACCGGCTCCGCCGGGCCACTGGCATTGCCCCCTGCAAGGGGGAAAGCGCAGCGACACGAAGTGCGCAAAGCCGGGGGGTGAGTCATAGTCAGCCTGGGAAGTTCTCAGGGATTTTGGCTTTGCTGCGGGCTTCGGCGGCGCTGATGACGTTGCGCTTGACCAGGTCGGTCAGATCCTGATCCAGCGTCTTCATGCCCACGCTGTTGCCGGTCTGAATCGACGAATACATCTGCGCCACCTTGGCCTCGCGAATCAGGTTGCGGATGGCGCTGGTACCCAACATGATTTCGTGGGCGGCGACGCGGCCCTGGCCGTCCTTGGTCTTGCACAGGGTTTGCGAGATCACCGCCTGCAGCGACTCGGACAGCATGGCACGGACCATTTCCTTCTCGTCGGCCGGGAACACGTCAATGATCCGGTCAATCGTCTTGGCCGCGCTGGACGTGTGCAGCGTGCCAAACACCAGGTGGCCGGTTTCGGCGGCGGTCATGGCCAAGCGGATGGTTTCCAGGTCGCGCATTTCACCGACCAGAATACAGTCCGGGTCTTCACGCAGCGCAGAGCGCAGGGCGGCGGCAAACGACAGCGTGTGCGGCCCGACCTCGCGCTGGTTAACCAGGCATTTCTTGGACTCGTGCACGAATTCAATGGGGTCTTCCACCGTCAGGATGTGGCCGAACTCGGTTTCGTTCAGGTAGTTGACCATGGCCGCCAGCGTGGTGGACTTGCCGGAACCCGTGGGGCCGGTCACCAGCACCATGCCGCGGGGTTTGAGGGCCAGGTCGCCAAAGATCTTGGGTGCGTTGAGTTGTTCCAGCGACAGGATCTTGCTGGGAATGGTCCGGAACACCGCACCGGCACCCCGGTTGTGGTTGAAGGCGTTGACCCGGAAGCGCGCCAGCCCATCGATCTCGAACGAGAAGTCGATTTCCAGAAACTCTTCAAAGTGCTTGCGCTGGCCGTCGTTCATGATGTCGTACACCATGCCGTGGACCTGCTTGTGGTCCAGCGCTTCCACGTTGATGCGGCGCACGTCGCCGTGAACCCGGATCATCGGCGGCAATCCCGCGGAGAGGTGCAAATCGGAGGCTTTGTTCTTGACGCTGAAGGCCAGCAGTTGGGTAATGTCCACGAAGTTTCCCCTTGTCAGTTGGGGACAGGGCTGAAGGTCTGTCCCGCAAGTTCTTTGTTTGTTACGCTTGAGTGATTATGACCATGATTGCCAACAATCTCCAACGGATTCACGACCGAATCGCCCAGGCTTGTGGCAAAGCGGGCCGCTCCCCCGATTCCGTCACCCTGCTGGCGGTTTCAAAAACCTTTGGCGCAGATGCCGTCGCCCAGGCCCATGCGGCAGGACAGGCCGCGTTTGGTGAAAACTACATCCAGGAAGCGGTGGAGAAAATCACGGCGCTCAGTGCCTTGCCGCTGCAGTGGCACTGCATAGGGCCGATCCAGAGCAACAAAACCCGCCTGGTGGCCGAACATTTTGACTGGGTGCACACCGTGGATCGTCTCAAAATCGCCCAGCGCCTGAGCGAACAGCGCCCAGCCCACCGGCCGGCGCTGCAGGTGTGTATCCAGGTCAATGTGGATGGCGGACCGACCAAGTCGGGTGTTGCGCCCGACCAGGCGCTGGCGCTGGCCCAGGCGGTTGCCGCGCTGCCGCGATTGCGTGTGCGCGGACTCATGTGCATCCCTGAGCCTGCTCCTGATTTTGTAGCTGCATGCGCAGTATTTGCGAGGGCTAGAGCCCTATTTAATGAAATGAACCTAGCTGGAATGGGGCTGGATACGCTGTCCATGGGCATGAGTAGCGACCTGGAGGCGGCGGTTGCCAGCGGCTCCACCCTGGTGCGGGTGGGTAGCGCCATCTTCGGTGCAAGAGGCTAGCGTGAATTCGCCGCCGGGCCGCCCATAGGCGAATTGGCCCCCCTGGGGGGCAGCGACCCGCGTAGCGGTGGAGCGTGGGGGCACTATTTCTTCGGCATCGCCAGCGGCTTGACGGTTCCGCAATCGGTGCCCAACCAGCGGCCCGCAGTCTGCATTTCCATTTTTTCGGGTTTGCCACGAACGGTGCTGGTCGTCGCCATCTTCATGCTGTAGGCCTCCGGGCTGGTGAACGTGACCTGGCCTTCTCCGCTGCTGGGCGGCTTGGCGCACACGAAGGAAAATTTCATGGTGTTGCCGACGCGCGGGCTGTTGGTGTGGGTGCAGTCGTTCTGGCTGGCGCCCTGGCGCGCGGATACCTCGTTGCGGTCCACCATCTCCTGCGTCATGCAGATCTTGATGGTCATGCCGCCACCACCACTGGTCCCCATCTGGACACCTTGCTTGGCCATCATGTCCTGCATCATCTTGCGTTGCTCGGGGGGCATGCTTTCCATCTGCTTTTGCGCCTGTGCCATGGCACCCGCCATTTCGCCCGAGCCGCCCTGCATCTGGGTCGCAATCTCCCACAGGCCGGGCTTCATGGTTTGGGCGCCGGCAGTGGCGGCGCTGGTTGCCAGCAGCACGGCCGCGATGGCTATGGTCAGTTTCATGTTTTCCCCTTAAATCGGCCATTTTGGCAAATGTTGGACCGTCTGGGAATGGGCTATCTGTATAGAATCAATCAGCACATGCTTTCTATGGCCAACATCGACACACACCATCTTGCTGCAGGGGATTCTGGCCACACTGGTCCAGACGGCTCCGCATCGGCGCGTCCCACCGCCACGCTGGCGGTGCTGTTTGCCGATGTCGTGGGCAGCACCCGGCTGTACGACAGCTTGGGCGACACCATTGCCAAACAGATGATCGACGAATGCCTGGCGGTCCTGCGCGCGGTGGTGCAGCAGTATGGCGGGCGGGTCATCAAGACCATTGGTGACGAGATCATGTGCGTCTTGCCCAGCGCCGACAGCGGTTGCCTGGCGGCCACCGATATGCACCACAAGGTCATGGCCCTGCCCATGGTCTCCAAGGTCAAGCGCAGCGTGCGCATTGGCTTTCATTTCGGCCCGGTGATTGAAGAGAACAACGACGTCTTCGGTGATACCGTCAACATGGCGGCCCGCATGGCCGGCCTGGCCAAGGGCATGCAAATCATCACGACCGGCGCCACGGTGGCCTGCATGTCACCGATGCTGCAACTCTCCACCCGCGGCATCGCTGCGCTATCGGTCAAGGGCAAGGGCGACGACGTCAACGTCAGCGAGGTCATCTGGCAAGGTGGTGAAGAGTTGACGATGTCCACTGCATCCATCAACGTCACCGCCACCAAGGCGGTCACACTCGAACTGGTTCACCAGGGGCGCGCCTGGACTCTGGGCCATGCCTACGCGTCCGTGGTCCTGGGGCGCGACGCGCAGTGTGACGTGGTCATCGCCGACCGCAGTGCCTCGCGCCAGCATGCGCGCATTGAATGCCGGCGCGACAAGTTCTTTCTGGTCGATCAAAGCACCAATGGAACCTTTGTGGCCTTTGCCCATGAAGCCGAGGTGGAGTTGCGGCGCGAAGAGATCATGCTGCGCGGCACCGGCCGCATCGGGTTTGGCCATACCGCGGACTTGGCCGGCGCCGAGTTTGTGGCGTTCAGCGTGCACGAATAAGCCGGCGCACCGCCCCGGACGCGTCTCAGGTCGTCTTGGCCAGCAACTTTCCGCGTGCGCCCGGCGCACTTTGCAGGCCGGCCGGTGGCAGGGAGTCGAGCTTGCCGCGCACCGCCATGTCGGCGCAGGCTGCCGCAAAACTCACATTGACATCCGCGCCGCTGGACCCCGCCAGCGCAAAACACGCCTGGCCGAGTTTGGTGTTCAGCGGCTTGAGTACACCCTCATTGATCAGGTCGCTGGCGTTGCCGTCGGCCAGTTGCAACTGGTACTTGCCGGTGTCGTTGGCGGCCTGAGCGTCCAGCACCTGGCGAAAGCCCCGCAGCTCACGCAGCAGCAGCTTGGCGCTTTGTGCATCGGGCAGGCCCGCCACATTCAGATTGATTTTTTGGGCGCTGAAATTGAAGTGTTCAAGGAAGAAGTTCTTCGAGAATTCGTCGCCGACCAGTTTGCCGATTTCGGCCAGCGCCAGGTCTTCGGAGGCCCAGCTCTTGCCGGTGGGGTTGACGGTGTTGAGGTAAACCTCTTCACCACTGGCCTTGTCGATGGCCTTCACGGTCCAGGAAGTGAGCGCGGTCTTGGTGATGGTCAGGCCCGATGCGGGCAGCCGGGCGGACAGGACCTTGACCTTGACCTCGCCCTCGATCTGAAAGTCGGACGGCTGCACCTTGGCGCCGGCCTTCACATCACCATCGGCCGACCAGACCCGGAATCCGAAGGACTTGATGCGTTCCTTGACCACGTTCTCGGCCACCATGGAGCGCTCGGCCGGCAGGGCCTGTGTGGTGTCGGCGTTGCGAATCGCCATCTGGATGGACACCTTGGGGTCGCCGTTGTTGCGGATGAATTCGATGCGCTCGTCCTTGGACAGCTGGTTCAGCGACTTCTGCACATCGCGTACCTTGACCACGGCGCGGGTTTCGGTTTCCAGCAGGCCGTCCTTGCCGGTGGCGGCTGCGCCCTCCTGGATCACGGTCTTGATGAAGGCGCCGGGCTGTGACAACAGCTTGCGGTCCAGCACCGCATAGTTCTTGTTCAGCGAGTCTTTTTCGACGTACAGCGCCACGGCCTTTTCGACCAACTGGCGCATGGCATCGGCACGGGATTCGGTTTGCGCGGCGTTGGCGTCGCCCTTGAAGCGGGCATCTTTGGGGTCCACCAGGCCCAGGGCGCTGATGACCATGGTGCCGGGCTCCAGCGCGGGCTCCGTCGGTGCTGCGGCCACGGGCGCAGCCGCGGCTGCGGGTGCCGCAGCGGTAGTGGTGCTCGCCGTGGCGGGTGTCGTTGCCTGTGTGACTGCTGCGCCAGGGCCCTGGTCGCTGCGCGAAAAGTAGTAGCTGCCCGCGCCCAGTATGGCGACACCAGTCAGCACGGCCGCCACCAGTGCGCCATTGGATTTGTGTTGGGCATCACCGACGGGTGTGGCGGTGGCGGCACGGGCGGGTGCAGCCGCAGCGGTAGGCGCGGGTGGGGTCCCCTTGGATGCAACCGGGGCCACTGGCGGCATGCTGAGTTCGGTGCGATCCGCGTCCACGGCCGCAGCAGCTCCCATGGCTGGCGCCGCACCCAGCGTTGTTTTGATGGCCTGTGCAAATTCCTGCGCGCTCTGGTAGCGCTCGTCCGGGTTTTTCGCCATGGCCTTCTTGACCACCGCATCAAAGGCCGCGGGCAGCGCCACATTCAGCAGCGAGGGCGCCAGCGGCTCCTCGTGCAGCACCTTGTACATGATGGTCGTGGAGTTGCCGGTAAACGGCTTTTCGCCAGTCAGGAACTGGTACAGGATGACACCGCAGGAAAAAATGTCACTGCGCCCGTCCACCGGTTGCCCCATGAACTGCTCGGGTGACATGTAGGCGGGTGTGCCCATGACGGTGCCCACCTGGGTCAGCTCCGATTTCTCGACCCGTGCAATGCCAAAGTCGGCGACCTTGACCTTGCCATCGGCCAGCACAATCAGATTGGCGGGCTTGATGTCGCGGTGGACGACGCCGTTGGCGTGCGCATGGCCCAGCGCATCCAGCACCTCGAGCATCAGGCGCTCAACGTCCTTGATCGCAAAGCGTTCGTTGGCCTCGAAAAAATCGCGCAGTTCGCGGCCCTTTACAAATTCCATGGCGATATAGGCCACGCGCTGGCGTGCCTGGGCGCCCTCGCCGGCGACCATGGTGTGGTCCTCATCGGCGATCTCTTCCCCGTAGTCGTAGACCGCCACAATACCGGGGTGGTTCAGGCGGCCCGCAGCCTGCGCCTCGCGTTTGAAGCGTGCCAGCACCTGGGCGGCCTCTTCGCCCTTGAGCTGTGCCGGCAGGATGGTCTTGATGGCCACCGTGCGCTCGATCTGCGGATCGAAACCCTCATACACGACGCCCATGGCGCCCTTGCCGAGTTCACGGCGGATGGCGTACTTGCCGAGTCGGGTGAAGGTCGTCATGGGGCGGGGTTTCTGGCTTATTTGTATTTCGAATCGATATCCCAGACCAGGGTCTGCACCAGACGCTGCACCATGGTGTCCAGGCCTACGCCACCCTTGGCGGAGTCGGATACCCCCATGACGCTGGTGGAGGTGGCGCCGACTTCCATCTTCAGGTCCTTGTAGCCCTGGGCCACCTGTTCGGTGGTGTTGGCGTCCATGATCTTGTAGCGCATGCCGATCAGCCAGACGCCGGTGGAGTCACCGGTCTGCACGGAACCTGCCACCGTGCTGGCGGCCGAGCCGGCCATGCTGCCGCCGCCAAAAATGGACAGCAGGCCGCCGACGGCGCGACCGTCAAAGCCCTTCTTGTTCTCGGCAATCTGCTCGGCTTTGAGGATGTCGAACTTCAGAATCCACTTGGTGGTCTTGAGCTTGCCCATCTGCATGGTCTTGCGTGCGGCGTTCGGATCACCCAGGTTGTAGGCCAGCGAGATTTCATTCACCAGCGGTCCCAGGTTGGTGCGCTCCAGCACCGGGAAGTTGGCATTGGACAACTCCAGTTCGGCAAAGTCGGCAATGTTGTTGGGCAGGAAGCGCTGCGTGAAGTTGGCGTTGTTGCTCTTGATCTCGCCGGGGATGACGATCAGCGCCGGGCCGCGCTTGTTTCTATTGGTGTACTCCACCTCTTTGTAGGCCGCTGCATCGGCCGCGGCATTGGCCTTGTCCGACGTGGAGCTGCCCGCGGTGGGTGACGGGTTGCCGAAGCTGGGCTGTGCCTGAACGGCGCTGCCCACGGCGACCAGCACAAGCAGTGTGGATACCGCAATACCTTTAAACGTGTTGAATCTTTGGCTCATTGTCTCGCTCCATTAAAAAACCATCTTCTACGCGGCGACTCGACGGCGACAGCCGCAGCCGATCGCATGCCCGGCACTACGAACCGCCGACGCGGCAATAGTCACTGTACAACTGCGCCACCACTTCGTCAGCCTTCTCGTTGATCAGGGTCAGCGCCATGCCGGAGGTGTCAACGCCCGCATAGCTGGCATTTTCTGCGCTGGTCTGCGACAGGATCTTGCCATGGGCATCGGTCAGCGTGAAGGCCATGCGGATGGATACCTGGTTGACCCGCACGATGGGGTTGTACCCCGTCTGGCTGGTGATCAGTCCCCGCAGAATGTATTGGGCTGCGAGCCGCTTGGATGCGCCCAGCGCGGCATCGGGGTCATTCCTGAAATAGGCGTCGATCTCGGCTTGCGCGACCTGGGCCGTGATCTGCGCCTGGGTGGTGGTCTTGAGGCCCAGGCGCTGCAGGCGTGCGTTGAGCGCATCGAAATGGCCGGTGTAGCGCGATTGCGCGGTCTGCAGGTAGCCATCGCGGCTCTCGCCAATCAGCACCATGATCTTCTGGTTCTTGATCTTGGCTTTGCAGGGGCTGGCCAGCAGGGCCTGCACCTTGGCCTGTTGCTCGGCCTCTTGCGCCTTCTCCGCGTTGTCTTCGTTGGAGAACTTGAAACCCTGGGCCAACGCCCCGCCAGACAAGGCTGCTGCGGCCAGCAAGACGATCAGGGCGTGACGCATAAGGTTGGAATCCGGACGTGGAACAAATCGTTAATCGGGCGCGAAGGATGCAACGCGGCATGCCGTGCGATGGCTGACCGGCTGCGTCTTCGTCGGCATTATAGGCACCGGTTTTTTCGAATGGGGGCCTATCGCAGCGCCAGTTGCGTGGTGTTTTTTACCTCTTCCATGACCGGGTAGGTTCGCGTTTCGCGCACGCCCGGCAACTGCCACAGCACGGTGCCGGCAAAGTCACGGTAGGCGGCCATGTCGGCCATGCGGGTCTTGAGCAGGTAGTCAAAGCCACCGGCCACCATATGGCATTCCATGATCTCGCCGCGCACCTGCACAGCCGCCTTGAACGCCTCGAACACGTTGGGCGTGGTGCGGTCCAGCAGCACCTCGACAAACACCATCATGCCGGCGCCCAGCTTGAGGGGGTTGAGCCGCGCTTCGTAACCGAGGATGTAGCCGTCTTTCGTGAGGCGCTGAACCCTGGCCAGCACGGCCGTCGGTGACAAGGTGACGGCCTCGGCCAGCTTGAGGTTGGAGATGCGGCCGTCCTCCTGTAAGCAGGTCAGGATTTTGACGTCTATGCGGTCCAGGTCAGTGTTGGGTGCCATGGTCGTGTTCTTTCCCGTTTGTGTCTCAACTGCGCTCGTTCTCGCAACGGTGGGCAAGCCGGGGGCCGATTTGCTGGCCAGCAGGACAGATGAGGCCCCCGGCCTTGCCTACCGTGGCAGGTACCACTCCATCGCGCAAGAAGTTGGCACTAAACAAAAAGCTATCAATTGGCAAAATTTTAGTGAGAAATTCACCATAAATTCAAAGAACATAGCGACTTAGTCAGCTGAAGCAGCATTTAACTTCAGCCTGTCCAGCAAAACCGAACAGAAGAAACCGGAGACCACCATGCCCGTCGCCCAACGCCTGCCCTTCCCTTACCGCCCCGAGGCCGAGGTCGTCGCCCGCCACCTGCAAAGCGTCAGCCAGGCGCTGGACTGGGCTGCCGCCGCCCGCGCCGCCACGCCCTGGGTGCAGGCTGTGCGCGACAACCCGCCGCCGTTCTGGGCCATGGAAAGCCTGCTCAAGGAATACCCGATCTCCAGCGCCGAAGGCCTGGCCCTGATGCGCCTGGCCGAAGCCCTGCTGCGCGTGCCCGATGCCGAGACCGCCATTGCGCTGACCGCCGACCAGCTGGGACGTGCCGACTTTGATGGCAGCGGCGACAAGGTGTTGTCGCGCCTGTCGAGCACCGCGATCTCAATGTCCAAGTATTTCCTGCCGGACCCCCAGACCGGTAATGGCCCACAGAACGAGCCCGGCCTGATGGCCAAGCTCGGCGCCAGGACCGTGGTCGCCGCCACGCTGCGCGCGGTGCAATTGCTGGGCCGCCAGTTTGTGCTGGGCCAGACCATGAAGGAAGCGCAGCACGAGGCCGACGCGGCCCGCAAAAAGGCGGCGCTGCGCTACTCCTACGATATGCTGGGCGAGGGTGCACGCACCGATGTGGACGCGCAGCGCTATCTGCAAAGCTACACCGATGCTATTGAATCAATAGCTACTCAGGTAGATTCCACGAGGGCTATCGAGCAGAATGACGGCATATCGATCAAGCTCAGCGCGCTACACCCGCGCTTTGAGGATGCGCAGAGCGAGCGCGTCATGGCCGAGCTGGTGCCGCGTGTCTGGAGCCTTTGCCAGCACGCCGCGCGGGCCAACATCAACCTGACCATCGACGCGGAAGAGGTGGAGCGCCAGGAGTTGACTCTGGAAGTGCTGGAGGCACTGGTGGCCAAGGTGGCGGCCGAGTTTCCGCAGTGGCGCGGCTTTGGCATGGCCATGCAGACCTACCAGACGCGTTCGCTGGAACTGATTGAGGCCGTCACTGCATTGGCCCGCCGCTACCAGGTGCGCCTGATGTGCCGCCTGGTCAAGGGCGCGTATTGGGACGCCGAAATCAAGCGCGCCCAGGAGCTGGGCCTGCCGCACTATCCGGTGTTCACCCACAAGCACCACACCGATGTGTCCTACCTGTCCTGCGCCCGCGCGCTGCTGGACGTGCCGGACGCCATCTACCCCCAGTTCGCCACGCACAACGCCGCCACCATCGCCGCCATCCTGCAAATGGCCGCGCGCACCGGCGCTCCATTCGAGCTGCAGCGCCTGCACGGCATGGGCGAGGGCGTGTACCGCGAGGTGCTGAAGAACCCGCTGGTGTCCTGCCGCGTCTATGCCCCCGTGGGCGCCCACCGCGACCTGCTGGCCTACCTGGTGCGCCGCCTGCTGGAGAACGGCGCCAACTCCTCCTTTGTGCACCAGATGGCCGACCCCACGGTGGACATGCAGGACCTGCTGACGTCTCCGCTGCGGCTGGAGCCGCACTCCAGCCTGCCGCTGCCGCCCGACCTGTTTGGCACCCACCCTGGCGCGCGCAAGAACAGCACCGGCCTGGACCTGACCGTGCCCAGCATGCGTGACCCGCTGCTGGCCGCGCTGGCAACAACACCGGTGCCGGTAGTGCCCGAGTTCGATCCGCGCCGCACAGCCGAAGTGTTCGCTACCGGCGCTGCCGCCCAAAAGGGCTGGAGCCGCACACCGGTGGCCGAGCGCGCCGCCATCCTGCGCCGTGCCGCTGACACCATGCTGGAGCAAACCCCGATGTTCTGCGCCCTGCTGGTGAAAGAAGCGCACAAGACCTGGGGCGATGCCGTCAGCGAGGTGCGGGAAGCCGTGGACTTTCTGCGCTACTACGCGGATGAGGCCCAGCGCATCATGCAGCCCTTGCCACAGCCGCAAATCCACCACCTGCCACCCGCACTGGCTGGCCACAGCTTCGGCGTCACCGGCGAGTCCAACACGCTATCGCTGACCGCGCGCGGCGTGTGGGTCTGCATCAGCCCGTGGAATTTCCCGCTCGCCATCTTTGTCGGCCAGGTCGCCGCGGCCCTGGCCACCGGCAATGCTGTGCTGGCCAAGCCGGCCGAGCAGACACCCGGTGTGGCCCAGGTCGCGGTGCAACTGCTGCACGCCGCCGGTGTGCCGGCCGACGTGCTGCAACTGGCGCACGGCGCCGGCGAGACCGTGGGTGCGGCGCTGGTCGCGCAACCCGGCGTGGCCGGTGTGGTGTTCACCGGCTCCACCCAGGTCGCCAAGATCATCAACCGGGCTCTCGCTGCC
>Ga0208398_100684_pt1 | contig 18397 bp, 15 predicted proteins | sample LakWasMe79_HOW10_2_FD_183905 | JGI IMG/M metagenome (GOLD analysis project Ga0208398, IMG submission 183905) | Freshwater sediment methanotrophic microbial communities from Lake Washington under simulated oxygen tension - Sediment Metagenome... | ecosystem: Environmental > Aquatic > Freshwater >...
TGAACTGGCTGATCGGCAGCGCCGAGCTGCACCGCTGGCACCACAGCGTGCAGGCCGCCGAGGCGCACAACTACGGCACCGCGCTGCCGCTGTGGGACCAGCTGTTCGGCAGCTTTGTGCACCGGCCAGGCGCGCTGCCGGCGCGGGTGGGCTGGCTGGCCGGCGCCGCGCGCCCGCGGCGAGCGCCCTATCTGGGCTGCTGCTGAGCGCGCCGCAACGACATTCGGGGCGCGCACCTGCCCTGTAAGCTCTGTCAGGTGGACGCCGGCCGGGCCGCCGCCTAAGGTCTCTCGCACGGGCAGCCTGGCCCGGCTGGGAGGGCGATATGAGCGAGAAGCATCTGGTGGCGGGCATCCTGCCCTTGGGCGATGGCGATGGCGCGTCCGTCGCGGAGCTACCCGAACAACTGCGCGCCACGGCGCGCTCGGTAGGCCTGTGCCTGTCGGGCGGCGGCAGCCGCGCGCTCAGCTGCGCGATGGGCCAGCTGCGCGGCCTGCGCGCGCTCGGCAAGCTGGACCAGCTGTTCGCGATCTCCTCGGTGTCGGGCGGCACCTGGGCCAACAGCCTGTTCACCTACCTGCCCGAGCGCATCAGCGACGACGACTTCCTCGGCCGGCCGGTGCTGGATCCCGGCGCGCTGACCCTGCTGATGGGCCCCAACCGGCTCGACCACCTTCCGCCCAACAACCTGGGCCGGGTGCCCACGCGGCTGGGGCTGTTCAGCGATCTCGACGCCATCCTCGACCTGAAGGAGCGCTACGGCTATGCCAACGACGATCTCTGGCAGGGCATGGTCGGCGAGCGCATCCTCCAGCCCTATGGACTGTGGCAGCCCGACGGCAGCGGCTTCGACCCGCGCTACTTCAGCTGGACCTCGGCCTATCTGCATGCCGGCAACGGCATCCTCGCGCGCAACCCGGGTCTGTCGGCGCGCGACTTCGTCTGCGTGGAGCGCCGCCGTCCCTTCCCGATCTTCAACACCGCGCTGTTCAACAACGACGGCGTGGCGGCCGACCTGATCCCCTTCGAGTGCAACTTCCAGCTCGGCGTGCGGCAGTACTTCCCGGCCGCGCCGGAGCAGCTGGGCGCGATCGGCGGCGGCCTGCTGGACAGCTTTGCGATGGGCAGCGACTACCTGGCCGAGGCCACGCCCGGCCAGGTGGACACCAGCCTGCCGGCGCGCGCCTTTGCGCTCAACGACATCGCCGGCTGCAGCAGCGCGGCCTTTGCCCAGGCGCTGGAGGAGCAGTACCCCGAGCTGTCCGGCCTGGTGCCGCGTTATGCCTGCTGGCCGGTGGGCGATCGCCGCCGCCAGCCCGCCCGCCATTACCGCTTTGCCGATGGCGGCAGCCTGGAGAACCTGGGCGTCAACGCGATGCTGGCGCGCGGCCTGCGGCGCCTGATCGTGTGCGTCAACACCGACGAGGCGCTGGGCCGCGACGCCGGCAGCGGCGAGATCATCGTCTCCAGCGATCTGCCGCCGCTGTTCGGCCTGCAGCCCTACCAGCCCGGCCTGGGCTATCTGCCCTATGGCCCCAGCCAGCCGGGCCAGGGGCCGACGCGGCAGTACCGCCACAGCCAGGTCTTCCCCACCGCCAGCTTCAGCGCCCTCAAGGCCGGCCTGTACGCGGCGCGCCAGGCCGGCGGCGCCATCCTGCTGCGCCAGACCCTGCCGGTGCTGCCGAACCGCTGGTTCGATGTGCCGGGCCAGGACGCGGTGGAGGTCCTGTGGGTCTACAACGACTTCGTCGCGAGCTGGTGGAACCAGCTGGCCGAGGACGTGCGGCTGGCCATCGACGTCGAGGGCCTCGGCCAGTTCCCGCGCTACAACACCTTCACCCAGCTCGAGCTCAGCGCCGTGCTGGTGAACGCGCTGGCGCATCTGAGCTGCTGGTGCCTCGCGTCGGATTCCACCCTGGGCAATGCGGGTGGCTTCAGCAATGCACAGATGGTCGGCGCGATGTTCGATTGAGCCAGCGGCCGCGAGGACTTCACCATGACAAGCATCCGCACCCTGCTGCCACTCGCCCTGCTGCTGAGCGCTTGCGCCGGCCCCCCGGCGCCCATGCCCAGCGGCACGCCCGTGCCCGATGCGGCGGGGCCGCTCAAGGTGGTCAGTCTGGACCAGGGCTGGGACGAACAGACCCAGCTCGCCTTCTGGTTCTCCACCCAGGGCTCGCGCATCGTGCCCTACCGCTGGTTCCTGGCGCTGGAGCAGGCCGACAGCACTGCGCCCTTCCGCAGCGATGCCAATATCGAGCGCTTCGGCTATCTGCCGGCCCGGCCCGGGCCGGGGCGCTGGAACCCGGACGGGCTGCCCGTCGGTTTCACCCAGACGGCCGAGCAGGCCGGCCAGGCCTGGATGGGCCTGAGCTGCGCGGCCTGCCACACCACCCAGCTAAACATCAAGGGCGTGGGCCTGCGCATCGACGGCGGCCCGGCGATGGCGGACTTCAATCTCTTTTTCGGCGAGCTGGTGGCGGCACTCGCGGCCACGCGGGACGACCCCGCCAAGTTCGCGCGCTTTGCCCGGCGGGTGCTGGGCGACGCGGCCGGCCCGGCGCAGCAGCAGGCCCTGCGCGAGGCCCTGGCCATGCAGCTGGCCGATAGCAGCGTGCGCCTGGCGCTCAACAAGCCCGGCAACCCGCCCGGCCATGCGCGCCTGGATGCCTTCGGCAATATCTTCAACGAGGTGCTGGTGGTGGCCTTGAACGAACCCGCCAATGCGCGGCCGCCCGATGCGCCGGTCTCCTACCCCTTCCTCTGGGACACGCCCCAGCACGACGTGGTGCAGTGGAACGGCTCGGCGCCCAATGGCCCCTTCGGCCTGGGCGAGCTGACGCGCAATGTCGGCGAGGTGCTGGGCGTGTTCGGCGGCTTGCGCGTCAGCGACTGCGGCAAGGACAGCTGCAGCTACCCGAACAACGTCGACATACGCCAGCTCGGCGAGCTGGAAGGCTGGGTGCGCAGCCTCTGGTCGCCGCAATGGAGCGCGCAATACCTCGGCCCGCTGGACGACGCCATGCGGCAGCGCGGCCGGCAGATCTACCAGGCCCAGTGCCTGGGCTGCCATGCCAGCATCGAGCGCACCGACCCCTTCCGCCGCATCACCGCGCAGATGCGCGATGTGGGCAGCGACCCGGCCATGGCCACCGCCGCCGCCATGCGCGTGGCCAAGACCGGGCCGCTGCAGGGCACGCTGGCCCTGCCCACCCTGCAGCGCTACGGCGCCGAGGCGGGTGGCGGGCCGCTCACGGTGCAGGGTGCGGTGGGCGTGCTGCTGGGCGACAAGGACGCCACGCTGGCGGCCCTGCTGAGCCAGTTCGACGCCCAGCTGCGCGACGAGTTGCGCGGCGGTGCCAGCGTGGCCAGCATGGCCGCCGACGCGCGCCGCCCCAGCGCGCAGATGCTGGCCCAGGCGCTGGGCGGGGGCTCCGGCGCCCATGCCGCGAATCGTGCCGCGGCACCCGTGCCGGCGCCCAATGCCATCTACAAGGCCAGGCCGCTGAACGGCATCTGGGCCACCGCCCCCTATCTGCACAATGGCTCGGTGCCCACGCTCTGGGAGCTGCTGCAGCCGCCGGCGCAGCGCATGCGCAGCTTCCAGGTGGGCAGCCGCGAGTTCGATGCGCAGCGGGTGGGCTTCGACACCCAGCAAGGCCCGTATCGCTTCGACACCACGCTGCCCGGCAATGGCAATGGCGGGCACGCCTATGGCACCGCGCTCAGCGAGAGCCAGAAGCGCGATCTGCTTGAATATCTGAAGTCGCTCTGAGGGCCAGCCGTCCATAGGCCAGGCGCAGGCGGCCGGCCGCGGCGGCCGCGCGCAGCAGCTGGTTGACGGTCTGGCGCGAGACATTGGCCAGCGACGCGAGCTCGGCCTGGGTGGCGCGAAAGCTCAGCCAGCCGGCACCGTCGGGCGCCTGGCCGGCGCCGCGCTCGCGCGCCAGCTGGGCCAGCGCCAGCTCGAAACGCTCGGCGGCACTGCGGTGGCGCGCCGCTTCCAGCAGGCGCAGCGTGCCGTCATAGCGCAGCGCGAACTCGCGCATCAGCGCGCGCGCAAAGCCGGGCAACTCGTCCATCGCATGGCGGTAGGCCGCGGGGCCGAACACCAGCACACGGCTGGCGCGCAGCGCCACCGCCTCGTAGTTGGAGGGCTGGCCGGTGACGAAGGCGGCCAGCCCGAACAGGCGCGGCGCACGCACATGTTCCAGCACCGAGACGCGGCCGTCGGCGGCGGCGAGGCGCGCCCCGATCTCACCCTGCAGCACGGCATAGAAGGCCTGGGTGCGCTGGCCCTGCGCGAACAGGCTCTCGCCCAAGGTCAGGCGCTTCACCGGCATCAGCCCTTGCAGGCCCAGCAGCTGTGCGGGCGCCAAGGCCAGCTGCGGGAAATTGCCGCGCAGCACGCACGCCAGCTCATCGGCCGAGGCCATTCAGTAGCGCTCCAGAATGCGCTTCCAGCTGCCGTCCTGCTGCATGGCCTGGAAGCTGCGTTCCAGGCGCGCGACCTCGCCCAGCCAGGGCGAGCGCCTGGATAGCACCAGATAGGGCGTCTCGCCCTTGATGCAATAGGGCTGGCGCTGCAGCGGCAGTTTCAGCTCGGCCAGCAGCGCGCGCGCCTGGCGTTCGGGTATCACCACCACCTCGACGCGCTCGCGCGCCAGCATCTCCAGCGCGGCGCGGTAGTCGTTCACCTCGGTGCGCGCCAGGCCGGCGGCGGCGGCGTCGAACTCGGCGCCATAGCGCTTGCCGCGGTGCACCGCCAGCACGCGCCCCTGCAGATCCTGCAGGCTGTTGATGGGCCGCGCCCCCAGGCGGGTGTAGAAGCACTTGTCCTCGGCCGGCAGCTCGATGCGGCTGTAATGCAGGAAACGCTCGCGCTCGATCACGCGCAGCGGCCCCATCATCAGATCGGCCTCGCCCTGATCCATCATCAGAAAGGCACGGGCCGAGGGCACCTCGCTGAACTGCAGGGCCCAGCCGAGGCGGCGCGTCGCCTCCTTCAGCAGCTCGTAGTAGAGGCCACCGCCGTCCTCACCCTGGAAGCTGCGGTAGGGCGGGTCGCTGCTGCCCACCACGCGCAGCGGCGCCGTGGTCTGTGCGGGGGCCGGCAGGCACAGGCACAGCGCCAGACCGGCCAGGGTGGGTCCGAGCCATGCGCGCAGCCGGGCGGGCAGGAATTGCATGCGGCCAGTCTATCCTCGTGAATGTCGGATAACCGACATTTCCGCGCCGGGCTTCGGCCTAAGCTGTGGGCCATGCCATCCACCGTTGCCGAATCCGTTGAATCCGTCGATTGGGCGCGACAGTACCGCCACTTCGCCGCGCACGAGTGCAGCCAGGATCCGCTCTACGTGGCGATCTGCCAGGCGGTGGCCGACAGCCCCGAGCTGCTGGCCCTGATGCAGCAGGTGCCGGCCACGCAGGCGCGCCCCAATCTGCTGCTGGCGGCCCTGCACGAGCGCGTGCTGGCCGGCGTGGCCCATGCGCTGGCAGACTACTACCCCAGCGTGGGTGGCACGCGGCCGCCGGATGCGGCGCTGCCGGCCTGGCTGCTGGACTTTGCGCGCCAGCAGCGCCCGGCCCTGCTGGCCCATCTGCGCGGCCGTGCCACCCAGACCAACGAGATCGGCCGCTGCGCCGTGCTGTGGCCGGCGCTGCAGCGGCTGGCGGCGCTGAGCGGCCGCAGCGAGCTGGCGCTGTTCGACTTCGGCAGCAGCGCCGGCCTCAACCTGGGCGTGGACCGCTACCACTACGACTACGGGCAGTTCCGGCGCGGCGCAAGACCTGACCCCGGTGTGCCCAGCATCGCCTGCCGCTGGCTGGGCGAGGCGGCGGCGCCGGCGGGCCCCGACTGGCGGCTGGCGGTACGCCTGGGCGTGGACCTGGCGCCGGTCGATCTGTTTGACGATGCCGCCGTGCGCTGGCTGCGCGCCTGCCTGTGGCCGCAGGACCGTGCGCGCGCCCAGCGCCTGGACCAGGCCCTGGCGCTGGCGCGCGCGGCCGGCCCGGCGGTCGAGCGCCATGCCGACGGCCTGGCCCGGCTGGAGCGCTGGCTGGACGAGCTGCCCGCGGGCGTGCAGCCGGTGCTGTTCAATTCCTGGGTGCTGGCCTATTTCGAGCCCGCGGCGCTGGCGCGCTACCAGGCGCGCGTGGCCGGGCTGGTGCGCGAGCGCGGCCTGGCCTGGATCAGCGCCGAGGCCGCCGAGCTGCGGCCCGCGGGCCTGGCGCTGCCGGCTGCCGTGCAGGGTGTGCCGCCGCAGACCGCCACGCTCTGGAGCCTGCAGTGGCGTGAGGGTCAGGTTTTGCGCCAGCGCGCGCTGGCCTGGTCGCATGCGCATGGGCAATGGTTGCAGTGGCTGGACTGATGCGGCCGGGGCGTGCTCATCGGGACGCGGAGGACGTGGCAGGCGTGGCGGGCGCGGGCAGGGCAGGATAGGGCGCCTCGAAGGGTTTGGCCTGCAGCGCGTACCAGGAGCCGCCCCAGCCGCGCAACCGCAGCAGCGCGGCGGCTTCCGGGCCGGTGGCCACCCGGCTGCAGCTGGATTGCAGACGCAGCGCACTGGGCCCGCGGGCCCGTTCACAGCTGCTGGCCTCCGCATGGCAGTGCAGGCCGTAGCGCTGCGCATCCGGGCCGCGGCTGTCTTCCTGGTAGCAATAGATCAGGCCGGGCAGGGCGTCGGGGAGCGCCTTCGTGTCCTGGCCGGCGGGCGGCAACCAAACCTCGATGGTGCCCGGCGTGCCGGCCAGATGCGGCGCCAGCGCCTGCACCCGCCAAGGGCCGTCGGCATCGCCGGGCCGCAGCCGCAGCGCGCAGGCAAGTCCGGCGTCGTCATGGTGGATCACGGTGGGCTGGGCGGGCGCTTGCGGTGCGCTGCGGCCACGTCGACGCGCGCTGTCCCACACGTCTTCCACCGGCGGCACGCTGGCGCCCAAGGCACGCCAGGGCTCGCGCAGCAGCCGCACGCGCTCGCGCAGCTCGGGGCCGTAGATCTGTATGAAGATGGTCTTGCCCTTGCAGGGCAGCGCGTCCGGGCCGGGCTCGGGCGCCATCGCTGCGGCGGCGCTGGCGGCTGCGGCGGGTGCGGAGGCCGTGGTGGCTGGGGCGCTTGATGCCGGGCCTGTCGCGGGGCCTGGTGCCGGGCTTGCTGCCGGGCCAGGTGCGGCCGCTTCGGCGGCTTGTGTTGCGGGTTCCCGCAGCAGCGTGCGGGCGCAGTTCTGCTTGCTCGGATCGCTTTCATTGAAGTCGCGCAGCCAGTAGCGCGGCACGCAGCTGATCTGCGGTTGCTCGTGCAGGCAGGCGGCATAGCGATCCTCGTTGATCAGGGTGTCGCACGAGGGATGGCGCGGGCTGCTCTCACGGCAGCTGCGCTTGGTGCTGCGCAGCATCAGCTGCATCAGCTCGGAGCGGCGGAAGGCCTCGGTGTTGTCCAGGGTGCAGGCGGCGTCGCCGATGCGCAGCAGGGCGGTGGCCAGCTCGCCCAGGCGGCTATCGGCGGCGGCGGAGACCGGGCCGGCCGAGGCCGCCGACGCGGGCGAGCTGGCGGGCAGCAGCTTGCCGTACAGATCGCTGAGCTCCTTGAGCACGCCTGGATCGAGCTTGCGGGCCTGCTCGCGCGCCGTCAAGGTGTGCTCGACGGCCTGCCAGGCGGTGGCGCTCAGCGATGCCAGCGCGCCCAGGCTGATTGACGCGGTGACCGCCCCGGTGGCGGCGATGCGCGAGGGCAGGCGTTTGGGCGCCGCCGCATTGCGCGCCTGGCCCTGCGCATCGAGGATCTGCACGCTGCCGTCGTCGGGCTCGAACCACAGCGCGGCCATGCGCGACAGATCCCGCAGCATCTCGGCGGGCAGCTTGCCGCCCAGCACATGGCCGAGCTGGAAGTAGCTTTCCCACTGCGCCTCGCTGAAGAACTGATCGGTGGTGGGCTCCTGCGGGAAGAGCGGATGGTCGGCCTTGAAGTTCACCAGGTCGACCGACAGGCCGGCGCACATATTGGGCTTGACCACCACCAGATGCCCGGTGCCGCCGTGGCGGTACTGGATCTGGGCCAGCGCCAGGCAGGCCTGGCTGTCGCCGGAGACCAGCTCGTTGAGCGAGCCGAAGGCACTGGGTGCGGCGGGATCGGCGGGCTGGATCAGCCTGGGTTTGAGAAAGGCGATCTCGGCCTGCAGGTCGATGCGCGCCTTGCGCACCAGGTTCTCCAGATCGCCGAAGGCATAGCGCGGATCGGCGCCGCAGTCGGCCAGCACGATCACCTCGCATTCCTCGCGCAGCAGCGCATAGACGCCGGTGTTCTCGAAATGCCCGCCGTCGCTGAGATACCAGTCCGCGCGCCGCGTGCCATCGAAGCGTCCGCGCAGCTCGGCAAGCAATTGCGCGTACTTGCTCAGCCGCGGCGCCGGGGCCTGGCCGGCATCGGCCTCCAGGGCGCCGCTGTCCCACCAGTAGCCCAGGCGAAGGCCGGCCATGGTCAGCAATGCCGCCAGGCCGGAGCGCGTGCTGCCGCCCAGTCCGGGCGCCACCGCGGCGCCCGAGATCGCCATCCAGGCACCGAGGCTGAGGCTGCCAGCCGGCGCGACCTGGCGCCAGCCCGCCTGGCCCACACGCACGCGGCCCTGCGGGCCTATCGTCATCAGCAGGCCCTTGCGATCCTGGTTGAACAGGCCGCCGCGCGGATCCCGGGTCTGGTTCACGCAGACATTCAGCAGATGCACGGGCCCCCCGCCGGCATGAGGGGCATAGCCGGTCATGGCCAGATCGTCATCGGCATGCAGGTCTTGCACCGCTACCTGCGGGCCGGTGGCCGCGAGGTGGCGTGCATAGGCCTCGGTGGCCGACTTGGGCGACCCGGCAAAGCGCGCCGGGTTGGCCGCGCCCAGATAGCTGCGCACCAAGCGAGCGCGGTAGAAGGCGAACAGCGAGGAGCGGTTGAGGAATTCGCGATTGCGCCAGGAAATCAGCACCATCAACAGGGGCGGCAGGGTCAGCGCGGCCAGCCAGCGCCAGGCCAGCGAAAACTGCAGCAGGCGGCGTTGCTCGTCGAACAGCGCCAGCGTGGCCGCCCGGTGCACCACGCTCACCCAGAACACCAGCAGCGCCAGCAGCAGCACCACGCCCAGGCAATGAATCAGGGCCAGCAATTGCACGCGCGTGCCGGGCGTCAGGGCGCGCGGCAGGTCGGCAATTTTGGGCAGCACCGCGCGCAGCACGGCCACGCCCACGAGCAGCAGGAGGTAGGCCGTGCCCTGCTGCGCCAGCCCGGCCTTGGACAGCGCCACCGCCAGCAGCCAGGCCATCACGTCGATCAGGCCCAGCGCCGTCACGATGAGGGCCAGATTGAGCACGCGTGCCAGCGCCTGGGTGAGCCAGTGGCGGGAACGATCGGGCTGCTCGCGGTGGCGCTGGTTGAGCCAGCCGGCGATGGCCGTGCCCAGCAGCCAGGCCAGCAGCAGGCCGGCGCTGCCCAGCAGCAGCCAGCCGGGGGCCTGCAGGTCGTCGGGCCCGGGCGGATGATCCTGCAGCCCCCGTGCATAGCGCCACAGCGTCCAGCCGCCCGCCAGGCAGAGCCCCACCATCAGCCAGCGCTGTATGGGCAGGGACTGGCCGGCCTGCGATGGCAAGGCCCAATAGGCCGTGGCCAGGGCGGCGCCGGCCAGCGCCAGCGGCGGCAACAGCAACCACAGGCTGGGCCAGCGCGCGAAGGCGTCCAGCGTGTCGAGCGTGACCCAGGCCGGCTGCCAGCAGGCTTGCTTGCTGTAGAGGCAGTCCGCCCATTGCCAGAGGGCCAGGTTCACCGTCACCAGCAGGCAACCCAGCAGCAGGCCCAATAGCGCCAACTCCAGATGCACGGCCAGCAGGTTGCGGCCGAAGTTGGCGGCGGCGAACAGCAGGTCCTTGCCGCCGCGAGGAATCAGGTAGCGGCCATTGGCGCGCAGCCAGAAGGCGAACCAGCGTGTGTCCGCCTCGCCCAGCGCAGCCTCCACCTCGGCCGCCGGCTGGCCGTTGGCGCCGGCCTGTTGGTAGAGCTTGCCCACGGTGGCGCCGAGGTAGCCACCGCCCGAGACCGTCGACAGCAGGTCGAAGCGGTGGAACAGGCCCTTCTGGGCCAAGGCCTTGAGCAGCCCGAAGCTGAAGGTCGCGCTGCGGATGCCGCCACCCGACAAGGCCAGCCCCCACAAGGGCGCCCCATCGGCCGGCCGCTGCGCGCCGTCCAGCCGTTGGCGCCGCTCGTGGCACAGCGCGCCGAGTTCGAAGCGTGCCTGGGGGGCGGGAGGGGGCGCATCGTCCGGCATGCGTGGGTTTCCTACAGCAGTCGATGAGGGCGGCCGGTCTGCACGCCGGCCGCCGCCCACCATGCCCCAGCCAGGCCCGTCTAGGAAGCCTCGAGCCGGCCCATGTCTCCTCAATCGGGATGAGGCGGGCGCGGCAGGGCGCGATCTATGGCTGGTGCACCCGCGTGATCTGCACGCTGACGATCTGCCAGCGCCCGCCGCGGCGCACATAGACGTCGATGTAGCGGTAATGGCTGGCAAAGGGCTTGCCGTCATGGCTGCCCTGCATGCGGGTGCGGCCGCTCAGCAGGGCGGTGTCGCCGTAGAGCCGGATCTCGAAGTCCTCCACCTCGTAGGGTGCGATGCGCAGCTTGGGCGACATCAGGCCGTCGACGAAGCTGCGCTTGTCCTCGATGTCGGCATCGGCGTCGATCTGGCGGAAGTCTTCGGCCATATTCGCCTCGATGGCGGCGCGGTCCTGGCGCACGATGGCCTCGTCCCAGGCGCGCGCCTGGCGGCCCAACTGCGCGATGTCGGCGGCGCGCGGGCGCGCCAGGACGGGCGCTGCGCCCAGCGCCAGGGCGGCGGCGCTCAACAGCTGGCGACGCTTCTTGCTGCTCATGGGTGTTCCTGGAGGGGCAGGCTCATCGAGGTATAGCCGAGGCTGTGTCCGTCGATGCGAAACATATCGGGCCGCTCGCCCACCGCGGCGAAGCCGCAGCGCCGATAGAGCGCCAGCGCCGCCGCGTTCTGGCTCAGCACCTGCAGGTCCAGCCAGGCCAGGCCGGCCTGCCTGGCCCAGCCGGTGGCGAAGGTCAGCAGGCCCGCGCCCAGGCCGCGGCGGCGCTGGTCCTGGCGCACCCCCATGCCCAGCAGGCAGCGGTGCTCGGTGTGCGGCTCGGGGTGGGCGCGCAGGTCCACATGCGCGCAGATCTGGCCGGCCGGGTCGCGTGCCACCCAGGCGCGGCGCCAGCCGGGCCCGTCCAGCGGGCGCTGCAGGGCCTGGCGGAAGGCATCGGCGCGCTCGGGTGCGAACACCGAGTGGCGGCGCGCCAGGGGCTGGAAGTAGCCGCTCGGCGGCAGGCCGTTTTCCTGCAGATGCAGATTGAGATAGACGGCGAAGGCGTCGAAGTCCGTCGCCTGGAGGGCTTCGATGCTCATGCTTTGCTGGCGATGATGATGAGGTCCTGGGTCTTCTTGCTGGCGCCGGGCGGTGCCGGCATGCGCTGCAGTTCCAGCAGCCGCAGCCCGCTGGCGCGCAAGGCCTGCTGCAGCGCCTCGGCCGCGTGGTAGTGCACGTACACCTGCTCGCCGCTGCTGGAGGTTTCGAGGCCAGAGTCCTCGGGCCGGCCCTCCATCGCGCTGAGATAGAGCGCGCCGCTGGGCCGCAGCTGCGCGGCGGCGGCGGCGATGAAGGCCGCCGCCTCGTCGGCCGACAGATAGGGCAGGCCGAAGGCGCAGACGATGCCGTCAAAAGTGCCGTCAAAAGGCCCCGGCAAGCAAGCGATGGCGCGGCAGTCGTGCACCGCGAATTGCGCCGCGGGCAGCGCCGCCTGGGCCAGCGCCACCATGCGCGGCGCCAGGTCGATGCCCAGCAGCTCCAGCTCGGGCCGTTGCGCCAGCAGGTAGCGCGCCACATTGCCCGGGCCGCAGGCCGCGTCGAGCACGCGCGCGCGGCCCGCGGGCAGCAGCGCGCAGAAGCGCGCGTAGCCCGCGTCGTACAGGTCCAGGTCCATGTACTTGTCGCGGTAGCGCTCGGCCAGCTGGTCGAAGGTGGCGGCGGAAAGCTGGCAATGATCCATGCGTGGAATGCGGTGGGTGTATGTCGGGCATTCTGCAGCAGGCCGAGCGTCGATAATGCGGGCAGCTAAACCCGGAGTCCCGCCATGTTCCAACACGTCGACGCCTACGCAGGCGACCCCATCCTGAGCCTGAACGAAGCCTTCCAGAAGGACACGCGCCCGGGCAAGATCAATCTGTCGATCGGCATCTACTTCGACAACGACGGCAAGATCCCGATGCTGGACTCGGTGCGCAAGGCCGAGCTGGAGGTGGTGGCCGCGGCCGGCCCGCGCCCCTATCTGCCGATGGAAGGCGCGGCGAACTTCCGCAGCGCCGTGCAGGAGCTGCTGTTCGGCAAGGGCCACCCCGCCATCGCGGCCGGCCGCATCGTCACCATCCAGGGCGTGGGCTCGAGCGGCGGCCTCAAGGTCGGTGCCGACTTCATCAAGCGCTACTTCCCCGACAGCGCCATCTATGTGAGCGACCCCACCTGGGACAACCACCGCGCCGTCTTCGAGGGCTCGGGCATCACCGTCCAGACCTACCCCTATTACGACGCGGCCACGGGCGGCCTGCGCTTCGCCGAGCTGCTGGACGCGATGCGCGCCCTGCCGCCCAAGAGCGTGGTGCTGCTGCACGCCTGCTGCCACAACCCCACCGGCGTGGACCTGACGCCGCTGCAATGGGACGAGCTGATCCCGGTGCTCAAGGAGCGCCAGCTGCTGCCCTTCCTGGACCTGGCCTACCAGGGCTATGGCGACGGCATCGAGGAAGACGCCTTCGCGATCCGCGCCATGGCCGATGCCGGCCTGGCCTTCTTCGTCGCCAACAGCTTCTCCAAGAGCATGAGCTTGTATGGCGAGCGCTGCGGCGCGCTCTCGGTGGTGTGCCCCGACGCGGCCCAGGCCGTCAACGTGCTGGGCCAGCTCAAGTTCATGATCCGCCGCAACTACTCCAACCCGCCCATGCATGGCGGCCAGATCGTTGCCAAGGTGCTCACCACCCCCGAGCTGCGCAGCCTGTGGGAGGGCGAGGTGAGCGAGATGCGCGACCGCATCCACCAGATGCGCAACGCCCTCTACGAGGTGCTCAGCGCCAAGCTGCCGGGCCGCAATTTCGACTACTTCCTCACGCAACGCGGCATGTTCAGCTACACCGGCCTCACGGCCGCCCAGGTGGACCGCCTGAAGGACGAGTTCGCCGTCTACCTGGTGCGCTCGGGCCGCATGTGCGTGGCGGGCCTGAACACCGGCAACGTCGAAGCCACCGCCAACGCGATGGCCGCGGTGCTGGCGTGAGCTGGCGCAGGCTTGCGAACCGGGCGGCGGTGTCCGCCCTGGGCGTGAGCCTGATGTTTTTGATCGGGCCGCGCAACCCCGAGGCGGCCCTGGAACCCCCCGCGGCGCAGACCCCGCCGCCCGCCAGCCTGGAGGCGCTCGACGCGCACCTGGCGGCGCGCGAGGCGGCGCTGGGCAACGTCATCCCGGGCACCGAGAAGCGCATCGTCTGGGGCGCCGGCGGCAAGCAGCGCGCGCCCTGGGCGGTGGTGTTCCTGCACGGCTTCAGCGCCAGCCGGCAGGAGCTCGCGCCCCTGCCCGAGCTGGTGGCTCAAGGGCTGGGCGGCCATGTCTTCTACACCCGCCTGGCCGGCCATGGCCAGCCCGGCGAGGCGCTGGGCAAGGCGACCGTGGCCGATTGGAAGGCCGACGCGCTGGAGGCGCTGGCGATTGGCCAGCTGCTGGGCGAGCGTGTGCTGGTGATCGGCAACTCCACCGGCGCCACGCTGGCGGCCTGGCTGGCGCAGCAGGAGGCGGCGCGCCAGGTGGCGGCCTATGTGATGGTGTCGCCCAATTTCGGCCCCAAGGACCCCTGGGCCCAGGTCATCAACTGGCCCTGGGGCCGGCAGCTGGCGCGCCTGGTGCAGGGCCCCGAGCGCAGCTACCCGCCGCGCAGCGAGCTGAAGGCACGCTACTGGACGCACCGCTATCCCACCGAAGCGCTGTTCCCCATGATGGCCCTGGTGGACCATGTGCACCGCAGCCCGCTGGAGTGGATACAGGCGCCGCTGCTGATGATGCTCTCGCCGCGCGATTCGGTGATCTCGGTGGAGGCGGCACAGGCGGCCTTCCGGCGCTTCGGGAGCCCGGCCAAGCAGCTCATCGAGGTCAACTACAGCGAATCGCTGGGCCAGCACATCCTGGCCGGCGACATCGAGGCCCCCAAGGCCAGCGCGCCGATGGCGCAGCAGATACTGGACTTCGTGCGCGCGCAGCGCTGAGCTTGATGCATGCGTAGAAGTTATGGGAGCCGCCCTGGCTTTCATTGGCTGGCCGCAGCCCGAATCCGTAACCTGCCGGCATGTCGATGAAACATGTGGTGGTGATAGGCGGCGGGGTGGTGGGTTTGACGAGCGCCTGGTGCCTGGCCGAGGCCGGCCACCGGGTCAGCCTGGTGGAGCGCGAGCCGGTGCTGGCGAATGGCGCGAGCCGCGCCAATGGCGGCCAGCTCAGCTACCGCTATGTCTCGCCGCTGGCCGATGAGGGCGTGCCGCTGAAGGCCTTGCGCTGGCTGCTCGATCCCGACGGCCCGCTGCGTTTCAAGCCCGAGGCCAGCTGGCAGCAATGGAGCTGGCTGGCCGCCTTTCTGGCCAAATGCCGCGGGCCGGTGAACCGGCGCACCACCGCGCGCCTGCTGGCCCTGGGCGCCTACAGCCGGGATTCGTTTGCGCATCTGCAGCAGCGCGCCCAGCTGCAGGCAATTGCCCTGCGCAGCCCCGGCAAGCTGGTGGTCTACCGCAAGCCGGCCGAGTTCGGCCGCGTGGCGGCGCGCCTGCGCGCCAGCGCTGCTACTGACAATGGTGCGGACGATGGCGCCGAGCGCGCCCTCAGCCACGACGAATGCGTGGCGCTGGAGCCGGCGCTGGCGCACAGCCCGGCCGAGCTGGCCGGCGGCATCTTCAGCGAGGGCGAGGCGGTGGCCGATTGCCATGCGCTCTCGCTGGCCCTGGCCGAGCGCCTGCGCAGCCACCCCAACTTCCGCGGCTTCGTGCATGCCGAGGTGCAGGGCTTTATCGTCGGCCAGGCAGACGGGCGGGTGCGGGCCTTGCGTACCGGTGCGGGCGAGATCGGCGGCGACGAGTTCGTGCTCGCCGCCGGCCTGCAGAGCCGTGCGCTGGCGGCCGAGCTGGGCATCCAGCTGCCCATCTATCCGCTCAAGGGCTACAGCCTGACCGCGCCGATCGCGCCGGGCCATCTGCCGCCGGTGGTGAGCGTGACCGACTTCGAGAAGAAGATCCTCTATGCGCAGATCGGCGACCAGCTGCGCGTGGCCGCGATGGTGGACCTGGTGGGCGAGGACACGCGCATCGACCCCGGGCGCATCGCCTCGCTGCAGCGCGCCGTGCGCGCCATGTTCCCGCGCGCCGCCGACTACGACCACGCCGAGACCTGGGCCGGCCTGCGCCCTGCCACGCCCAGCGGCGCGCCGCTGCTGGGTGCCACCAAGGTGCCCGGGCTGTGGCTCAATGTGGGCCATGGTGCATTGGGCTTCACCTTCTCGTTCGGCTCGGCGCGCATCGTGGCCGAGCTGGTGTCGGGTCGCCCGAGCCCGCTGAGCCTGGACGGCCTGCAACTGCCACGACGATGACAGCAGCATGAATTCAAGCGATCTGGCCGAACTGCTGCGCCGCGCGGTGCTGGCACAGGATTTCGGCGCCACGCCCGACCCGCTGGCCGGCGGCCGGGCGCTGCGCCACTTCCCCAGCATCGATCTGGCCGTGGCCTGCTTCCCGGCCGGCGGCGCACCGGTGTTTGCCAACGTGCTGTTCTCGCGCCAGCATCCGCAAGGCCTGGTGGCGGGCCTGGCCGCCGGGGCGGGCGCGGTGCAGGGCATCCGCTTCCTGGCCGATCAACAGGATGGGCAGGGCCGCTCGATCGCCTGGCTGCCCGAGAGCGATTGGAGCCGCCTGGACTGGCTGCCCCTGCAGGGCGGCGGCGGCCCCGCGGTGGTGGCGCCTTACCCGGCCTCGCTGCTGAAGCTGATGGTGCTGGTGGGCCTGGCCTGGCTGATCGACCAGGGCCGCAGCCGCTGGGATGCGCCGCTGGCCTTTGACGGGCGCAGCCGCGCCGTGCGCGACTGGGCCCTGGACATGACGGCGATCAGCTGCAACACCGCCACCTCGGCCCTGGTGGCGCATCTGCACGCGATCGGCGCGATCCGGCGCGACGCGGACGGCGAATTCCACAACGAGCTGCACCTGCTGTTCCATCAGCGCCTGGGCCTGCCGACCCTGCGCCTGGCCAACACCCGGCCCGACGGTGGCTGGGGCAATGCCGCCGGCGCTGGCGTGGGCCAGTTGCAGATGACCGCCTGGGACACGGTGCGCCTGCTCTGGTGGCTGGACCCCGCCGCGCCCGCCGCGCCCTGGCTGCCGGCCCATGCGCCGCGGCTCAGCGCGGAAAGCCGGGGTCAGGTCTTGCGTGCGCTGGAGGCGCAGACCCTGCGCGTGCTGATGCCCGAAAGTCTGGCGGCGCCGACGCTGCACTTCGCCCACAAGACCGGCACGACCGAGAACTACGCCTCCGACGCCGGTATCGTGCGCGGTATTGCGCCACGCCGTCGGCATTACCTCGTCGCCATGCTCAGCAACCTCGGTTCCCGCTACGGCGCGCTTGAAGCGCGCCTGCCGGCGCTGGGCGCGGCCATCGATGCGGCGCTGGCGCCCTGGCTGGAGTCCTGCCCATGAATGAATTCTTGATCGAGCCGCTGCCGGCCGGCGCCTGTCTGGGCGTGGTGGCGCCCGCCGGCCCGCCCAAGCCGGGCGTGCTGGAACAGGTGGCGCCGTTGATCGAGCAGCTGGGCTTTCGCGCCAAGCTGTTTCCCGGCTGCGCCGGCCCGGCCGAGCTGGGTCATCTGGCCGCGGCTGACGCGCAGCGCCTCGCCGATCTGCATGGCGCTTTTGCCGACCCCGAGGTCGACGCCGTGCTGTGCCTGCGCGGCGGCTATGGCTGCATCCGCCTGCTCGATGGCCTGGACCTGGAACTGCTGAAGCGCCACGCCAAGCCCCTGATCGGCTACAGCGACATCACCTCCCTGCACGGCGCGCTCGATCGCCTGGGCCTGCCGGCCTGGCATGCGCCGATGCCGGCCTCGGACTGGGTGGGAAAAGAGCCCGGTGGCATGGACGACGCGCGCCGCCTCGCCACCCAGCTGCAGCGCGGCCTGCGCGCCGGCGATGTGCTGACCCCCGAGGGTCTGCCGGCTCACCCATTGAGCCAGGGCGTTAGCGCCCGGGGCCGACTGATCGGCGGCAATCTCTCGGTGCTGGTGTCCAGCCTGGGCACGCGCTGGATGCCCGATGCGCGCGGCGCCATCCTGTTCCTGGAAGACATCGCCGAGGACCCTTATCGCGTCGACCGCTACCTGGCCCAGCTGCGCCTGGCCGGCGTGCTGGACGCCGCCGCGGGCTTTCTGATCGGCAGCTTCAGCGATGCCGAGGCCCCCGATGCGGTGCTGGCCGACTACCTGCCGCAGCTCGGCAAACCCATCCTGGCCGGCTGGCCCAGCGGGCATTGCTGCCCGAACTTTGCGCTGCCGCTGGGCGTGCCGCTGACGCTGGATGTAGCTGGGCGCTGCCTGCGCCTGTAGCGGGTGGCCTGGCCAGGCGACATGAGGCGGGCCGCGTGAGGGTCAGGTCTCGCGCCGCGGTCGATGGCTGCCCGCCCTCGGTACCTGGGCGCCCCAGCCGGTTCCTGACAAGGTCTGTTGCAGGGCCGCGCCATGCACCGTGAAGTGCAGCTCCGTGCCATGGGCCGCGTTCAATCTCGGCAGCGCCTCACGCAGCACCTGCAGGCCAGCGTCCAGATCGTGAAGCTCGATGTCGACCCGGTGAAAGCTGCCCGGATCGCTCTCCCTGGCGCCCGCCGAAGGCACCGAAGTCCCCCAACTCAGCAGCGAGCCCGTCGCGCTCGTCTCGAGTTCACTCTCGAGCGCCTGGTGCAAAGCATCCAAGGCATGCTTGGCCAGACCCTGCAACGGGACTTTGACGTAGACGAAATGCATTCCGGGCAGTGTGAGTGGAATGCCTTGGGGCTGCAAGCTGTCTGTTCGGGCGCTGTGGCTGGCAATGCGGAGGGGTTACCGAAGTAATCGGCCCGCCCGCGCCGCAAATCGTTCCGAAGAAACACCTGGCGCCGTGCGCGGCAGTGTGGCACGGTGGAACGCGGTGCCGGGGAAGACCGATGTAGCAATGGTGCGCATTGCCCGCGGGTTAGCGTGGTCATGGGCTGCGTCATCGACATTGGTGAACCGTCATGCGGGTCAGTCATGGGTTGATTGGCTC
>Ga0208398_100685_pt1 | contig 18395 bp, 13 predicted proteins | sample LakWasMe79_HOW10_2_FD_183905 | JGI IMG/M metagenome (GOLD analysis project Ga0208398, IMG submission 183905) | Freshwater sediment methanotrophic microbial communities from Lake Washington under simulated oxygen tension - Sediment Metagenome... | ecosystem: Environmental > Aquatic > Freshwater >...
TCTTTATCGTTACACTGCCTATCATTAACTCATAACTATAACAACAATGAACTACAACAATCTTTTGATTACAATAGAAAACAACATTGCAACAGTTGTTATCAACAGACCAGCCAAACTAAACGCTCTGAATATTGAAACCATCAATGATCTGCACAAAGCGGTAAAAGTATTGGGGAAAAACAAAGAAATTCAGGTTATCATCCTAACAGGTTCCGGCGAAAAAGCATTTGTTGCCGGAGCAGACATTTCAGAATTTGCCCATTTTACTATAGAAGAAGGAGCGCAGCTTGCTTTTCAAGGGCAGGAACTTCTTTTTAACCGCATTGAAAACATGAAAACCCCGGTTATAGCCGCCATCAATGGATTTGCTTTGGGAGGCGGACTGGAACTGGCTATGGCCTGTCATATCAGAGTTGCTTCAGACAATGCCAGAATGGGACTGCCGGAAGTTTCACTTGGTGTGATTCCCGGCTATGGGGGAACACAGCGTTTACCGCAATTGGTAGGTAAAGGCCGTGCAATGGAAATGATTATGACCGCCGATATGATTAACGCCGAGCAAGCCAGACAATACGGATTGGTGAATCACGTAGTCCCTCAAGCCGAACTGATTGAATTTTGCAACGGTATTGCACAAAGAATAATGAAAAACTCCCCATTGGCAATCGGCAGAGCGATAAAATCTATCAATGCCAATTTTACTGACGGAAAGAACGGTTATGAAACCGAAATCAAAAACTTTGGAAAATGCTTTGGAACCGAAGATTTCAACGAAGGAACCAAGGCTTTTTTGGAAAAAAGAAAGGCAGTTTTTACGGGGAAATAGAACTGGACTAAAGTCCAGCCCTATGATATAGCCGAGCCTATAGCTCTTTTAGCTATATAAAAGTTCCATAGGAACGACTCATATTGTAGTAACGAATTTCAAGCTGTTGTTATAGATGAAAAAATTTAACTCAAATTTCATCGAATAAAACCTCAACAAAACACTAAACCCGCGTGAGGGATAGAAGCAAGCTACCGAAGTAGCGCGGATAGCCCGGCAGTATAAAGAAATGGGACCTAATCACCGTCAGAGTGAGTTGGTCCCATTTCTTTATACTGGCACGCCCAAAATGTTGAAAAAACAACTTTTGGTACTTCAAAAAAAAGGAGTATTTTTACGAACATTAAATTCAAAATGAACCCTTATTTTTGATAAAAACGTAAGGAAAACCAAATAAACAATAGATATGGCGACGAAAGAAAACAACAGTTCAGAGAAAGAAGCCAAGTTGAAAGCGCTGCAGCTTACGCTTGACAAATTAGACAAAACCTACGGAAAAGGAACTGTAATGAAAATGGGCGACAAAGCCATTGAGGAGGTTGAAACGATTTCTTCAGGATCTTTGGGAGTTGATTTGGCTTTAGGAGTCGGTGGTTATCCAAAAGGAAGAATAATAGAAATTTATGGACCGGAATCTTCGGGTAAAACAACTTTGACACTTCACGCTATTGCCGAGGCTCAAAAAGCAGGCGGAATTGCTGCATTTATTGATGCTGAGCATGCTTTTGACAGAAACTATGCAGAGAAATTAGGAGTTGATATCGAAAACCTAATCATTTCACAACCAGATAACGGAGAGCAGGCACTTGAAATTGCCGAAAACCTAATCCGCTCCGGAGCGATTGACATCGTGGTTATTGACTCGGTTGCAGCTTTGACACCAAAAAGCGAGATTGAAGGCGAAATGGGAGATTCCAAAATGGGTCTTCACGCCCGTTTGATGTCACAGGCATTGAGAAAATTAACCGGAACCATCAGTAAAACAAACTGTACTGTTTTCTTCATCAACCAGTTGAGAGAGAAAATCGGTGTAATGTTTGGAAACCCTGAAACAACAACTGGAGGTAATGCCTTAAAGTTTTATGCTTCGGTACGTTTGGATATCCGCCGTTCTACTCAAATTAAAGACGGAGAAAACGTTTTGGGTAACCGTACAAAAGTGAAAATCGTAAAAAACAAAGTGGCTCCGCCATTTAAAGTAGCCGAATTTGACATCATGTACGGTGAGGGAATTTCAAAAACAGGAGAAATTCTGGATCTTGCTGTAGAATTTGAAATTATCAAAAAAGCAGGTTCTTGGTTTAGTTACGGTGACACCAAATTAGGTCAAGGCCGTGATGCCGTGAAAACTTTGATAAAAGACAATCCGGAACTGGCTGATGAACTGGAAGAAAAAATCAAAAACCAGATTAAGGAATTAGCAGAAGTATAATAACAGAAAAGACCACCAATTGGTGGTCTTTTTTATTAAACCATTAAGGCATTAAGTTTCATTAAATCTTAACTTTCTTAATATCTTAATTTAATGTTTCTGAGCAGCTTCGTCATTCATTTTGAATTCCATTAATCCGTCATAAATCATATTCCGTACGTGTTCCCGCACTTCCTTTCTGTCCAATGCTTCGCCTGTTGCGGAAACTGTTTCAACGATAGGCAAAATTTTGACACGCATAAGACCCGGGCTGCCACTGTAAAATGTGTACGACAATCTTTTTTTATTATCGGGAAAAACAAGAGGTACTATTGGTAATTGATGCTCTACGGCCAGACGGAAAGCACCGTCCTTGAAATGGTCGAGAAAAATCGTTTCGTCATGTGGAACTCCTCCTTCCGGAAAAATACAAATACTTAAGCCTCTGTCAATTCGCTTCTGCGCTTCATTAAACACTTCCATTCTGCTTTTGGAACAGCTTCTGTCCACAAGAATACTGGTTCTTTTATAGAAAAAACCAAACAATGGAATTTTGGCCAATGACATTTTTCCAACAAAAACAAAAGGATTGTCAACTGTCGCAAGCATCAGCATTATATCAGTCATCGAAGTATGATTGGCCACAAACATGTAACTTTTTTTGCGGTCAATTTTTTGGGTTCTCTCAATTTTATAATAAAAACCCATACCAAAAAGCACACATTTGGCCCAAATGCGGGACATTTTAAAAAAATAGGGATAACCCCTTTCGGTCAATATGGAAGCCACCAAAAAAGGAGACATAATCAGGATAGGTATGAGCATAACCACATAAAACCATACCCGCCAGCAGGCCCAAAATATCTTTTTTACACTTTTCATAAAGCCAAAAGTAAGGAAACTTGCGGAAAATTTAGCAAAAGAATTAACTTTGCGGTCAAATATTACATTACCAAACAACCATACTGGATTTAAACAAATAAAAATGGCAAAAATACTTACAGGCGTTCAAAGTACAGGAACTCCGCATTTGGGAAACCTTTTGGGCGCAATAATACCAGCAATCGAACTGTCGAATAAACCGGAAAACGAATCATATCTTTTTATCGCCGATTTACATTCAATTACACAGATAAAAGACGGCGAAACCTTAAGAGGCAACACTTACAGCACTGCCTGCGCTTGGCTGGCCTGCGGTCTGGACATCGAGAAAGTGGTTTTTTACCGTCAGTCTGATGTGGCGCAAACGGCAGAATTATCTTGGTACTTGAGCTGTTTTTTCCCTTTTCAGCGTTTGACACTGGCACACTCATTCAAAGACAAATCCGATCGTTTGGATGATGTTAATGCCGGATTGTTTTCGTATCCAATGCTTATGGCTGCAGATATTTTATTGTATGATGCCGAATTTGTACCTGTTGGAAAAGACCAGTTGCAGCACTTGGAAATTACCCGTGATGTGGCTTCCCGTTTCAACTTTCAGATGGGAGAAACATTCGTTATTCCAGAAGCCAAAATCCAGGAAGACAGTATGCTGATTCCGGGAACAAATGGTGGGAAAATGAGTAAATCAGCCAATAACTTTATCAATATTTTCCTCGATGACAAAGCATTGCGCAAACAAATCATGAGCATTGAAACTGACAGTACACCTCTGGAAGCACCAAAAAATCCGGATACCTGCAACTGTTTTACTTTGTATAAATTACTGGCAGACGAAAATCAAATTGAAGCCATGAGAGCGAATTATCTGGGTGGCAACTACGGTTATGGCCACGCCAAACAGGCTTTGTTTGAATTGATTCTGGAAAAATTCAAAACTGAAAGAGAAAAATACAACTACTACATCAATAATCTTCCTGAAGTAGATGCTTTATTAAAAAAAGGAGCTGCAAAAGCGAGTGTTGTTGCTACTGGTGTTTTGAATAGAGTTAGACAAAAATTAGGGTTCGAGATTTAAAAGTCTTCGAAAAAACACAAATTGCACCAATTTGCACGAACGGTTTCATGCAGATTGGTGCAATTCTTTTTTATAGAATTTACTGTATCGGCAAATTTTTCTCAAAAGCTGAGCCAAAAGAAATAAACGAATCCGTACCTCCCACTCCTTCAATAATGTGGATTTGTTCGTAGATGATTTTGCGCAGCTCTTCGTTGTTGGCTGCCACAATTTTGATAAACAAAGCATACTTCCCCGAAACCCAATGGCATTCCACAATCTCCGGAATCAATTTTAATTGTTCAGCGATTGAATATGCAAAACGGGCTTCTTTGGTCGTGATTCCTGTATAGGTAATAGTCTCAAAACCATAAGCTTTTGCATTTAATTTTACCGAAAAACCGGCAATTAATCCCGATTCCTGCAGTTTCCGCACACGGAGATGCACAAGAGAATTGGAAACTTTTAATTCCTTGGCCAGTTCAGAATAAGGAATTCTACCGTTCTCACTCAGTTTTCGGATGATTTCCTGATCTAAATAATCAGTAATTTCATTGTTTTTTGGATTTAACATGACTTCACTGTTTGGTTTAAAACTATAACATTGACAATTCTAAAGCTAAAAACGCTTTTAAAACTGTCAAAATTACATAATTATTGCTCATAAATATCTATTTATAAATAATCGGCACTAAAATATGTTAGTTCAACAGATTTCTATCTAGTTTTGTGTCATTATTACAATTCAAAAACAACAAACAGAAATGGACAAAAATCAACTACTATCGAAACTATGGGAACAATATGCTGATATAACCCCATCTGCAAAAAAAATACACACTTTATTAGAAAATAAAGGTGAAACAATTCAAAATGATCACATTGCGATACGAACATTTAATGACAAAAGAGTAAACATTGATGTTTTAGAAAAAATTTTCGTAAACGTTGGATATGAAGCTCGTGGAGAGTATGTTTTTGAATCCAAAAAATTGTTTGCAAAACACTACGAACATACCACAGACAAAGATGCTCCAAGAATTTTTATCTCCGAATTAGAGTTGGAAAAATGTTCAGAATCATTACAAAATACGGTAAAAAAATTGCTTGATGATTGCGACCCTAATGAATTTAACCATCCTGAATTAGCTTTAAACAGTACTTTTTGGAAATCAGATTCACAGGCAATATATAAATCACTCTTGGAGGAATCAGAATATGCCGCTTGGATGTATATCTATGGCTTCCGTGCCAATCATTTTACGATTAATGTAAATGCGCTTAAGCATTTTGAAAAACTGGAAGAATTGAATGAATTCTTGGAAGAAAACGGTTGGAAACTGAATGCTTCTGGTGGGAAAATAAAAGGAACCCCGGAGCAATTTTTAGAGCAATCCAGTACATTGGCAGATTTGTATACCATTACTTTTGAAGAAGGCTCTTTCGAAATTCCATCCTGCTATTATGAATTTGCTTTGAGATATGCTATGCCTGACGGTAATTTGTACCAGGGATTTGTAGCTTCATCTGCCGATAAAATTTTTGAAAGCACCGATGTGAAACTGCAAAATTAGGCTCAAAAAACTATTCAATAACTTGTCAAATTCTCTTTTTTATATTGCGAATTGTGACAAGTTATTGTTTTTTCTAAGAAATATCATTCTTCTTTTAACGAAATCGGTTCAAAAAAATCAATTTCAAAATAAATAAAACAAAATTTAAAATTGATTTTAAAGGTTTAAATTTAAAATTATCCACACAAAGAGAGAATTTATAACAATAATCTCAATTCTCGTTAAACCGGGTAGTATTATACCAATATATTTTCACAATAACAATCGAGGCTTTATCTTTGTGCAAAAAATTTACAAATAATTTTTATTTGTGACAAACACCAAAAAGATGACAGAAAATCAGGAAACATTTATATTCGATTTTGACAGTACATTCATAAAAGTCGAAGCACTTGATGTGTTATGTGAAGTAATTTACCAGGACAGTGCCGCCGGAGAACAAATTTTAAACGAAATACAGCATTTGACCAATTTGGGAATGGAAGGGAAACTTTCGCTGAAAGAATCATTGACCAAAAGAATTCAATTACTGCAGGCCAACAGAGATCATTTAGGAACTGTTATTGATGAATTAAAAAAGAAAGTTACCGCTTCTGTAATCAGAAACAGAGCTTTTTTCAAACAGCATTCTGATAATATTTACATCATTTCAAACGGTTTTAAGGAAATTATCATTCCAATAGTTCAGGAATACGGCATCAAACCGGAACACGTTTTGGCCAATACTTTCAAATTTGACCATGAAGGAAAAATAGTTGGTTTTGACGAAAAAGACGAATTGTGTGAGAACCAGGGAAAAGTTAAAAAAATCAAATCATTGAACCTCAGTGGCGAGGCCATCATGATTGGTGACGGATACACGGATTATGAAACCCTTGAAGGCGGAGCAGTAAGCAAGTTTTTTGCTTTTACCGAAAATGTGAGCCGTAAGATTGTTGTAGAAAAAGCCAGCCAGATTGCACCATCATTGGACGAAATTCTTTATGACCTATCCTACAAAGCTTCAGTTTCTTATCCAAAAAACAGAATCAATGTTTTGTTGCTTGAAAATGTTCACCAGGATGCCGTTAAAATCTTTGAACACGAAGGCTACAATGTTGAAACAATCAAAGGATCATTGTCTGAAGAGGAATTGATCGAAAAAATAAAAGGCGTTTCCATTCTTGGAATCCGTTCAAAAACAAACCTTACAGCTAAGGTTTTGGAACATGCCAATAAACTGCACGCTGTTGGAACATTCTGTATCGGAACCAATCAAGTAGATTTGAATGCCTGCAGCATGAAAGGTATTTCTGTTTTCAATGCACCGTACAGCAACACCAGATCAGTTGTGGAACTGGCTTTGGGACAAATCATTATGCTAGTTCGTAACACCTTTGAAAAAAGCAAAATGATGCACGAAGGTGTTTGGGACAAATCGGCTACGAACAGTGTTGAAATACGTGGTAAAAAATTAGGTTTGGTTGGCTACGGAAGTATCGGATCACAGCTTTCTATCGTTGCCGAAGCGCTGGGAATGAAAGTGTATTTCTACGATGCTGTTGACAGACTGGCTCTCGGAAATGCTAAAAAATGTTCTTCTTTGAAAGAATTACTGGCACTTTCGGATGTGGTTTCTTTGCACGTAGACGGACGTCCAAGCAACAAAAATTTAATTGATGCCGAAGCTTTTGAATACATGAAACCGGGTGTGATTTTCTTAAATCTTTCAAGAGGCCATGTTGTTGATATCGACGCATTGGTAGCCAACTTGAAAAGCGGTAAAATTCACGGTGCAGCTGTCGATGTTTTCCCATACGAACCAAAAAACAATGACGAGCCGTTTGTATCCGAATTACAAGGATTGCCAAACGTGATATTGACGCCACACATTGGAGGAAGTACCGAAGAAGCGCAGGAAGATATCGGACATTATGTTGCCAACAAAATTATCCAATATATTAATACCGGTACGACTTACGGAAGTGTAAACCTTCCTGAAATTCAGCTTCCTGAATTGCAAAGTGCGCACCGTATCATGCACATCCACGAAAATGTGAAAGGTATTTTGGCAAAAATCAACACCATTCTTTTGGAGTATGACAACAATATTTTGGGCCAATATTTGAAAACCAATGAAACTTTGGGTTATGTAATTACCGATATCGATAATTTCCACAACAAAGAATTGGAGAAAAAATTGAAAAATATTTCAAATACCATCAGATACAGAATACTTTATTAAAAGATTTCAGATTGTTGATTACTTCGTCAGTTCGCCCTTTAGGCTCGTGTAATGATTTTTGATTGAAGATTTAGTCATGTTAAAAATCAACAATCGTTAATCCAAAATATAAAAGGCTTTGCGTCTTTGCGCCTCTGCGAGAAAAATCACTCGCTAAGACGCAAAGGCGCAAAGGCGTTAAAAACAAAAAGATTATCCATTTGATTTAAAATTTCAGATTTCGTCAATCTTGAATATAAAATCATAAATCTAAAATAAGATGAAGCTTGAAAATCTTGAAAAGCAATTAGCTGGAAAATTATTGTACGACAAAACCATGCTTACGCTTTATGCCACTGATGCAAGTGCTTACAAAGAAATGCCGTTGGCGGTAGCCATTCCAAAAACGAAAGAAGATATTCAAAAAATCATTGCTTTTGCAAGAGAAAACAAAAGCAGTGTCATTCCGCGTGCGGCCGGAACTTCACTTGCCGGACAAGTTGTCGGGAACGGAATCGTGGTTGATATTTCACAAGAATTCACCAAAATCCTTTCGGTTGACCCAGTTGAAAAATCGGCTTGGGTAGAACCAGGAGTGATTCGCGACGAGCTGAACTTACATTTAAAATCCTATAAACTATTCTTTGGCCCTGAAACTTCGACCAGTAACCGTTGTATGATTGGCGGAATGGTGGGTAACAATGCCTGTGGAGCCAGATCGGTAATTTACGGTTCAACCCGTGAGCATTTGTTGGAAATCAAAGGTTTCTTGGCAGATGGAAACGAAGTTACTTTCGGAGCGCTTACCAATGCCGAGTTTGAAGACAAATGTAACGGTATCAATGTAGTTAGCCCATTGGAACAGGCTATTTATGTTCAAGCGAAAGAATTACTAGGTTCGCCAGAAAATAGAGCTTTATTTGAGGAAAATTATCCTAAAAAGACCATTCCGAGAAGAAATACAGGATATGCTTTGGATTTATTGGCCGACAGCCAACCTTTTGGCTATCCGGACGAAAAATTCAATTTCTGTAAATTAATCGCCGGTTCAGAAGGAACTTTGTTCTTTTCGACAGCAATAAAACTGAACTTGGTTGACGCACTAAAACCGTTCGCCGGTTTGGTTTGCGTTCACCACAACAGCATCAACGAATCGTTGAAAGCCAACTTGGAAGCCTTGAAATTCAACCCTGACAGTGTTGAGTTGATCGACCATTATATCTTGGAATGTACCAAAGAAAATATCGAGCAAAGCAAAAACAGATTCTTTGTTGAAGGCGACCCGCAAGCGATTTTGGTGGTAGAATTTTTAAGAGATTCCAAAGAGGAAATTGTAGAGCTAGCCAAAGAAATGGAAGAGCTGATGCGTTCCAAAAATCTAGGTTATCATTTCCCGATTGTTTGGGGCGAAGACACCAATAAAGTTTGGAACCTGAGAAAAGCAGGTTTGGGATTATTGTCTAATATTCCGGGCGATGCCAAAGCGGTTGCCGTTATTGAAGACACTGCCGTTGACGTAAACGATTTACCTGATTTTATCGAAGATTTTAATGCGGTTCTTAAAGAAAGAAACCTAAGCTGTGTGCATTATGCGCACGCCGCGACAGGAGAATTGCATCTTCGTCCAATCATTGACTTGAAAACCAAAGAAGGAACTGCCTTGTTCAGAACAATCGCTACAGATATTGCCCATTTGGTTAAAAAATACAAAGGCTCACTTAGTGGAGAACACGGAGACGGAAGACTTCGTGGGGAATTTATTCCGCTAATGTTGGGAGACGAAATCTACCAAATGTTTATTCAGGTGAAAAACACTTGGGATCCTTGGGGAATTTTTAATCCTGGAAAAGTGGTAAATACACCGCCAATGGACACCAACCTGAGATACAATCCAGGCCAAGACACTCCAATGCCGGAAACCTATTTTGATTTTTCTGAGCATAACGGATTTGTACGCGCAGCCGAAATGTGCAATGGATCTGGTGACTGCCGTAAAACCGAGAAAAGCGGTGGTACGATGTGCCCAAGTTATATGGCTACCCGTGATGAAAAACACACCACCCGAGCAAGAGCCAACATTCTGAGAGAAACCATCACCAATTCGACCAAAGAAAACAAATTTGATGATGAAGCTTTGTTGGAAGTTCTTGATTTATGTTTGAGCTGTAAAGGATGTAAATCCGAATGTCCTTCAAATGTGGATATGGCGAAGCTAAAAGCAGAAACCTTACAACAATATCACGATAAAAACGGAGTGAAATTCCGTTCGAGATTGATTGGAAACACGCCAAAAGTAAACCAAATATTCGCTTCATTGCCTTGGCTGTATAATTTTGGAACCAAAGGATTCATTGGAAACATTGTAAAAAGTGCAACCGGTTTTGCGACTGAAAGATCATTGCCACAGATGCACAAAGTTACTTTTGCCAAATGGATCAAAAACTACAAACAAAGCGGAAATTTCACCAATGGAAAAGTGTATTTGTACAATGACGAATTCCTGAATTTCTATGATGTAGAAATTGGCCAGACAGCCGTGAAGCTGTTTAACCGTTTGGGTTACGAAGTTGTCGTTCCATTGATTGGTTACAGCGGAAGAACCTATCTTTCCAAAGGAATGCTGAAAGAAGCACGTGAAATCGCCGAAAAAAATACTCAGGCTTTCGCCAAAGAAATGCCGGAAAATGCAATTTTGGTTGGAATCGAACCATCAGCCATTTTATCTTTCCGCGATGAATATCCAGATTTATGTCGTGGTGATTTGAAAGAAAAAGCAAAGAAACATTCAGACAAAGCGATGCTTATTGAAGAATTTCTAGCCAAAGAATTGGACGAAGGGCGCATCACATCCGATTCTTTTACCGAAACCACCGAAAGAGTTCGTATGCACGGTCACTGTTTCCAAAAAGCCTTATCTTCATTAGTACCGCTTAAAAAGATCCTGATGCTGCCTAAAAACTATACTGTTCTCAATATCCCAAGCGGATGCTGCGGTATGGCGGGTTCTTTTGGTTATGAAAAAGAGCATTATGACATTTCGATGAAAGTTGGAGAATTGGTTTTATTCCCAACTATCCGCGCCGAAGAACAAGCGACCTTGATTTCTGCCTCAGGAACGAGCTGCAGACACCAAATTAGCGACGGAACTAGCCGAAAAGCATTTCACCCTGTCGAAATACTTTTTAAGGCTTTAAAATAAAGATTTCAGATTTTTGAATAACGATTTTAGATTGCAGATGTTTTTAAGAGCATCTGCAATTTTTTTTATACTATGTTTTCAAAAAATCTTTTTAAACTGCTCTGAAAGAAAAACTTGCACTAAATTTAATTACAGACAAGCCATAAATATTTTATATTTGATAAAAAAATCCTATGAAAAAATATAGCTTTCTATTGTTAATCGTGATTCTTTCTTCTTTCGCAACTCCAAAAGCAACAATTACGCTTTCAGGTAAAATCATAAATACCGAAGACGGAAAGATTTGGATCAAAGGCGAGTCATTTGAAAAAGAAATCAGTTTAAAACCCGACGGAACTTTTTCTGAAAAACTGCCTATTAATTACGAGGGAATTTATTCCATTGAAACTTCAAAAAATCGTATGCCCATATATTTTTCAAAAGATTCAAAAATGAGCTTAACTGCTGATGATTCCAACTTTAATACTACCCTAAAATACACCAGTAATGGAAGTATAGAAAATCAGTATATTGCAAGAAAAACTGCTATTACTTCGCAAATATCAAAGGAAGAATTATACAAATTGAATGAAGCGGAATTTTTAAAAAAAGCCAAGGAAATCAAAAATTCCATTGAGCTATTATATCAAAAAACCAAATTTTCGGATGCCGTTTTTAAACAGAAGGAATTATTTAATATTCATTTTTTAGAGCAAAAACACTTTCTGTTTTATATTAAATATCATAATTATTATGCACGGTTGAATGGATTCACAGTTTCTGAAAAATTTCCAAAATTTGATGAAAAAATGGATTTAGATAATGAATCTAATTTTTTATTTTCAACAGAATATCAAGATATTGTAATGATAAAGTTCTATGACAATATCAAAGGAGATGAAGGAAGTTTTTATGTTTCAGCAAAAAATGCCATTCCTGAAATTAAGGCACTAAAAAGTCAAAGTATTAAAAATAAATTGATTCAAAATGGAATCAATGATATTAACATTGCAAATGCAAATTACAAAAACACATACAACGACTTCATTTCTATTACAAATGATCCAAAAATTAAGGAAATCCTAACTACCAATTACAATAATACCGTAGCAGTGGAACCAGGCAAACCATCACCAGTTTTTAATTATGAGAATCAAAAAGGAGGAACAACATCCTTAGAAAGCCTGAAAGGGAAATATGTTTATATAGATGTTTGGGCTACTTGGTGCGGACCTTGCCGTCAAGAAATACCATCTCTGGAAAAAGTTGAAGAACAATTTCAAGGAAAAAATATTGTCTTTGTAAGCATCTCCATTGATAATAGTCAGGACAGAGAAAAATGGAGCAATCTTATAAGCAAGAACAAAATGAGCGGGGTTCAGTTATTGGCTGATAAAGAATGGGATTCAAAATTTATAAAAGACTATAACATTAGAGGAATTCCGAGATTCATCCTAATTGACACAAATGGCAATATTGTAAATGCTCAAGCTCCCAATCCTTCAAATCCTAAACTACTAGAATTATTGGGCAGTCTGCAATTATAATTACCCGATGGTACGGATATATTTCTTCGTAACAATAGCACAAATTTGATTTTATATTTATGAATAACGATTTTAGATTGCAGATGTTTTTAGGAGCATCTGCAATTTTTTTTGCCTGAATTTGTTTTGTATGTGTTTTATATTTAAAGCGAGGGGGTTTTCGATTTATATACAACTCTTTTGATTTTATGAGATGTTTACGGACAAAGTATTGGGACTTTATTAGATTTACGTATTAGAATAACATTTAAAAAAGTTCGAAGTAGGGAGATTTAAAAGAGTAAGAAGTACTTTAAATTTGAAATATTTATAATTAATAAAATAATAAATTCTTTATGATAAATACATACAATTATTAACTTTTAGCGAGAAAATTCTCTTTTTGCCAATTTTTTTATTTTAGATTTGCTGTAATTTTAATAATTATATAAAGACTGTAAATGAAATATCTTATTTTAATTCTAGTAATTTCTTTATCGGCATGTGGTTCTGATGAATTACCTAAAGATCCAATCGTAAGTCCACCGACAACAGTGACACCACCAGTAGTTACTCCTCCAGTTGTAACACCTCCAGTTGTGACTCCTCCGGTTGTAACTCCTCCGGTTATTCTCCCTGAATGGACGGAAATACCTGATGTTAATTTTGAAAAGAACCTAATAACTCTTGGAGTAGATGACATTCTGGATGGAAAGGTATTAACATCTAAGGTTTCTGTACTTAAGACTTTAAGTTTAAATCATACAAGAATTAAAGATATGACAGGTATTAGATCATTTATTTCATTAGAATTTTTAGATCTTTGGGATAATGATTTTACTTCTATAGATTTAACCCAGAATACTAAACTAAAAACATTAGGTCTTAGTGAATGTCCTATAGATAAAATAGATCTAAGTAAAAATACTGAATTGGTAGAAATTGATTTTCAGAACAATGATGATCGGGTGAATGACCCTAGCTATCTTTATGGTAAATCATTAGGAATAAAGGAATTAGATCTTACATTTAATACAAAACTAGAACGCATATATATTTGGGTGACTAGGATCGCAGTATTGGATGTTTCTATGTGCCCTAGATTAGATAATCTTTGGATTAATTCTTGTCCTATTAAAAGATTAGACTTAAGTAAAAATCCCAAGTTGGATGTATTGGTAGCTGATAATGGAGAATTAGAATATTTAAATATTAAAGGGACTAATAATAATGGAGTTCCAAGAACTTGTAAAACAGATAATAATTCAAATTTAAAAGAAATTTTAGTCACAAATATTGAAAAGATTAATGCGTGGCGAAACACCTATATAAATCAAGGTGCAAATTTAGTTTCTGAATCTTGGTGGGCAAAGGATGAACACACTAAATATGTTGAATAATGCTATTTGTTGAAAATATATTATAATGCCCATGTAATAATGTTTTGGCCTTTTTTGAATAATAAAAAGAAGTACCCGATGGCGAGATACTTCTTCTCAACGATAGCGCAGATTTGCAATCTGTGCCCTCAAAGACTAGCCACAAAGCAAATTTGATTACAAAAATGTCAACAAAACATATAGCAACTGCAAATATTTTATACACCATTGATTGTGGCCACGGTTTGCAAATCCGCGCTATTGTTGTGAATAATTATGCGGTAAATTCATCTTTAAGTTCAGCAGGAATAAAGAGCTAACTATTCCTGCTTTAAAATATAAAATATTGTAAATCTGCGTTATATAACAAAAACCAAACCCATGAAAAAAATAATCGCAGCAATCAATATGACACTCGACGGGTTTTGCGATCATACGGCAGTAAACCCTGATGAAGAAATTCATGACCATTATAGTGAGTTGTTACGTGGTGCAGATACCCTTTTGTATGGCAGGATTACGTATCAACTTATGGAATATTGGCGGGAAGTGGTAGAAAATCCCACCGGAGAAAAATTTATGGACGACTTTGCCGTTGTAATGAACAACACACCGAAAATTGTTTTCTCACATACGCTAAAAAGTGTGGATTGGAAAAGCGCAAAATTGGCAACCAAAACGCTCGAAGAAGAAGTTTTGGAACTCAAAAACTCCAGCAATGACAATGGTAAAGACATTTATGTCGGCAGTCCAAGTTTAATTGTTGAACTGACAAAACTAAATTTGATAGACGAATACCAACTTTGCATTCATCCGGTTATCGTGGGAAGCGGTTTGCCTTTATTCAAAAACATAACCGACAGAATTGTTCTTAAACTTTTAAAAACAAAGACTTTCAGCAGCGGAGCGGTTATTCTTTACTATAAACCACTTAGTAAAAATTAAATCTGCGAAAATCTGCGAAGTCTGCGAGCTAATTTTTTCACGCATACTTCACAGATTTTCGCATATACTTTTATGATTTAGTAAACACTTGAATCATATCGCCTCAAACATTTTTCCCGGCAAAGGCCGTATTACTCCTTTCAGTTCCATATTCAACAGTAAGCCGGAAATTCTGTAAATCGGGAAATCACAATGCAGGGCGATGATGTCCATCAGTTCTTTTCCGGTTTTCAGAAGATAATCATAGACTTTCTGTTCGTCATCATCGAGGGTTACAAACAGCTGTTTTTGAACCGCTTTGGTTTCCTGCACAATATCCCAATTCAGGTTATAAATCAAATCGGCGGCACAGGTAAGCACGCTTGCTTTTTGGGTTTTGATCAGGTTGTTGCATCCCTGACTGTATTTGTCGGTGGTACGGCCGGGAACGGCAAAAACATCGCGGTTGTAGTCATTGGCCATGTTGGCCGTAATGAGGGATCCGCCTTTATCAGCCGACTCGATGACAATCGTAGCCTCAGACATCCCGGCGACTATGCGGTTTCTACGGACGAAATTCTCTTTGTCTGGATTCGAGTTGCTCCAGAATTCGGTCATAAAACCGCCGTTCTGCTCCATTTTGGCAACATATTTTTTGTGCGGTTTAGGGTAAATTTGGTTCAGTCCGTGAGCCACAACTCCTATTGTCTGCAAATCATAATCCATTGCCAGCTGGTGCGCGACGATATCGACACCGTAAGCGAAACCGCTTACTATTATGGGATCCAAAGGCGCCAAATCTTCTATTAATTTCCGGCAAAATTCAGTACCATAAGAAGTAATTTGACGAGTACCGACAATGCTGATTATTTTTCGGTTTTTCAAATCGATATTTCCTGATGAAAACAGTAAAACAGGTCCGTCGATACAGTGTTTTAAGCGTTCCGGATAGTTGCAGTCCTGAAAACCCGATACGGCAATATTGTTCTTTTGGATAAAATCCAACTCCTTTTCGGCTTTTTCAAAAATGGTCTTGTTTTTAAAGTTTTTCAGTAAAACAGAACCGACACCATCAATAGCAGCCAGCTGTGAGGATTTGGCATTCAAAACATTTTCGGCAGTTCCAAAATGAGTCAGCAGTTTTTTGGCCATAATATCGCCAACGCCTTCCACCCGCATCAAAGCCAATGTGTAAAATAAATTTTCTTGTGACATATCTTACAATTATAAGACAAATTTTTGAATATCAGAAAGCTTTAAAAATTAAAATCACTTCTTTTTTTTACAAAATGAAGGATACTCGTATTTTTTTTAAAACAAAACAAAGCTGTAAATAACTGAATACGTTATACATGCAAATTGTTAATAAAAATTGTGAATAAAATTTTGATAACTATTCCCGTTATATAACTTTGTTATTATGAAAATAGAACTTTACATCGCGCAGCTTTTATACCGTTATCAATGTGTAACTGTACCCGGTTTTGGGGCATTCCTGACCGAAATCCAATCGGCTCAACTGCTTGAAAACTCACATTCTTTTTTCCCGCCAAAAAAGACGGTTTCCTTTAATACGCATATTAAAAACAATGACGGATTATTGGCCAATCATATCGCTCAAGCGGAAAAAACATCGTACGATTATGCTCTGAGCGCAATCGAATATGAGGTGTTGAACTGGAAAAAAACACTGCAGGAAAACCGTTCATTTTCTATAAAAAACATTGGTGTATTAACTTTGAACGCCGAAAACAATATTCTTTTCACTCCAAATGAACAGACCAATTATCTGGCGCAGTCTTTTGGATTAACCAATTTTGTTTCACCCGCCGTTAAAAGAGAGACCGAACTTCCAAAAACCGAGATCGTATTTGAAAAATCAACACCGGTTATCGAAGAAGAAAAACCTGTTTTCAATTTTGTTCCGGAAACAAGAGAAAGAAGCCCTTATCTGAAATATGCCGCTGTTTTTGTTATCGGACTGGCCGTTGCGGGTTCCATTGGTTATCCAATGTATCAAAATCAAATTGCATCAGAAACTGTTTTGGTTGAAACTGCTGTTCAAAAACAGGTACAGCACAAAATTCAGGAAGCCACTTTCTTTATCCAAACCCCGATACCGGCTGTTACGCTGTCTTTGAAATCTGAAAAAAATGTCGAAGTCAAATTGCCGTATCATATTATGGCTGGTGCTTTCAGAAGCGAGGCCAATGCCCAAAAAAGATACAACCAATTGATTGCAAAAGGTTTTAAAGCTAGAGTTCTGGGAATAAACAAAAACGGTTTATATCCTGTTTTATACGGAAGCTACGCTACTTTTGCGGAAGCGGAAAAAGAAAAAAATACAATAACCGAAACCGACAATCCGGAAGCCTGGATTCTAATTCAGTCTTTGTAATAAAATAAAAAACTGCATCACTAAAATCACAGACAAAACTTTTTAAATAGGTTTTGTCTGTGATTTTTTATTTTCAGCAGCTACAATTCCTCCCAATCTACAAAACAAGGCTGTTTTTAACCTCTTTGCTGGAGTTTTTCTTCAAAAAGAACAGAATAACTGTTCCTGCACAAAACCACTCTTAAAAAGTCCAATTTTACACTCTTGGAGTGGCCGGTTTTTAAGTTCAAGTTCAAACCTGAAAAGAATAAAAACATAAATTACTGAAATTAAAAAAGTTACAAAACTTTTGTTAAATTTGGTAAGCAAAACCGTATTTATTCTGATTCAGATTTTGGTTTTAAATCAATCAGTTGTTTTAATAACTCCTAAAAACAAAAGAATATGATGAAAATAACTAACTCCTGTCTGATTATTTTTTTGTTCACCTGCTGTCTTTCTGCACAAAACAATGAAAAAGAAAAAACCATGGAAATATTCGGATTTGTAATGATGGATACCGGCTATGATTTTGGCAGAATGAATCCGGATTGGTACGATACGATGAGACCGACACAGATCTTGGACAAAAATGGAAATGAATACCAAAGTCAAGGTGCATTTTACATGAGTGTTCGGCAAACCACTTTTGGCATAAAAAACTATATCGAAAGTCCTTTGGGTCAAATCAAAACACATTTCGAATTTGATTTGTTCGGCATGGGAAAAGAAGTGGGAAACACCGCTTTTCGACTTAAATACGCTTATGCCGAAGTGGGAAAATTTGGATTTGGACAAATGAACAGTTTGTTTACCGACATTGATCTTTATCCAAACATTGTTGAGTTTATGGGGCCTAACGCTGTACCTTTTATCCGCAATGTTCAAATACGCTATACACCAATCCAAAATGCAAACCATAATTTTTCAGTAGCGTTTGAACGTCCCGGAGCAACCGCAGACCAAGGGCAATATGGCGCCGAATTTGTTTATCCTCCAATACTTGAAGGAATGGAACCCCGATTTTCCTTGCCCGATTTAAGCTCAGAATACCG
>Ga0208398_100688_pt1 | contig 18192 bp, 16 predicted proteins | sample LakWasMe79_HOW10_2_FD_183905 | JGI IMG/M metagenome (GOLD analysis project Ga0208398, IMG submission 183905) | Freshwater sediment methanotrophic microbial communities from Lake Washington under simulated oxygen tension - Sediment Metagenome... | ecosystem: Environmental > Aquatic > Freshwater >...
CGCCGCCGCAGCGCAGGGCCGCCCCAAGCAAGGCACGGCCCCCCCGGGGGGCAGCGCAGCACACGAAGTGGCAAGCGTGGGGGCATCAATAGTTCACCTTCTTTTCGATGTAGCGGAACTGGAACACGGTCATCGCCACGACGACCAGCATCAGGATGACGGACTGCGCCGCGGCACCACCAATGTCGCCACCCTTGAAGCCGTCCTGGTAGACCTTGTAGACCAGAATCACCGTATCGCGACCGGGGCCGCCGTGCGTGGTGGCGTCAATGATGGCAAAGGTGTCGAAAAAGGCGTACACCATGTTGATGACGAGCAGGAAGAAGGTGGTGGGCGACAGCAGTGGAAACTGTATCGTCCAGAACCGCCGCCACGGGCGTGCTCCATCCATTGCAGCCGCTTCGATCAGCGATTTGGGGATGGACTGCATGCCCGCCAGAAAGAACAGGAAGTTGTAGGAAATCTGCTTCCACACCGCGGCCGTGACGATCAGGGCCATGGCGTGCCCGGAATCGAGCAAATGGTTCCACTCAAAGCCCAGCGAGTGGCTCAGCGCGTAGGACACCACACCAATCGATGGTGAAAACATGAAGACCCACAGCACGCCCGCCACCGCCGGCGCCACGGCATAGGGAACGATCAACATGGTGCGGTACGCCAGTGCGCCCCGCACGATACGGTCGGCAAAGACCGCGAGCCCCAGCGACAAGGCGATGCCCAGCACCGCCACCAGGATGGAAAACACCGCCGTGGTCTTGAACGACTCCAGGTAGGCCGAGTCAGACAGCAGGGTCCTGAAGTTGTCCAGCCCGACCCAGTTGACGCTCAGCCCGAAAGCATCCTGTTCCTGCAGGGACTGCAACACGGCTTGCCCGGCCGGCCAGAAGAAAAACACGCCGACGATGACCAGCTGCGGGGCCAGAAGCAGCCACGGTAGCCAGGTCGACCTGAAAAAGACGCGTTTTTCCACTGCCATGGGCTTGAAGTCCGCCGGGGAGGGCTATTTGTTGGCTCGCTCGAACTTTTCCAGCTGCTCGTTGCCGCGCTTCATCGCGGCCTCCAGGGCTTCCTTGGGTGTCTTTTTGCCGGACCAGATGGTTTCGGTCTCCTCGTCGATGATGGTGCGGATCTGCACAAAATTGCCCAGGCGGATGCCACGCGACTTGTCGGTCGTCTTGCGGATCATCTGGGTCACGGCCACATCGGTTCCGGGCTTTTCTTTGTAGAAGCCGGACTTTTCGGTGAGCTGGTACGAGGCCATGGTGATGGGCAGGTAGCCGGTGCGCTTGTGGCTGGCCGACTGGATCTCGGGGCTGGAGAGGTACTTGAAGAAGTCCGCAACGCCCTTGTACTCGGCCGGCTTCTTGCCGGCCATGACCCACAGGCTGGCGCCGCCAATCACGGTGTTCTGCGGCGCGCCGTCGACATCGGGGTAGTAGGGCAGAGGGGCCAGTCCGTACGCAAACTTGGCGCCCTTGCTCACATCGGCATACGAGCCTGACGAGCCGGTAAACATGGCGCATTCGCCCGAGACGAATGACGGCACAGCTACGCTGGCACGCCCCTTGTAGACAAACAGACCCTGCTTGGACATGTTGGACAGGTTGTCAAAGTGGCGAAGGTGCAACGGTGAATTGAAAGCCAGGCGTGCGCTGGTGCCACCAAAGCCATTGTTCTGGGTGGCAAACAGCGTGTTGTGCCAGGTGGAGAAGCTTTCCAGATGGACCCAGCTGACCCAGCTAGAGGTGTAGGGGCACTTATGGCCGGACGCTTTCAGCTTGGCTGCCGCCAGCGTGACCTCGGGCCAGGTGCTGGGCGCGCGGTTGGGGTCCAGGCCAGCGGCCTTGAAGGCGTCCTTGTTGTAATAGAAGATGGTGGTCGAGCTGTTGAACGGGAACGACATCATCTCGCCACTGGGCGCCGTGTAGTAACCGGCTACCGCAGGCACATAGGCCTTGGGGTCAAACGGCATGCCGGCCTGTTTCATGACCTCGCCCACCGGCTTGATCGCGCCTTTGGCGGCCATCATGGTCGCGGTACCCACCTCGAAAACCTGCAGGATGTGCGGTGCATTGCCGGCGCGGAACGCGGCCATGGCCGTTGTCATCGACTCGTCGTAATTACCCTTGAAGGTGGGAACGACCTTGAAATCCTTCTGGCTGTCGTTGTAGCCCTTGGCCAGGTCGTTGACCCATTCGTTGAGCCCTCCGGTCATGGAATGCCACCACTGGATCTCGGTTTGAGCCTGGGCGCTGAAAGAGAGTGCAGTTCCGAGCGCCAATGTGGCGATTTTCAGTTTCATGGGAGTTCCTTTGGGTACGTACAAACGCGCAAGGGTATGAAGGTTTTGTGACAGTCTGATTAAAACTGATCGGATTGTGCTCGGCGCTCGGTGATTTCCATTAGAGGCGCCGCCCCAGCCGAGTTTGCCACTCCCGTGGGTAGGTGATTGCTGCACTGCGGTAATATCTTCCTCCCGCCCAAAGCGGTCTCCCAGGCTGCCAAGACTGCAAACTACTGTCCGATGAACGCTCCCACCTCGCTCCAACACCTCCTTTCAGCGCCCGGCCAGCAGCCGCATGTGCACGAACGCATCCGCGAAATCCCCTACAACTACACCTCGTTTTCTGACCGCGAAATCGTGATCCGTTTGCTGGGCGCGCGCGCCTGGGGCCTGCTCAACCAGCTGCGGGGTGAGCGGCGCACCGGCCGTTCGGCCCGCATGCTGTACGAGGTGCTGGGGGACATCTGGGTGGTGCAACGCAACCCCTACCTGCAGGACGACCTGCTGGACAACCCCAAACGGCGTGCGCAACTGGTAGAGGCCTTGCACCACCGCCTGCAGGAAGTGGAAAAACGCCGCACACCCCAGGTGGACCCCGAGCGCGATGCGATGGTGGGCGAATTGCTGGTGGCGGCCCGGGCGGCGGTCGAGGCATTTGACGCCGCCTCGGTCGAAGTGGGCGCGCTGCGCCGCAAGACCCAGCGCGCGCTGGTCAAGCTGACGGCCAAGGACAATATCAAGTTCGACGGTCTGTCGCGTGTGTCCCATGTGACCGACGCCACCGACTGGCGCGTGGAGTACCCGTTTGTGGTGCTGACCCCCGACTCCGAGGAAGAAATGGCCGGCCTGGTCAAGGGCTGTATCGACCTGGGCCTGACCATCATCCCGCGCGGCGGCGGTACCGGCTATACGGGCGGCGCCATCCCCCTGACCTGGAAGTCGGCGGTCATCAACACCGAAAAGCTCGAATCCATGACCGAGGTGGAGATGCGCACCTTACCCGGCATGGACCGCGAGGTGGCAACGGTCTGGACCGAAGCCGGCGTAGTGACTCAGCGGGTGGCCGATGCGGCCGAGCGCGGCGGCTACGTGTTTGCCGTGGACCCGACGTCCGCCGAAGCTTCCTGCATCGGTGGCAACATCGCGATGAACGCCGGTGGCAAGAAAGCCGTGCTGTGGGGCACGGCGCTGGACAATCTGGCCAGCTGGCGCATGGTGACGCCGCAGGCCGAGTGGCTGGAGGTGACCCGCATCCACCACAACATGGGTAAGATACACGACGCCGAGACGGCGACGTTCGAGCTGCAGTATTTCAAGGCCGATGGCAAAACCCGGCTGCGCACCGAGCAGTTGGTCATACCCGGCAAGGCCTTCCGCAAGGAAGGTCTGGGCAAGGATGTGACCGACAAGTTCCTGAGCGGCTTGCCCGGCATTCAGAAGGAAGGTTGCGACGGCCTGATCACCAGCGCGCGCTGGGTGGTGCACAAGATGCCGGCCCATACCCGCACGGTGTGCCTGGAGTTCTTTGGCAATGCCAGGGACGCCGTGCCCAGCATCGTGGAAATCATTGACTTCATGTTCGCCGAACAAAAGCGCTCGGGTGTGCTGCTGGCGGGGCTGGAGCACCTGGATGACCGCTACCTGAAGGCAGTCGGCTATGCCACCAAGAGTAAGCGCGGCGGTTTTCCGAAGATGGCGCTGTTTGGCGACATTGCTGGTGACGATGCCGACGCCGTGGCCCGTGCCACCTCGGAAGTGGTGCGCATCGCCAACTCGCGCAGTGGCGAGGGCTTTGTCGCCATCAGCCCCGAGGCGCGCAAGAAATTCTGGCTGGACCGCAAGAAGACGGCGGCCATTTCGCGCCACACCAACGCCTTCAAGATCAACGAGGACGTCGTGATTCCGCTGCCGCGCATGGCAGAGTACACCGATGGCATTGAGCGCATCAACATCGAGTTGAGCCTGACCAACAAGCTGGCCCTGTGCGATGCGTTGACCGAATTTTTTGAGACTGGCAATCTGCCCCTGAGCAAAAGTGGTGACGCCAACGACATTCCCGCGGCCGAATTGCTGGAAGACCGGGTGGCCCAGGCATTGGCGCTGATCACCGGGGTGCGCGCCCAATGGCAGGGCTGGCTGGACGGCGTGGAGGGCTTGTTTGCCCCATTGCAAGACCATAGCCTGCGCGCCAGCTGGAAGACGCAACTGCGCGCGCCACTGCAAGGCATCTTCACCGGTGGCGCGTTCGAAGCCATCCTGGCCGAGTGCAACACCATTCACCAGCGGGTGCTCAAGGGTAGGGTCTGGGTCGCGTTGCACATGCACGCCGGCGACGGCAATGTGCACACCAATATCCCGGTCAACAGCGATGACTACGACATGCTGCAGGCTGCCCACGGCGCGGTCAAGCGCATCATGGCGCTGGCGCGCTCGCTGGACGGAGTGATTTCGGGCGAGCACGGCATTGGCATCACCAAACTGGAGTTTCTGACCGACGAAGAGCTGCGCCCCTTCACGGAGTACAAGGCCAAGGTCGATCCCGAAGGTCGCTTCAACAAGGGCAAGTTGCTACGAAATAGAGAGCAGAATACACAGCATTTACGAGGGCTGGAGGCCAATTCTGTTCAAGGTTTTCCGGCGCATGCCGATCTGACCGATGCCTACACGCCGTCCTTCGGCCTGATGGGCCACGAGTCACTGATCATGCAGCAGAGCGACATCGGCGCCATCGCCGATTCGGTCAAGGACTGCCTGCGTTGCGGTAAGTGCAAACCCGTGTGTGCGACCCACGTGCCGCGCGCAAATCTGCTGTATAGCCCGCGCAACAAGATCCTGGCGACCTCGCTGCTGGTCGAGGCCTTCCTGTACGAAGAGCAGACGCGCCGCGGCATCTCCATCAAGCATTGGGAAGAGTTTGAAGATGTGGCTGACCACTGCACGGTCTGTCACAAGTGCCTGTCGCCGTGCCCGGTGAAGATCGATTTTGGCGACGTGACCATGAACATGCGCAACCTGCTGCGCAAGATGGGCAAGAAGAGCTGGCGCCCGATGGCAGAGTTCCAGGCCTGGTTCATCGGCACGCAAAGCATTGGCGGCATCCAGTTTGCCCATGCCTTGACCAACCTCAGCTTCAAGGGCCAGCGCCTGGGCAACCGCCTGATGTCCCTGGTGGCGCGCAAGCAGACGAATGCGCCGCCGGCCACCGTGGGCACCGCGCCGATCAAGGAACAGGTCATCCACTTCATCAACAAGAAGATGCCGGGTGGCCTGCCCAAGAAAACGTCACGTGCCCTGATGGACATCGAGGATCCGGATTACGTGCCCATCATCCGCAACCCGCAGACGACCACGGCCGAGACCGAGGCGGTGTTCTACTTCCCCGGCTGCGGTTCAGAGCGTCTGTTCAGCCAGGTCGGCCTGGCCACCCAGGCCATGTTGTGGCACGCCGGCGTGCAGACCGTGCTGCCCCCGGGCTACCTGTGCTGCGGCTATCCGCAACGTGGCAGCGGCCAGTTTGACAAGGCCGAGAAGATGATCACCGACAACCGGGTGCTGTTCCACCGCGTGGCCAATACGCTGAACTACCTGGACATCAAGACCGTGGTGGTGAGCTGCGGCACCTGCTACGACCAGCTGCAGGGCTACAAGTTCGAGGACATCTTCCCCGGCAGCCGCATCATCGACATCCACGAATACCTGCTGGAGAAAGGCATCACGCTGCCGGCCGGCCAGGGTGGCTTCCTGTACCACGAGCCCTGCCACAACCCCATGAAGCTGGGCGACTCGATGAAGACCGTCAAGGCCCTGGTGGGCGACAAGGTCCTCAAGAGCGACCGCTGCTGCGGCGAGAGCGGCGGCCTGGCGGTGTCGCGACCCGACGTGTCCACCCAGGTGCGTTTCCGCAAGGAAGAGGAAATCCGCAAGGGCGAGGCCCAGTTACGTACCAGCGGCGCCGTCGACGCCGCCCAGAACGTCAAAATACTCACCTCCTGCCCGAGTTGCCTGATGGGCCTGAACCGCTACCAGGACGACCTCAAGACCGGCCTGCTGGAGGCCGACTACATCGTGGTCGAAATGGCGAACCAGATTCTGGGCAAGGATTGGATGCCGCAGTACGTGGCAACGGTCAACGCCGGAGGCATCGAACGGGTGTTGGTATAAGCCGACGGGGGGCAGATGCGCCCCCTTTCGCGAAGTGTCTGTGCGAAAATCGGACGGGCGTCCAGGGACGCTTTGGCCTATTGTTCCACTATTCACTTATCCGGGATATCCACTCTATGGCGGGTTTGAAAACAGGCGCTCCAACGCCACAAGCACTGACCGTTCACAGCCAGTCACGGGTGCTGGAGGTGACGTTCTCGGATGGCGCACATTTTCGGCTGCCGTTTGAATTGATGCGCGTCTATTCCCCGTCGGCCGAGGTGCAGGGGCATGGTCCCGGGCAGGAAGTCCTGCAGACCGGCAAGCGGGAGGTGCAGCTGGATGCGCTGGACCCGGTTGGGAACTATGCGGTGCAGCCCCGGTTTTCCGACGGCCATGACAGCGGCATATTTTCCTGGGATTACCTGTATTTCCTGGGGGCCGGGCAGGAACGCCTGTGGCAGGACTACCTGGACCGCCTCCAGGCGGCCGGTGTGGAACGCGACACCCCGATGGCGGCCAAGTCTGGCAGCAGCTGCGCCAGCCATTAGCGGACACTTTTTCTGTTTGCAGTATGAGCACCACACACTTTGGATTCAAGTCCGTAGACGAAGCGGAGAAAGCCGGCCATGTCCGGGGCGTGTTTGATTCGGTTGCGCCCAAATACGACCTGATGAACGACCTCATGTCCATGGGCATGCACCGGGCCTGGAAGGCCTATACCGTCATGGTGGCCAACCTGCATCCGGGTGACAAGGCGCTGGACATTGCAGGCGGCACCGGGGATCTGGCCCTGGCCTTTTCCAAGCAGGTGGGGAGCACTGGGCAAGTCGTGCATACCGACATCAACGAAGCCATGCTGCGCACCGGGCGCAATCGGCTGCTGGATGCGGGCGTTGCCTTGCCAACGCTGGTGTGCGACGCCGAAAAACTGCCGTTTGACGACAACTATTTCGACGTCGTGAGCGTGGCATTCGGCTTGCGCAACATGACGCACAAGGATGTGGCGCTCGCCGAGATGAACCGTGTGCTGAAGCCGGGCGGCAAGTTGCTGGTCCTGGAGTTCTCCAAGGTTGCGGCGCCGTTGGAGAAGATTTACGACTGGTATTCCTTCAAGGTATTGCCAAAATTGGGAAAACTGGTCGCGGGTGACGATTCCAGCTACCAGTATTTGGCGGAGTCCATTCGCATGCATCCCGGGCAGGCCGAACTCAAAGCCATGATGCACAAAGGTGGTTTCGGCCATGTGGACTACCACAACCTGACGGGCGGAGTAGTGGCATTGCATGTTGGAATCAAGTGCTGAGGCTTGTGAAATCCGGAAACCACCTCAGATAACGAATTCCTTTGGAGACATCATGAAGATTTGGACAGTATTGCTGGTTATGGCGCTCAGTCTTTCGGGCATGAATGCCGAGGCCGCCAAACGGCTGGGCGGCGGCAAGTCGGTTGGAAAGCAGTCTTCCAATGTGACGCAGCGTGAGGCCGCGCCCGCGACACCGGGAGCACCTAGCCAGAATATGGCCAATACGGCGCCCAAGCCCGCTCCTGCGGCGGCGCCCGCTCCCGCCAAGCGGCCGTGGGGTGCGATGCTGGGTGGCCTGGCTGCTGGCCTCGGCCTGGCCTGGCTCGCCAGTTCGCTTGGAATGGGGGAGGGCATGGGGCAAGTCCTCATGTACGCTCTGTTGGCGATGGTGGTGGTGATGGGGATTGGCTGGTTTATGCGTCGGCGTGCAGCCTCCGCTGCGCCCCAGAGCGCACCGTTCGCGTTTCAGGGGGCTGGCAATGTGCCGGTGGTGGACGCAAAACCCTATCGCCCCGAAAATGTCGGCAACGATGCTTCTGCGCGCCCTTGGGAGCGTACCAGCATGGCTTTTCAAGCACCGGTCGCTGGATCAGGATCCATCATCGGGTCCGCACTCACCGGTTCACAAAACTGGGGTGTTCCGGCCGGGTTTGACACCGAAGGCTTCCTGTCTGCCGCCAAGGCCAACTTTATTACTCTGCAGGTCGCTTGGGACAAGTCGGATATTCCGGCGCTGCGCGCCATGATGACCGACACCATGCTGGGCGAGATCCAGGCGCAATTGGCCGAGCGCGAGTCCCATCCAGCGGGCAGCCCCAATCGCACCGATGTCGTGATGCTGGAGGCCCGCCTCCTGGGTATTGAAGAAACATCCGCCGAGTACATGGCTAGTGTGGAGTTTTCCGGCATGATCCGGGAGGAACCGTCGGCTGGACCCAGTCCTTTCCGTGAGGTCTGGAACATGACCAAGCCGGTTGATGGCAGCAGGGGCTGGCTGGTTGCCGGAGTCCAGGCGTTGCAGTAGCAGCAAGCAAGATACGTTCTCCAGAGCGCGTGCACTGACCAGAAATACCGCGGAACCGGCTTCGCCGGGCCGCTGGTATTGCCCCCTGCAAGGGGGGTGAGCAAAGCGACACGCAGTGCGCTGCCGCTGTGGGGGTGAGCCATAATCCAGTATGGCAACACAGTCCCCTTTTTCATTGCTGGAGAGCTTTCTCCAGAATTTGAACCTCCCCCTGACCCCCCCCGCGTGGGCCGTCGATGAGACGCACCGGCGAATCGTATTGCTGCTCAATCACGTCCTGATGCAGGAGCCACAGGCCATGGAGCGGCTGGGCCGGAACAAGGGCCGCACGGTTCGCGTTCAGTGGCGCAATATGACCTTCAAAGTCCTGGTAACGCCCGCCGGTCTGCTCGATGTCGCACCCGCTGAATCTACGGTGGACCTCGCCCTGGTGATTACCGAAGAATCTCCGCTGGCGATCGCCCAGGAATTGATGCAGGGCGGCAAGCCCGCCGTACGCATCGAAGGCGACGTGCAGCTTGCGGCAGAGGTGAGTTGGTTGATAGACAACGTCCGATGGGATATGGAAGAAGACCTTGCCCGACTGCTGGGTGATGCGCCTGCACATGCCATGGTGCAGGCCGTGGATGTGATGGCACAGGCGGTACAGCAGTTTGTCGGCCGTAGCAGCCGAAATGGTTCGGACGGAAAAGCTGCATGAGGCGCCTGTACCGCGGTTTTTTCATCGCCTGGGTTGTCTTTCGCTACGGACTCGACGAACTGATCCTGAGCAGTTTCGAGAAACCCTGGCTGCAGCGTCTGGCGCGGCTTTTGACCATTGGGCGCACACTGTCCGCCCCCCGCGGGCAGCGCCTGCGCGAAGCGCTGGAGCGCCTGGGGCCAATCTTTGTGAAGTTTGGCCAGGTGTTGTCGACCCGCCGCGACTTGTTGCCGCTGGACATTGCGGATGAGTTGGCAAAGTTGCAGGACCAGGTTCCACCGTTTGAGTCGGCGGTGGCGATTGCCACGATCGAGCGTGCATTGCGCAAGCCGGTCAGCGAGATTTTTGTTTCCTTTGAGCAGCAACCGGTGGCCAGTGCGTCCATTGCCCAGGTGCATTTCGCCGTGCTGCGGGACCGTAAGGGACAGCACCGCGAGGTGGCTGTCAAGGTTCTGCGCCCGGGCATGCACGCCGCCATTGAAAAAGACCTGCGTCTGCTGCGCATGATGGCCTCCTGGGTGGAAAACCTGTCGGCCGATGGCAAGCGCCTGCGTCCCCGCGAAGTGGTGGCCGAGTTCGACAAACACTTGCATGACGAGCTGGATCTGGTGCGCGAAGCCGCCAGTGCTGCGCAGTTGCGCCGCAACATGGAGGATCTGCAACTGGTGCTGGTTCCCGAAGTCCTGTGGGACTATTGCACCACCGATGTCATGGTGATGGAGCGCATGTACGGCGTTCCCGTCAGCCAGGTTGACCGGCTGCGGGAAGCCGGAGTGGACATCCCCAAGCTGGCGCGCGACGGTGTGACCATCTTTTTCACCCAGGTGTTTCGCGACGGCTTCTTCCATGCCGACATGCACCCGGGCAATATCCAGGTCAGCATTGATCCGAAGACTTTTGGCCGCTACATCTCGCTCGATTTCGGCATCGTCGGCACCCTGACCGAGTCCGACAAGGACTATCTGGCGCAAAATTTCACCGCCTTCTTCCGGCGCGACTACAAACGGGTGGCGGAGTTGCATATCGAGTCCGGCTGGGTGCCCCCCTCGACACGGGTCGACGAACTGGAAGCCGGCATTCGCGCGGTGTGCGAACCGTATTTTGACCGGCCCCTCAGTGAAATTTCGCTGGGCATGCTGCTGATGCGCCTGTTTCAAACCTCCCGGCGGTTCCAGGTGGAGATTCAGCCGCAACTGGTCTTGTTGCAGAAAACCCTGCTCAATATCGAAGGCCTGGGGCGCGAGCTGGATCCCAATCTCGACCTGTGGGCCACGGCAAAACCTTTCCTGGAGCAGTGGATGCTGGGACAGGTGGGCCCCCAGAAGCTGATCGACCAGCTCAAGGCCCAGGCACCGCATTACTCCAAGCTGCTACCCGAACTGCCCCAGCTGCTGCACAGTTTTCTGCGTCGCAGCACGACCGATACGTCGCAGGCTATTGCAGCGCTGTTGGTGGAGCAGCGGCGCACCAATCGCCTGCTGCAGGGGCTGGTCTACACGGGTCTTGGCTTTGCGCTGGGCATGATCGTGATGCAATTGGTGATCCGTATTCGGCCTTTTTGACCAGCGCCTTATAATTGAAGGCTTTGCAACCTGAAGTCCGAGCTTTACATTCATGCCAATTTACGCCTACAAATGCGAGTCCTGCGGGTTTGCCAAGGACGTATTGCAGAAAATGTCCGACGCGCCGTTGGATACCTGTCCGAATTGTTCCCAGCCGACCTTCAAAAAGCAGCTCACCGCGGCTGGCTTTCAGTTGAAGGGCTCGGGCTGGTACGCCACTGATTTCAAAGGCGCAGGCGCTGCGCCGTCGACCGCGGTTGCGCCCTCGGAAGGTGGCGCGGTTGCGACCGGAACCGCCAGCGAGCCGGCGGCGCCCAAAGCAGATGCTGCACCGCCGGCCGGCCCTTCGCCCGCCGCGTCAGGCAGCTGATTTTGTCTTCTACCGAGCCAGGGGTTTCCGTGCCATTCAAAAAATACATGCTGACGGGATTGATGGTGTGGCTGCCACTGGCGATCACCATCTGGGTGCTGTCCTGGCTGGTCGGTTCGTTGGACGGCGTGCTCGGTGGCGTGTTGTCGGGTTTGGCCGCCGTCACACCGGAAAGCCTGGCCCCCATGATTGGGCGCCTGCGCACGATTCCAGGCCTGGGTGTACTGCTGGTGACCGCCTTCATGTTCGTGACCGGTGCCCTGGTGTCCAACGTGGCGGGGCGCTGGTGGCTGCAGCAATGGGATCGCCTGTTCACCAACATTCCCATCGTCAAATCCATCTACAACAGTGTCAAAAAGGTGTCGGACACGCTGTTTTCCAGCAATGGAAACGCATTCCGCACGGCGCTGCTGATTCAGTACCCCCGCGCAGGGAGCTGGACCATCGCGTTTCAGACCGGTGCACCGTCCGGTGAAGTGGCATCCCACCTGGGCGCGGATTTTGTCAGTGTCTATGTGCCGACCACGCCCAATCCGACCAGTGGATTTTTCCTGATGCTGCCCCGCTCGGACGTGATCGAGCTGGACATGAGTGTGGACCAGGCCCTGACCTATGTGATTTCCATGGGATCTGTTCCCCCTTCCGCGCATATGCCGCCTGCGGCATTGCACAACAAATCTTCTTAATTTACGAAACCCGCTACCGAAAACGGTAGCGTCTTGAAAGACAGCTATGGCCATGCGCTCCCACTATTGCGGTCTGGTGACCGAAGCCCAGATGGGCGAAACTGTTTCCCTGTGCGGCTGGGTCAACCGTCGCCGCGACCACGGTGGCGTGATCTTTGTCGATTTGCGCGACCGCGAAGGCTATGTGCAGGTGGTGTGCGACCCCGACCGCGCCGAGATGTTTGCCGCTGCCGAAGGTCTGCGCAACGAGTTCTGCGTCCAGGTCAAGGGCCTGGTGCGTGCTCGCCCAGAGGGCACCGTCAATGAAGGCCTCAAGAGCGGCAAGATTGAAGTCCTGTGCCACGAACTGGTGGTGCTCAACCCATCGGTCACGCCTCCCTTCCAGCTGGACGACGACAACCTGTCGGAAACCACCCGCCTGACGCACCGGGTTCTGGACTTGCGCCGCCCCTACATGCAAAACAACCTGATGCTGCGCTACCGCGTATCCATGGAAGTGCGCAAGTTCCTCGACGCCAATGGTTTTGTGGACATCGAGACCCCCATGCTGACCAAGTCCACGCCCGAAGGCGCGCGTGACTACCTGGTGCCCAGCCGTGTGCACGATGGTCACTTCTTCGCGCTGCCCCAGTCGCCCCAGCTGTTCAAGCAGTTGCTGATGGTGGCAGGCTTTGACCGCTATTACCAGATCACCAAGTGCTTCCGCGACGAGGACCTGCGCGCCGACCGCCAGCCCGAGTTCACGCAGATCGATATCGAAACCTCCTTCCTCGGTGAAGAAGAAATTCGCGACATCTTCCAGGGCATGATCAAGACGGTGTTCAAGAACACCATCAACGTCGACTTGGGTGAGTTCCCGGTGATGAGCTACCAGGAAGCCATGCACCGCTACGGTTCCGACAAGCCCGACCTGCGCGTGAAACTGGAATTCACCGAAGTAACAGATGTCATGGCCGACGTGGACTTCAAGGTCTTCTCCGGTGCCGCCACCATGAAGGGCGGCCGTGTGGTCGCGCTGCGCGTGCCCGGCGGATCGGTGGAAGGCGGCGGCATCAGCCGTGGCGAAATCGATGCCTACACCGAGTTCGTCAAGATCTACGGCGCCAAGGGCCTGGCCTATATCCGCGTCAACGACCTGTCCAAGGGCCGTGACGGCTTGCAAAGCCCCATCGTCAAGAACATCCACGACAAGGCCTTGAACGCTGTGCTGGAGCGCTCGGGCGCGCAAAACGGCGACCTGATTTTCTTTGGCGCCGACAAGGCCAAAATCGTCAACGACGCCATCGGTGCCCTGCGCCTGAAGGTTGGCCACAGCGACTTTGGCAAGAAAAACGGTCTGTTCGAAAAAGGCTGGCGCCCGATGTGGGTGGTCGACTTTCCGATGTTCGAATTCGACGAGGAAGCCCAGCGCTACACCGCGACCCACCACCCCTTTACCGCTCCCAAGGACGGCCACGAGGACTGGATGGTCACCGCCCCCGAGAAGTGCATCTCCAAGGGCTACGACATGGTGCTCAACGGTTGGGAAATGGGTGGCGGCTCGGTCCGTATCCACCGTGCGGATGTGCAGCAAAAGGTGTTCGACGCTCTGAAGATCACACCCGAAGAAGCCCAGCTCAAGTTCGGCTTCCTGCTGGATGCCCTGCAGTACGGTGCGCCCCCGCATGGCGGCTTGGCCTTTGGCCTGGACCGTATCGTGACGCTGATGACCGGTGCCGAATCCATCCGCGATGTGATCGCTTTCCCCAAGACCCAACGTGCGCAGTGTCTGCTGACGCAGGCACCCAGCCCGGTGGACGAAAAACAATTGCGCGAGCTGCACATCCGTCTGCGCACACCGGACGCCGCCAAGGCCACGTGATTGGTGTCTGGCTTGGTGCACAATGAAAGGGCGCTCTGGAAGCGCCCTTTTTCATGCCCCAACCGTTCAAAATTCCCCAATCCGTGCTGGTCGTGATCTACACCCCGGCGCTGGATGTCTTGCTGATCCGGCGCGCGGACGGCGACGACGTGGGCGGCGAATATTGGCAATCGGTAACCGGCAGCCGGGACACTCCGGATGAAGACTGGGCCCTGACAGCCGCGCGCGAAGTTCTGGAGGAAACGGGCATCCGGTGCGGGCCCGGGCCTCTGGGGCAGGGCGTTCTGGTCGATTGGCACCTGGAAAATGTCTACAGCATCTACCCCCAGTGGCTGCACCGCTATGCGCCCGGCGTGACGCGCAATACCGAACGCCTGTTTGGCCTTCAGGTTCCCGGGCGGTGCGCGGTGCGACTCAATCCGCGGGAGCACACGGCCTACCAATGGTTGTCCTACCGGGAGGCGGCCGATCTGTGCTTCTCACCCTCCAATGCCGAGGCGATACTGCAGATTCCCCGCTTTGCCGTGCACGCCAGTATTTCTGCGCAAGGAGTCACATGACAAGGGTCCGTGTAGCAACGTACAACATTCATAAGGGTGTGCAGGGCGTCGGCCCGGTCCGGCGTCTGGAGATCCACAACCTGGGCCACGCGGTCGAGCAGTTGGATGCGGACATCGTTTGCCTGCAGGAAGTGCGCAAGATGCATCGCCGCGAGGCTGCCTACTTTCCCCATTGGCCCGAGTTGCCGCAGGCCGATTTTCTGGCGCCCGAGGGCTATACCGCGGTGTACCGTACCAATGCCCATACGCGGCACGGTGAGCATGGCAACGCGATGCTGTCGCGCTGGGCTGTGGTTTCCCACCAGCATGAAGACATGTCCGATCACCGGTTCGAGCAGCGCGGGCTGTTGCATTGCGAAGTGACCGTGCATGGGCGCGCTGTGCACGTGGTGGTCGTGCACCTGGGCCTGATCAAGGCCAGCCGCGTGCGCCAACTGGCGCAATTGCGGCAATTCATTGCCCGGGAGATTCCAGAGCAGGCGCCGTTGCTCGTAGCGGGCGACTTCAACGATTGGGGAACGACCGTGCAGAAGGCCATGGCTGAAGGAGGGTTGCAGGCGTACGACCAGCAAAAGGTGGCGACTTTTCCGTCGCGCTTGCCGGTGGTGCAGCTGGACCATGTGTATGCCCGAGGCCTTACGCCACTGGGCTTGCACGTTCCGCGCGGACGCATTTGGGGCCGCATGTCAGACCACTTGCCGCTGATCGCAGAATTCGACCTGCCGGTGGGTGCTGCTTGACCGCGACGCTGTTCAAAGAGGGCCACCAGGTTCACCTCTTGAAAGGCGGGGTGGAATTTTTCCCCGCCCTGGTCCAGGCGATCGACGCCAGCATCCATGAAGTGCGGCTGGAAACCTACATTTTCAATTTTGATGACGCAGGAGAACAGGTTTGCGGCGCACTGGAACGTGCCGGCCTGCGCGGCGTGAGCGTCTATCTGGTCGTGGACGGTATTGGTACACCCAATATTCCCGATACCTGGGTTCAGCGCTTTTCGGATTCCGGCGTGCGCTGGCACCGGTTTTCACCGCTGGGGCGCTGGGGGTTGTTGATGCCGGTGGGCTGGCGGCGATTGCATCGCAAGCTGTGTGTGGTGGATGTGCACACCGCATTCTGCGGTGGCATCAATATTCTGGACGACTATGTGGATCCAGCCTATGGGGCCCTGGAATCACCCCGGTTTGATTTTGCTGTGGCAGTTGAAGGGCCTTTGGTCAGCGATGTGCACCGTGCAATGGTCCAGTTTTGGGACCGTCTGCAAATCACCCGTCAGCTGGAAAGCATGCAGTTCCAAGGTGCGCGCCAGACCTGGAAGGACTCCAGGCAGTCTGCGCACCTGGTGTCGCCCACGGGCGCTGCGTCGGCGGGGAGGTCTGGCATCCGGGCCATGCTGGTCTTGCGCGACAACCTGCGCAACCGCAACCGCATCGAGCGCGCCTACCGCAAAGCCATTGCAGATGCACGCCAGGAAGTGCTGATTGCCAGTGCTTACTTTTTGCCGGGCGCCAAATTGCGACGGGCACTGATCCATGCCGCCCGCCGGGGGGTCAGTGTGCGGTTGCTGCTGCAGGGACGCTACGAGTATTTCATGCAGTACCACGGGGCCAGGCCGGTTTTCGGCGTGTTGCTGGCCGCGGGGGTCGAGATCCACGAGTATTCGGCGGGCTTTTTGCACGCCAAGGTGGCCGTCGTGGACGGTCGCTGGGCCACGGTGGGTTCGTCGAATCTGGACCCCTTGAGTCTGCTGTTGGCGCGCGAGGCCAATGTGGTCGTCAACGATGTGCCTTTTGCGCAGGAACTGCGCGCGTGTCTGGTGGCGGCCATGGAGACGCATGGCGTGCAACTGGATGCGCGGGCCTACGCGCAGCGCCCGTGGCGGCAGCGCCTGCTGGACCGGATTGCCTTTGGCATCATGCGTCTGCTGCTGTTTCTGGCTGGTCGACGCTACTAAAATGATAGCTATCCATGTAATTGCCACGAGGGCTGGTGGCCAAAGACCCTATTCGTCAAAGGCTGGTAGTATTCCAGTATGTTAATGCAAACCCTGAGTACCATGAACCCATCTGATGCCGATGAGGGAACTCCCGTTTCCGTCAAAATTCGGGAGCGCCTGGTGGCGGCTCGCAAGCGATTCCATGCGAACGACAATATTGCGGAGTTTGTGACCCCCGGAGAGCTCGAAAAGCTGCTCGACGAAGTGGAAGTGAAGATGCAGGGCGTGCTGGACAGTCTGGTCATCGACACTGCCAACGACCACAACACCGACAACACTGCGCGCCGCGTCGCCAAGATGTATGTCAATGAGGTGTTCCGCGGCCGTTACGTGGCGGGGCCCAGCATCACGGAGTTTCCCAATGTGGGTCATCTGAATGAGTTGATGATCGTCGGACCCATCACCGTGCGCAGCGCCTGCAGCCACCACTTTTGCCCCGTCATTGGCAAGATCTGGATCGGCGTCATGCCCAACGAGCACACCAACGTGATTGGCCTGTCCAAATATGCGCGCCTGGCCGAGTGGATCATGGGGCGCCCCCAAATCCAGGAAGAGGCCGTGGTGCAACTGGCCGATCTGATCCAGGAAAAGACCCAGCCGGACGGTTTGGCCATTGTCATGGAGGCCAGTCACTACTGCATGGCGTGGCGGGGTGTGAAGGACATGGACAGCAAGATGATCAACTCGGTCATGCGCGGCGTGTTCCTGAAAGACCCCAATTTGCGGCGTGAATTTTTGTCCCTGATCCCCCGGAGAGGCTAACCATGTTGGTACGTTTGTTGTATGCGAGCCGCGCAGTGGACCCCAGCCCTGACGCGATTGAAACCATTCTTGCCAAGTCGCGCCAGTACAACCCGACCTGCGGCATCACCGGCATTCTCTGCTACGGTGGCGGCATATTTCTGCAGGCCATTGAAGGCGGCCGCATGGCGGTCAGCGAGCTCTACGGTCACATCCAGCGGGATCCCCGCCACAAGGACGTGGTGCTGTTGCATTACGAGGAAATCTCCGAACGCCGGTTTGGAGGCTGGACCATGGGCCAGGTCAACATGTCCAAAATCAACACCAACATCCTGTTGAAGTACGCGGAAAAACCGGAGCTGGACCCTTATTCGGTATCCGGCAAGGTGTCCCTGGCACTGTTGGAAGAGTTGATGGCGACCGCCTCCATCATCGGTCGAGCGTGAATAGTGTGGCCCCCACGCTCCACCGCTGTGCGGGTCGCTGCCCCCCAAGGGGGCTAATTTTTCTTGGGGCGGCCCGGCGAAAAATTGCCTCCCACGCCCCGCGCCTCGTACCAATGTAGTAATGCCGGTATCTGCGCTAGCCTTGGTCATTCTGGCCGGGCTGATCCACGCCAGCTGGAATATCGCCGCCAAGAAGGCCGGTGGTGACGCGCGGTTCTCGTGCTTCAGTTCTCTGGTCATGATGGTTTTCTGGGCGCCGGTCGGGCTGTGGCTGGGCTGGCAGCAGATTCCGGCCTGGGGCGCCACGCAATGGTGGCTGGTGGGGGTCAGCGGAATCCTGCACACCGTGTACTTCGTGGTGCTGCTGCGCGGCTACCGAAAGGCCGACCTGACCGTGGTTTACCCCCTGGCGCGCGGCTCCGGGCCGCTGTTGTCTTCCCTGGTGGCGATCCTTTTTCTGGGTGAACACATTTCCGCAGTGGGTGCCACGGGCGTGGCGGCGGTGGTTGTCGGGGTCTT
>Ga0208398_100689_pt1 | contig 18081 bp, 16 predicted proteins | sample LakWasMe79_HOW10_2_FD_183905 | JGI IMG/M metagenome (GOLD analysis project Ga0208398, IMG submission 183905) | Freshwater sediment methanotrophic microbial communities from Lake Washington under simulated oxygen tension - Sediment Metagenome... | ecosystem: Environmental > Aquatic > Freshwater >...
CGAAGGCAAAACGCTGTTGACCGTCGAGCACGACATGGGCGTGGTGTTTGGACTGGCCGACCGGATTGCGGTGGTGGTCTATGGGGAGGTCATTGCTTTTGACACCCCTGATGCTGTGCGGGCCAATGCAAAGGTGCAGGAAGCGTATTTGGGTTCGTCGGTGGCCGACGCACAGGCGGGAGGACACTGAGATGCTGAAGGTTTCGAATCTGAATGCCTTTTATGGCAAGAGCCACGTACTGCACGGCGTGGACATGCACGTCAACGCGGGCGAGATCGTGGCATTGCTGGGCCGCAACGGATCGGGTCGTTCCACGACCGCCAAGTCCATCATGGGCCTGGTCGATTGCAAGGGATCGGTCCTCTGGCAGGGCCAGGAGTCGCTGGGCAAGAAGACCTACGAGATCGCCCACCTGGGCCTGGGATACGTGCCCGAGAGCCGGGACATTTTCCCCAAGCTCACGGTGCACCAGAACCTGTTGCTGGGGCAAAAGAGTGGCAAGAAGAATCCCCGCTGGTCTTTTGACGACATGTACAAGATGTTTCCTCGCCTGAAGGAGCGCGAGCATACCGAGGCAGGCGTGCTGTCTGGCGGCGAGCAGCAAATGCTGACGTTGTGCCGCACACTGATGGGTGACCCGGATCTCATCATCATCGACGAGCCGACTGAAGGCCTGGCACCCAAGATTGTGGAACTGGTGGCAGAGTACCTCAAGGAATTGCGCAAGCGGGGCATTTCGGTCCTGCTGATCGAACAGAAGCTCACCATTGCCATGCACATATCGGACCGCTGCCTGGTCATGGGTCACGGGCACATCGTGTTCGAGGGCACGCCGGATGAACTGCGCGCCAATCAGGCTATCCGCAAGGAATGGCTGGAAGTCTAGTCCGGCCTCGTTTGTCCCAGCCGTGACAAGCGGCCTTTTCAAAGCCCCAAAACCCCCTACAATTAAAATCGAACGATCGTTCTATTTTGGTTGTTCCCCCATTACTTTCGAGGAATCCCAGCATGACTGCCCAATACCAAGTCCATGGTGACGTCGCCATCATTACGCTCAACAACCCGCCGGTCAACGGCTTGGGTTTGTCCACCCGCCTGGGCATTACCGACGGTATGGCCCAGGCCAACGCGGATGCTGCCGTCAAGTCCATCATCATTACCGGTGCGGGCAAAGCATTTTCGGGCGGTGCTGATATCAAGGAATTCGGATCTCCAAAGGCGGGCCAGGAGCCCAACCTGCTGAGCGTCATCAGCGTGCTGGAGAATTCCGCCAAGCCCGTGATTGCCGCCATCCATACCGTCGCCATGGGCGGCGGGCTGGAGTTGGCGCTGGGTTGCCACTACCGTATCGCCGCCCCCGGCACCAGTGTGGCCTTGCCTGAAGTCAAGCTGGGTCTGATTCCCGGCGCGGGCGGCACGCAACGCCTGCCCCGCGTGCTCGGCGTGGAAGCGGCCCTGAACATGATTGTCAGTGGCGAGCCGGTCAAGAGCGAAATGCTGGCCATGCTGCCCGGCCAAAAGCTGTTTGACAAGATGGCCGCGTCTGCCGAATCGCTGGCCGAAGAGGCCCTGGCGTTTGCCCGTTCCGTCGCCGATGTGCGCCCATTGCCTTTGGTGCGTGACCTGAAGTGCCGCCATCCCCAGGGCGATGCCTACTTCCAGTTTGCACGCAACATGGTCAAGGGCATGTCCAAGAATTTCCCCGCACCCGCCAAGTGCGTGGACATCGTGGAAATCGCCACCAAGAAGAAGTTTGACGACGGCATGGCGGCCGAGCGCGATATTTTCCTGAGCCTCATGCTCACATCCGAGAGCAAGGCCCTGCGTCACCTGTTCCTGGCCGAGCGTGCAGCTTCCAAGATTCCTGATGTGCCTTCCGATACCCCGCAGCGCGCCATCAACTCTATCGCCGTCATCGGCGCCGGCACCATGGGTGGCGGCATTGCGATGAACTTCCTGAACGCAGGCATCCCCGTCAAGATGCTGGAAATGAAGCAGGAAGCGCTGGACCGCGGCGTGGCCACCATCCGCAAGAACTACGAAGCCCAGGTCAAGAAGGGCAAGTTGAAGCAGGACAAATACGACCAGCGCATGGCGCTGTTGACCACCACGCTGAGCTATGACGACCTGACCGGTACCGACATGGTGATCGAAGCCGTGTTCGAAGAAATCGGTGTCAAGGAAGCCGTGTTCAAGGAACTCGACCGCGTCATGAAGCCGGGCGCCATTCTGGCGTCGAACACCTCCACCTTGGATGTCGACAAAATCGCCTCCTTCACCAAGCGTCCGCAGGACGTGGTCGGCCTGCATTTCTTCAGCCCCGCCAACGTCATGAAGCTGTTGGAAGTGGTGCGCGGCAAGGAAACCGCCAAGGACGTCATGGCCACCGTGATGTCGGTTGCCAAGAAGATCCGCAAGACCGCGGTGGTATCCGGCGTGTGCGACGGCTTTATCGGCAACCGCATGATCGAGCAGTACGGTCGCCAGGGTGGTTTCCTGCTGGACGAAGGCTGCACACCGGCCCAGGTCGACAAGGCCATGGAGAAGTTCGGCATGGCCATGGGCCCATTCCGCATGGGCGATCTGGCGGGTAATGACATTGGCTGGGCGATCCGCAAGCGCCGCTACCAGGAAAAGCCCAACATGAAGTACAGCAAGACCGCTGACCTCTTGTGCGAAAAAGGCCGTTTTGGCCAGAAGACCGGCGCCGGCTGGTACGACTATGTGGCAGGCAAACGCGATGCCATCCCCAACGCCGAAGTGGTGGCCATGATCGAAGAGCACCGCAAGGCGCTGGGCATCACCCCGCGCAAGATTTCGGACGAGGAAATCGTGCAGCGCCTGGTGTTCAGCCTGGTCAACGAAGCGGCCCACATTCTGGAAGAGGGCATTGCCAACAAGGCCAGCGACATCGACATCGTCTACATCTTTGGCTATGGCTTCCCGGCGCACCGCGGCGGCCCCATGAACTATGCCGACCAGGTGGGCCTGTTCAACGTGGTGCAAGCCATGAACCGCTTTGCCCTGAACCCGCTGGACGATGCCCAGTTCTGGAAGCCAGCGCCTTTGTTGGCCCGACTGGCCGCTGAAGGCAAGACCTTCAACTAAGCGATCCGGCTATTTACCGAATAAGGAATCACCATGACATCCGCAGTTATTGTTTCTACCGCCCGCACCCCCCTGGCCAAGAGCTGGAAGGGTTCCTTCAACATGACGCACGGTGCCACACTGGGTGGCCATGCCGTGGAGCACGCCATCAAGCGCGCCGGCATTGAGGCCGCCGAGGTGGACGACGTCATCATGGGCTGCGCCACACCCGAAGGCGCCACTGGCGCCAACATCGCGCGCCAAGCCGCCTTGCGCGCCGGTTGCCCCGTCACCGTGTCGGGCATGACCATCAATCGTTTTTGCTCGTCGGGTCTGCAGACCATCGCAGTGGCCGCGCAGCGCATCATCGCCAACGAAGGCGACATCTATGTGGCCGGCGGCGTGGAAGCCATCTCCTGCGTGCAACAAGAGATGAACCAGCACATGCTGGCTGACCCCTGGCTGGTCAAGAACAAGCCCGAGATCTACTGGAACATGTTGCAAACGGCCGAGAACGTGGCCAAGCGCTACAACATCAGCCGCGACGCCATGGACGAATACGGTGCTGCCAGCCAGCAGAAGGCTACCGCAGCCTTGGCCGCCGGCCTGTTCGCCGCAGAAATCGCACCCATCACCGTCACCATGGGCGTAGCCGACAAGGTCATGGGCCTGACGACCAAGCAGGTCACCGTCAGCAACGACGAAGGCATCCGCGACGGCACCACCAAAGAAGGCATCAGCGGCCTGCGCTCCGCCGTTCCTGGTGGCCTGATCACTGCAGGTAACGCCAGCCAGTTTTCCGACGGCGGCGGCGCCGTGGTCGTGATGCATGAAAAGATCGCCGAGCAAAAGGGCCTGAAGCCGCTGGGCCGATTCCTGGGCTTTGCCGTGGCCGGTTGCGAGCCGGATGAGATGGGCATTGGCCCCGTGTTCGCGATCCCCAAAGTGCTGGCACGCCTGGGCCTGAAGGTCAGCGATATCGACCTGTGGGAGCTGAACGAAGCCTTTGCCGTGCAGGTGATCTACTGCCGCGACAAGCTGGGCATTCCCGGTGACAAGCTCAACGTCAACGGCGGCGCCATTGCCGTGGGCCACCCCTATGGCGTGTCCGGCCAGCGTCTGACCGGCCATGCGCTGATCGAAGGCAAGCGCCGTGGCGCCAAGCGCGTCTGCGTCACCATGTGCATCGGCGGCGGCATGGGCGCTGCGGGCATTTTTGAAGTGCTGTAAGGCAAACCCCACACCGCAACGGTGTGGGTGCTCTGCGGTCAATCCGATGCGGTCTGGTCGTAATTAGCTATCAAATATATAGCTACTAACGACCATTACGCGAGGGCTACAGCATGTTTTTACTCACAAGACGTCTGTGCAGGCCGCAACAATACCCAATATGGGTATAAATATCCTCCAAAAAAAACAGTGGTAGACCCGGTCTGCGAAGGCGGTATGGGCCCTGTTTCTTCCGCCACCAAGGGTTTCTACCGAAGGGGCAGTGGGTCGGATGGTTTTAGCATTGGGCCCTTATATATAAGGACTTAATGATGAAGACGCCTCATATTTTGTTGGTAGTAGCCGGACTGGTGGGTGCATCCGGATGGGTTCAGGCCCAGTCGATGGACCCCTTGCAGGTGCGCAGCATGGCCGCATCGTGCGCCAATTGCCATGGCACGCACGGTATTGCGGAGGCGGGCAACGAGTCCCTGGCGGGCGTCAACAAAGACGAGCTGCTGAAGAAAATGCTGGATTTCAAGACCGGCAAGAAGCCCGCAACCATCATGCACCAGCTCTCCAAGGGTTATTCCGACGAGCAGTTGGCTGCGCTGGCCAGCTATTTTTCAGCCTTGAAGAAATAAGGGGAACGTGATCATGATGCAACGTCGGCAATTTGTACAAAGCGTGGGTGCTGCGGGTGCCCTGGGAGCGATGGGCCTGGTCACCGGTTGTGCCAGCACACCAGGTGGAAGTGGTCCGAAGGTGGTGGTGGTGGGTGGCGGCTATGGCGGCGCCACCACGGCCAAGTATGTGCGCATGTGGTCGGACTACGGGATCGATGTCACGCTGGTGGAACCCAGTGCTGCTTTCATTTCGTGCCCGCTTTCCAATCTGGTTCTGGGCGGCAGCAAGACCATGGCCGACATCACCACACCGTACGACAACCTGGTCAAGCGCCACGGTGTGCGCTGGGTGCAGGACATGGCGGTCCGTATCGACCCCGACAAACGGGTCGTGGTGCTGGCCAAGGGCGGCGAACTGCCGTATGACCGGCTGATCCTGTCACCCGGAGTGGACTTCATGTGGGACACCTTGCCCGGCATGGCCACTGCCGCTGCAAAAGACAAGGTGCTGCACGCCTGGAAAGCCGGTGCCCAGACCGTTGCACTGCGCCAGCAGCTGGAAGCCATGCCCGATGGCGGTGTGTTTGCGTTGGCAATCCCGCTGGCACCCTACCGCTGCCCGCCCGGACCGTATGAGCGCGCCTGCCAGGTGGCCAGCTATTTCAGCAAGGCCAAGCCCAAGAGCAAGGTCTTGATACTGGATGCCAATGACGATGTCACCTCCAAGGGGCCACTGTTCAAGAAGGCCTGGAAAGACCGCTATGACGGCATCATCGAATACCGCCCCAAGCACAAAGTGGTCGATGTGGACGCCGCCACCAACACGCTCAAGTTTGAGTTCAATGACGATTTAAAGGCCGCGGTGCTGAATGTGCTTCCGGACATGCGCGCTGGCGACATTGCCGTCAAGACCGGGCTGGCGACCGCCAACAAGCGCTGGTGCGAGGTGGACTTTTTGACCTTTGAGTCCATCGCCGTCAAGAACATCCATGTGCTGGGCGACTCCATCCAGATTGCCCCGGCCATGCCCAAGTCCGGCCACATGGCCAACCAGCACGGCAAGACCTGTGCCGCCGCCGTGGTAGCGCTGTTGACCGGCAAGCAGCCCAATGCCATGCCGATCTACAACAACGCCTGCTACAGCTTTGTCAGCGCAGAGGATGTCGTGCACGTGACGAGCGTGCACCGCTACGATGCCGACAAAAAGACCATGCTGCCGGTGGCCGGTGCGGGAGGGGTATCCAGCGCAGCCAACGAGCTGGAGGGCCGCTATGCAATGGCCTGGGCCCGCAATATCTGGGCCGATACGCTGGCCTGATGCACGCCATGGATGTCGGTGTGCGCAGGATGGGGCTGCTGGCCCGCTGGATGGGTGTGGTGGCTTGCGCCACCCTGGCCAGCGGCGCCTGGGCGCAGGCCGATGAGGCACGCGCGAAGAAAATCGTCAATGGCGTCTGCTTCTTATGCCATGGGGCCGAGGGAGAGTCGTCCAGTGAAGTGTTTCCGCGCCTGGCGGGGCAGCACTGGGAATATGTCGCCAAGCAGCTCGACAACTTCAAATCCGGCAAGCGCAAGAGTACCGCCATGGCCGATATGGCGGCCAAGCTGACGCCCGATGAAATGCTGGCCCTTGGGCGCTATTTTGAGAAGCAGACGGTTGTCTCCGAGCCCGCCAAAGACAGTGCGCTGGCGGCCGTGGGCAGCTATATCTACCTGCGCGGCAACCCGTATAGTGGCGTGGCGGCGTGTGCCACCTGCCACGGACCGGGCGCGCTGGGTACAACCCAATTGCCCAGGCTGGCGGGGCAGTTTGCCCCCTATATCGAGGCGCAACTGAAGCAGTTCAACCAGCGCGAGCGCACCAATGACAACGCGGTCATGCATTCCATCGCCAGCAAGATGACGGCACTGGAGATGGCTGCCGTGGCCGAATACCTCGCTGCCAAGTAGACGCACAGCGTGCGCAGGGGCTCAGGTGGCCCTGGCCGCCGTGGGCTGGCCTACGCTGGCGGACGCAGCCGCCGGTTGTCCATCCAGAAGACGGTCCGTCAAGCCTGCTCCCGCCCACATCCCCAGAAGCGTCATCCAGGCGGTCAGCGCAAAGATAGACCCGCCTGTCATGCCGGCGCCCACCGCGCAGCCGCCGGCCAGCATGGACCCGAATCCCATCAGAATGGCACCGGCGATGTAGCGGGTCATGCTGTAGCCGTCCTTGAAGCCTTCGAGCTTCAGGTCGTGCCCGAACCAGGCTCCGATAAACGAGCCGAAAAATACACCGGGCAAAAGACCAAAGTCGAAACCGATGCGGGGTGCAGGGGACGACAACACCCGCATCAACCATTCCGCGGACGGACCGCTGAACGTTAACCCCTGTATTGGAATGGGCTCGAAGGATTGTCTGGACACGGCATAGCTGAACCACCATGCCGCTGCCACGGTCAAGCCCACGCCCATGCCGCCCAGCCACATCCATGCACTGCGCCGGGGACTTCGCCACGAAAAATACAGCGCCGCGCCCAACCAGACCAGGCCCGCCACCAGACCACCCCCATTCCCCACCCCGGTAATCGCCAGCAGGTCGCGCGATGCACCGGCCTCCACCGTCCACCATGCACTGATGGTGGCGCGCAGCGGCGCCAGCGCGCCCGATAGCGATGCCTGTGCGGTTACCGCAAAGATCAGTCCCGAGAGCAGGGCGCGCAGGTTGCCGTTGGCCGACAGCACCAGCAGGCGGCTGGCACAGCCGCGCGTCATGATCATGCCGGTGCCGAAGAGCAGGCCGCCAATGGCCGCGCCGGACAGGCTGCCGCGCATGGCGATCTGGCGGGCTGTGCTGATGTCCAGTTGGTGTGCCAGCAGCAAGGCCTGCACCGCGACGACGGCGGTAGCAAAGGCAAACAGCCAGACCGACAGCTTTTCGCCGAAGTTGCGGTGCCAGAACTCGATGACGGCCGCGCGCAGGCAAAAGCGTGAACGCTGTGCGAAAAATCCGAACAGTGCACCGATGGTCGCACCGCCCAGCGCCAGCACCGTGCCGTCGCCGAAACGCTCCAGAATGCTTGCCAGATCCACTGCGTTCCCCAATAATTCCGCAAACGCTTATATTACTGCCAAGTGCGCCCCGTGTGTCGATATCCGATCCGCGCCGCGCTGCAAGGAAGAACATGCCATTGTTTGCACAGAAACTGTTTCTCTTGATCCGCTGGCGTCACGCTCTGGCGGGCTGGCTGGGCCTTGTCTGCGTGGCCGGTCTGGCGCACGCGCAAGAGTCTGTGCAGGGACCTGCGATGGTGGTGCATCAGGTATCGGCGTCGTCCTGGTATGTGGAGGGGCTGAGCGCACTGGGAACGCCGGCCAACCAGAACTTCATCTCCAACGCCGCGTTTGTGGTCACGCCTGCGGGCGTGGTCGTGGTGGACGCGCTGGGCTCACCGGCCCTGGCAGAACGGCTGCTGGCAGAGATCCGCAAGATCACCCCCCAGCCCGTGACCCACGTGATCCTGACGCACTACCATGCGGACCACATCTATGGCGTGCAGACGTTCAAGGCCCAGGGCGCTCGCATTCTGGCCCACCGCGCTGCGCGGGACTACCTGAACTCGGATGCCGCACTGATCCGCCTGCAGGCCTCGCGTCAGACGCTGGCCCCCTGGATCAACGCAAAGACGCATCTGGTGCCTGCCGATGACTGGATAGAGGGCACCCGGGACCTGGTGGTGGGCGGTGTGCGATTTGTACTGACTTCGGTGGGGCCATCGCATACACCGGAGGATGTGGTCGTCTACCTGCCCCAGGAAAAGGTGCTGTTTGCCGGAGATCTGGTGTTTCGCAACCGCGTTCCCTATGTAGGGCAGGCCGATAGCGGGCACTGGATCAAGGCATTGGATACCTTGCTGGCGTTTGATACCGCAGTCATTGTGCCGGGCCACGGCCCCCTGTCGTCCGAGGCTCGCAAGGACATGGAGTTGACGCGCGACTATCTGGGGTACCTTCGCAAGACAATGGGACAGGCGGCCCGCAACATGGAGCCCTTTGACGATGCGTACCAGGCCACCGACTGGACAGAGTTTGAGGCGCTGCCGCTGTTTAGGGTGGCCAACCGCATGAACGCGTACAACACCTATCTTCTGATGGAAAGAGAAGCGCCGTGACGACCGGTAATCCTGGCCCCACCCGGCGCATGCTGCTGGGCACCGCTGCCGCAGTGGCGGGCACGGGCCTGGTCTGGCCATCGCAGGCTGCAGGTGCCACGCTTGCGGCTCCGGTGGCGCTGGACCATGCATTGGCCAGCGCGTTGGAAAAAGGGAACCCGCTGGTGGTGATGGTGAGCCTGGAAGGCTGCCCGTTCTGCCGCGTGGCGCGGGACAGCTACCTGGCTCCCTTGCACCGTGAGGGCGCTGTTGCCGTGTACCAGATTGACATGCGAAGTACCCAGGCCGTGCGGGATTTCTCAGGCGCCACGCGGTCCCATGAAGACATGGTGCGCACCTGGCGCGTCACCATTGCGCCGACCGTGCTGTTTTTTGGAGCGCAGGGCAAAGAAATTGTCGCGCGGCTGGAGGGCGGCTATATCCCGGACTTCTATGGGGCCTATCTGGACCAGCGGCTGGAACAGGCGCGGGCACTGATCAAGAATTCACGGGGGCAGCCTAACCCGATTAGGCAAACCCCCATCTAGCCCCCGTGAAATGGTCGTATGCCACTATGTTTTCAGTAGCACCGTGAGAATCTAACTCAGTGACTGATCAGAAGTTGTGGCGAACACCAACGCCATAGGTCTCTGACGCATTGGCTGTCTTCTTGACGGTGGTGCCCGACTTTCCGTTGTTGAGGTAGGCGCCATACACGGTCGTGCGCTTGCTCAGGCTGTAACCCGCATACAACAGGTAGTCGGTGTCGTCAAACCCGGTGTCCTGAGCAACGTCCACTGTGAATTTCCACGGTCCCACGGGCACCGATGCACCCAAAGTCCAACCCTGCGATTGACCCACGCCGTCCATGTAGCTGGCAGCCACCACAAAGGAGCCAAAGTTATAGTTCACACCCACGCTGGAGTTGGCGTCGGATACGTTGCTCAGCTTGTTGTAGATCAGGCTTGCTGCCAGGGGGCCAGCACGGTAGATGACGTTGGCGTCGACTTTGCTTGCGTTGCCAGCGGGCGTCAGGTCCAACTCGGTCACATAGCCCAGAGTGGCCGAAACGCCACCCCAATTGGGTGTGGTGTAGCTGAATTCACTGTCATTGCGACCGCCGGTTGGTACAACCGCCACAAACTGGCTGGTCACTGCCGAGAAGTTGGCCGCGCCCGTCAGCTCCCAGGTAGCCATGCCGTAAAACGATGGACTCAGGGTACGACCGGCTTTCAGGGTACCAAAGCCGCCCGACAAAGACATCCACGCCGCACGGCTACTGGCTACGCCGGTCGCGCCGGTTTCGTAGTTGATGTTCTGCTCGAACATGAATGAAGCTTTCATCCCGCCGCCCAGATCTTCGGTGCCGCGGATTCCCCAGCGGCTATTGCCGTCGTTCAGGGTGCCGTTGCCGCCCATTTGGGCATCGCTACGCACGCCCGTAGCGTTGACGGCAAACAGCGACAGGTCAGCCACACCATACAAAGTGACTTGCGCCATGGAGGCGCCTGATGCGGCCAGAACGGCCAGTGCGATAAGGTTTTTTTTCATTTCATTTTTCTCAGAAAGGTTGAACAGGAAACACTGGATCACGGCCCAGCAACAGAACGCCCATGTCACTGGAACAGACGCGCGACTGTTTGAAGAGTGATCGGATTGGAGTCACAAAAATTAGCGTTTTTCGATCAGGCAGGGCACGGCAATTTCAAATGCCGACGGAGAGATGTAGCGACCCTGTGGGTAGTAGGCGCCCATGTCTTTGGCCTCACTGCCAACCTTGCTGACCGCTTGCACGGCATGTGGGAAGCTGCTGGTGCCCAGCATATGGCGCAGTTGCAGCACGGTCACGTCCTCGTCCACTGCGCCGTCGCCATCATCGGCCATGGGCAGCCAGGCCACGCCGCATTGCAATGTTGCATTGCGGGGGCGGTCAGCTTTGCGGCTTAGCACAATGGTGTAGAAGCCATCCGGGCCGACGGGCACGTTTTCGTCATGCACACACTCGTTCACACGAGTATTGGCAAAGCCCTGGTTTGAGCAGAACGACCAGTAGCGCAAGTCGCCCGTGCCCATGGTGGCGTCGCCCTTGACGGTGCGCGGCGTGGTGGGTGCCTTGCCGCGCACCACAAAAACTTTTCCATGCTTGCGGTTCACGATGGCGCGGATGTACTGGTTGTCCAAGTTAGGGTAGAAGCCGCCTTCGCTTTTGCGCGCGCCCTCTGCAGGTGTCTTGTTCAGGTAAATGCCATAGAGCGCGTCGCGGTCTAGCTGCTGGTGCCAGACGGGTGGGTTCATGGCCGGGAAGGTGGGACCGAACTTGGCCGCCTCCTTGAGCAAATCGTGGTACTTGGCCATCGGCACCGCCATGGCGGCCGGGTCCAGTTGCAGTGGCTGGCGCGTCTTCAGGCTGGCGCAGGCATCTGCTCCGCGCAACACTTTGCCATCAGCCAGCGTCAGTACGGGGATCGGCAAGCCCGCTCCGGCAGTCTCATCAGTGCCGTTGTCTCCGGCGTAAATGCGATACAGGATGACTTGCTGCCCACCGCCGTACTTCGGTGTGTTGATCACGTCGCGCTGCTCGCCCACCAGGTTCATGCCGGTCTTGAGTTTCGGGTCCGGGCGGCCGTCGACCACGCCCAAGGAGTAGTCGCGAGCCTTGGCATTGCGATCAGCCCCGGCGATGAAGGGGTTGCTGGAGCCGGTTTTGGGCTTGATCAGGTAGTCGGCCACCGACTCAATGGGGCGGCCCGCTTCGTCGTAGCTGATGAACGACATGTAGCGGGAATGTGCAAATTGCCCCTCCAGCGCCAGCTTGGCGTTGTCCGGCACCGTGAACGTGGCAGCCCAGTAGAAGGTGGCTGCGTCAGGGTAGGCAATATTCAGATACGGGTCTGCGCTGGCCGGGCCGCGTGACCAGAAGCAGGAGCGAGGTCCAGGAATTGGATCTTTGCCAGCGGCCAGTGCTACTTGCGAGTCTGCTTCCAGCTTGGCGGGGCTCATGATTCCCGCATGGAGTGTTTGGGTCGCCAGGGTGGAACCAAGCAAGAATAGTGCAGAAATCAGGTGGCTTGGGGTGTTGGACATTGCGTTTCTTACAAGGGTTAGATGGGGTGGGGGAATGCTAGGTTTTCTGGCAAAGTCACACTGTCTGAACTCCGACAATGTTTACCCTTTTTCGCTAATGGTTTACCCTAAACACGCCGTAGATGTGAACGCGGAGCTTGCAAAAACCGTGTTCGGAAAGCACAGCCCGTTATTGCTCGATCAGCTCGGTAGCCGAGCCCGCATCGAAGAATACGAAGTACCCACCTTGTTGAACCCGCAGGGCAAGGCGCTAGAGTGGTTGCGGTTGGTGGTGCGCGGACACATTGAAATCGTTGCGCGGCGTGTCAACGGCGACGAAGTCTCCATTGCAGACATCGGCCCGGGTGGCTGGGCTACCTGGCTGGCCTGTTTTGTGGCATCGCCACCGGACCATGACTTTGTCAGTTCGGCGTCCGCTTGCTACATCGCACTACCGACGTGGGTGGTGCGTGATACCTGTTTGCAGAACCCGGCACTGTATCCGCTTATCTTTGAAGAAGTGGGCGTGCGCATGCGCCAGTTGATGGAGTGGACTGGGCAGTCTGTCCTGGTAACGCCCGAGCAACGCATGGCGAAGCTGATTCACCTGCTGGCGCGTACACAGGCGATAGGCGCCAATTCGGGAACTCTACTTGCAACACAAGCCAGGCTGGCCCGGCTGGCGCGGTGCTCGCGGCAGTCCGCCAATTTGTTGCTCGGCGCACTGGAGAACAAGGGTCTGATACGGCTGGCCTATGGGCGGTTTGAAATTGATGACCTGGCGCGATTGGCTGCATTTTCCGAAGAGGCGCCTGCAGATTAGCGGCCGGGCCGACGCCTGATCTGGCTGAGTGTTCCGATCACAAAAGGATGCCCTAAAAGTCAGGCGAATTTTTCCAGCAGGCGGGCAGAGCGCTCGACCTCCTGAATGGCCTGCTCATCGTTCTCGGACTCGTTCACCGCCTCTATCAATGAGCACGTCATCATGCGGTAGAAAGCCTTGTCCATGGCCTTGCGGGTCGCCGACATCTGCGTGGCCACCTCTTCACAGGAACGGCCCTTCTCGATCATGTCAACCAGACCGCGGACCTGGCCTTCAATGCGTCGCAGGCGATTGGTCATGTCTTTCTGGTGGTCCTGGCGGTAGTTCTGCGTCAGGCCTTTTGACAGCGGCGCATCTGCGGCGGTTTCGGAGGGAATATTTTTTGGCATAGTCGCTATTTTGCATGAGGCCCGCCCGCGCTTCCAGTGCGGCGAGTGAACAATCCAATACACTGGCCCCCTAGACTTCATTGACATTTCCATGGCAACCCGTACTTCCAAGAAAATCCGTTCCGAACTCGACAAACCGGACCATGTATTTGACCAAGCGGCCGAGTTGTTCCGGGTGATGTCCGCGCCCATGCGGTTGAAGATCATCAGCTGTCTGTGCGACGGTGAACAGAACGTCAGCTACTTGCTGGAGAAGATCGCCACAACCCAGCCCAATATGTCGCAGCACCTGAACACACTCTTTAAAGCGGGTGTCGTTGCCAAACGGCGCGAAGGCGTGCAGATTCACTACCGCATTGCAAACGAGCAAATTGTCAACCTCTGCAAAGCGGTGTGCCTGCAGGTTGAAGACGAATCCAGGCTTTAGATAGACCTGTTGCGGGTTCCGCCCTCCAGCTGAAAGGACGCCGCCACAGTGGCCAGTTGGCGGGCCTGCTCCTGCAGGGCTGCGGATGCGGCTGACGTTTCCTCGACCAGGGCCGCGTTTTGCTGGGTCACGCCGTCCAGCTGGCTGACCGCCTGGTTGATTTCGGCGATACCGGCCGACTGCTCTTTGCTGGCGGACGCAATTTCTCCCACGATGTCGGCCACGCGCTGAATGCCCGACACGATTTCCTGCATGGTGTGCCCGGCTTGGGCGACCTGCTCGGTGCCACGGCCCACCTTGTCGACCGAATCGTCAATCAGGCCCTTGATTTCCCTGGCGGCGGTCGCCGAGCGCTGGGCCAGGCTGCGCACCTCCGCTGCCACCACGGCAAAGCCCCGACCCTGTTCACCGGCCCGGGCCGCTTCCACGGCGGCATTCAGGGCCAGGATGTTGGTCTGGAATGCAATGCCGTCGATCACTGCAATGATGTCCACGATCTTGCGCGACGAGGTGTTGATGGCGTCCATGGTTTCCACCACCTGCGAGACCACCACGCCGCCCCGGGTTGCCTGCGCCGATGCCGCATGGGCGAGTTGGTTGGCCTGTGCCGCGCTGTCTGCATTGTGTTGAACGGTACTGGATAACTCCTCGCTGGCGGACGCCGTTTTTTCCAGCGACCCGGCTTGTTGTTCGGTGCGATTGGACAAATCCAGCGTGCCGGAGGCCACTTCACCCGCGGCGCTGGCAATGGCATCCGAGCCACTGCGCACCTGGCTGATGACCTGGTGCAGGTTGTCGCGCATGGTGCTCATCTGGTTCAGCAAGTGGCCGATTTCGTCTCGGCCGCTGTGCGCCACTGGATGCGACAGGTCACCCGCGGCAATTGACGTGGCGGTCTGCTCAGCCAGCGCAAACCCGGCGCGCATGCGTCCCATCAGCAGAAAGGTCATCCAGCTGGCAGGAATGCCGCCCACGATGACTGCCGTCAGAAATACGCCCAAGGCAATGTTGTAGCGGCTTTCGGCCTGCTGCGACGCCAGCTCGGCCGCCTTGACCTTGAAATCGCGCAATGCGACCAGAGACTGGATGGCTGCTTCGCCTTCGGTACGCCCGGCCTGCAAAAAGGCGGCCATGGTCGCCGGGCTGAAGTCTCCGCTGCCCACGGCCTTGACGGCCAGGTCGAGCTTGTCGCGCCACGCGGCGCGGGTTTGCCTGGAGGCAGCCAGCAAAGCCTTTTCCTCGGGCAGTTCAGTCGTTGCTGTCAGTGCATCAAACAAGCGGTTGGCTTCCACCCGGTTTTTTGCAATGCTGTCGGTGTGTGTGCCGGTGGGGTGGTCATGAATGGACGCCAGCGGGCCACCGGGAGCGTGCTGGAAGGCCAGCAGGATTTGCAGCCGGTTCTGCACAATTTTGTCGATGGAGTCCGACATCTGCAGTGCCGGAACCATGGCCTTTTCGTGCACCGTCTTGAGGCTGTCACGCGCCGACGACAGGCCCCAGTAGCTGACGAGTGCAACCGCCATGAAGGACAGCCAGTAGGCAACAAGGACGGTGGCGAAACGCTGGGTGATCCGGATATTGTCAAACATAAGCATTCACTGAATTTTTGATCCACTGATCATACTGAATACCTGTTGTTCTAGAAGGGTCTTTTTGCCGCGCCACCGCAAAGCACCCAGGCGTCTTTAACGGGTCAACGCCATGAACAGCCTGGGCAGCTGTTCTGGCAGCCGGGCAATGTTGTCGATCACCGTGTATCGCTTGCCAAAGATGTCGCTCACATAGGTGTCGGCGCTGGCGTCCAGGTTGATGCAGTAGGTGAAGATGCCGTGGTTGTCCAGCTCACGCACGGCCACCTTGGTGTCTTCGATCAGCAGGCGCTCGTCTTGCACGTCAATGTCGGAAGGCTTGCCGTCGGTCAGCACCAGCAGCAGTTTTTTGTCGGCCGTCTGAGTGCCCAAGGTGCGCGCGGCATGGCGCAGGGCCGCGCCCATGCGGGTGCTGTAACCGGCCTGCATTGCCGCCAGGCGGGCCTTGGCATCATCGCCCCAGCGTTCGCCAAATCCCTTGATGTGAAAGTAGCGCACGTCGTGGCGGGTGTTGGAATGAAAGCCGGCAATGGCCAGCGGGTCACCGAGTTGCTCAATGGCCCAGGCCAGCAGCGACACCGCTTCCTGGCTGAGCTGCAGCACAGTCTGCTCCGAGCCCCGCGCTTTGTCGTTGAGCGACTCCGACAAGTCCAGCAACAGCGTCACCGCGATGCTGCGGCCATCGGTGGTGTGGCTCATGTTGATGCGCGGGTCGGGCTGGTTGCCGCTTTTGAGGTCAATCAGTGCGCGGACCGCCACGTCCAGATCCAGCTCGCTGCCGTCTTCCTGAAAGCGCAGACGTATCTTGTCTTGCGGTTTCAATAGGTCCAGCAGGCGTTTCAGGCGCTTGGCCAGTGCGCTGTGTTTGGCCAGCAAGGCGTCAATATCAGCCGGGTTGCCGCTGGGGTGCAGTCGCTCATACAGGCTGACCCAGTCGGGCCGCACGGTCTGGCTGGTGTAGTCCCACTCAGGATAGTGGCGCGGCGGCAGGCTCAGGATTTCTTGTACGGGCGGGGTCTGGTCAGGCGTGTCAAAGGTTTCCTCGTCGTCCGAGAGTTCGTGAAAACGCCACAGGTGGCGGTTGTCGTCGCGGTAATCGACTTCGGTGTCCTGAAACCAGGTGTCGGGCAACTGGTCGCTCTGCATGCGCGTCTTGCCCAGATAGCTCAACGCCAGACCCGCGATCTCGGAGGTGCTGGACTCGCCCTGCGCCAGCAGCGCGTGAAAGCGCTGCACCCAGTCGGCCAACTGCGGGCTCTCAAAGCGTTTGGGCGGGTCGAGCAGGGCGCGTGACAGCATTGCCAACCGGTGCCGCAGGCAGGAATGGGTGGCGGGGTTGCAGGCACCATCTACCGGGCTGGGGTGCAGCGCAGAGAGAACCCGCCGCATGCCGGGGTAGGTGCGCAGCGTCAGCGCGTCCATGCGCGCATCTTCAAAGCACTCGATGGCCAGGCGCTGCGCCGGGCTGAAGTTGTCGGCAAAGATGGGTGTGCTCCAGCGCCGGTGCGCCGCCATGTGTGCCAGCGCGGCGCGGTATCGGTCCAGGCCACTGATGCCCGCGCGCTCGTCATAGACGTCGGGCAGGCGCATGCCAAACGCATCAAAGTACGGCATGGGCTGACGCTGCACATCGAAGGTGGTGGAGTAGGGCACCAGCACTTCACTCATCTGCCACAGCGCTGTCAGGTACAGGTCCAGCGCGCGGGTGTGGTCCATTAGCAGCGTGCCATGGCGCTCGCGCTGTAACACGGCGCGGCTGTCGGCTGAGGCCAGGCCGAAATAGTCGCGCTGCTGCTCGGGGTGGTGGCTGTAGTTTCGGATGCCGTAGTTGACCCAGTTGCCCAGGCCCTGCAGGCTGAGTGCGCCCAGCAGCAGCGGCGCTTTTTCAAAAAAAACCGCCAGGCTGGGGCTGGGATAGGTTTTGTGGATGCCGTGGATGGAGCCGCTGGTGCGCTCCAACAGCAGCAGGCACAGGTCCATGTAGTGCTGCAGTTGCGCCTGGGTGGGCAGGCGCCGGGCCACTGCGGCCAGTGTCTGCAGAAACGGAGCAATGGCTTTGCCGTTGGGCGACTTGTTGATCAGCCGTACGGTTGTCATCACCGCGGTCAGCGCATCTTCACCCACGGTCTGGGCAATCGGTGGCCATTCCTGCAAAAAGGTCAGCACCGGCTCCGGCCCGCGGCCCATCTTGCCCAGAAAACGCGCTTGGGCCAAGAAGTCGTCCAGCCCCGCGTCACTGAGTGCAGCGTTTGCCTGTGCCATGCAGGCCGCAAACACATCGTCAATCTGGGCAAAGCCGCAGTCCAGTTGCTTGCGCCAGGCGGCCAGGCGCCCGGGTTCGTTGCTTGTGGGGCTGGTGATATCAGCCACGGCAGTCATGGGTTCAGCCAAAAACAGCGTCAATGGCGTGGTCCAGCGTGGCGCGGATGTCGGCGTCGTCGGTGATGGGGCGCACCAGCGCCATGCGGCAGGCATCCAGCGGATCGACGTCGGCCTTGATCAGCGTGGCCGCGTACACCAGCAAGCGGGTGGACATGCCTTCGTCCAGACCGTGGCCCTTGAGCGCGCGCGCGGTGGCCCCAATTTTGACCAGCCGCACCGCATCGGCCATGTTGACTCCGGTCTCCGTCGCGATGATGCTGGCTTCCAGATCTGCTGCAGGGTAGTCAAAGTCAAACCCCACAAAGCGCTGCTTGGTCGATTGCTTCAGGTCTTTCATCAGGCTCTGGTAGCCCGG
>Ga0208398_100690_pt1 | contig 18043 bp, 11 predicted proteins | sample LakWasMe79_HOW10_2_FD_183905 | JGI IMG/M metagenome (GOLD analysis project Ga0208398, IMG submission 183905) | Freshwater sediment methanotrophic microbial communities from Lake Washington under simulated oxygen tension - Sediment Metagenome... | ecosystem: Environmental > Aquatic > Freshwater >...
CGCCGCTGCGCGGCATCGGCGCGCTGAAGTGCTTCCCGCTCGGCCTGAACGCCGAGCGCACCCTGGTGGAGGGCCGCGTGATCCGCATCGGCAATGCCGCCCAGACCCTGCACCCGGTGGCCGGCCAAGGGCTCAACCTGGGCCTGCGCGACGCCTATGCGCTGGTGCAGGCGCTGCGCACGGAGGGCGCAATCGACAGCGCGCTGCGCCGCGTGGAATGGCAGCGCGCGCCCGACCGCTGGAGCATGATCGCCGCCACCGATTTCCTGGCGCGCAGCTTCGCCTGGCGCTGGCCCGGCCTGCCGGGCGCACGCGGCCTGGCGCTGGCCGCGCTGCAGGCCGCACCACCGCTGAAGCGGGCGCTGGCAAGGCAGATGATGTTCGGAAGGCGCTGAGGCGCGGCCAAGGATGGTCCCTGCGGACCATCCGACGCCAGCCGAAGGGCTTGACGCGTCTGGCGCGGCAAGCGCGGTCGGCACGACTGAGGCGCGGGCGCCAGCGCAAACCCTGAGGCCGCCGGACCAGACTTGCTGGCACTCTTCGCCTCACTGACGAAGATCAGGGAGGCCATGTGTCGTTCACCAAGTCGCTTGCTTGGGCGCTATGCGCACGCGCCAGCACTGATGCGTATCAATGCTCCGCTCTGGCTCATCTGGTGAGCCACTAGGGCGGCAGCATGGACCGCATGACACCTGCCGTAGCCAGCACCCAGGATGCCCAGCTCTTCAAGTACTGGGGGAAGGCCAGTACAGGAGGTGAGGGTGCGCAATGGCACCAGCTTGTCTACCACTGCCTGGACGTGGCAGCGGTCGGGCAGATCTACCTGGAACGCTCGCCTGGCTTGCGGGCCTGGCTAAAGCAGCAACTGGCGTTGGACGACGATGCCGCCCTCATCAGCTGGTTGGTGTTTTGGCTCGCCCTCCACGATCTGGGCAAGTTCTCGCAGAGCTTCCAGGCCCAGCGCGCTGACGTGATGGCCGAGTTGCAGGGACTAGCGCCCGCCCACGCCCAGACTGGCATCCGGCACGACAGCCTGGGCATGCAATGCTGGAGCGAGGAAATCCTGCCACTGGCCGAGCGCGAGGCATGGTTTGGCACTGATCCAGACATCGATGCCGCGCTCGCTTGGTGGGCACGCGCGGTCACCGGCCACCACGGCCAGCCGCCTCTCAATCATGTCCCGCGTCTGTCGCTGTACTTCAGGCTGCAGGACGTCGAGGCGGCCAAGCAGTTTGCGAGTGCGGCCCGTGCCCTCTTGCTGAGCCCTTCGGCGGCAGCCATTCCCGAGCGTTGCGGCGCCGGCTTTGAAAGACTCAGCAAAGAACTCTCATGGTGGGTCGCCGGTTTGGGCGTGCTGGCAGACTGGATAGGCTCCAACGCCGAGGTGTTCCGCTATCGTGCCCATGCAGACCTCGGCTTGGCTGACTACTGGCCCATGGCACTGGCGCTGGCACGTCAGGCACTGGACGCGTCCGGCGCCCTGCCCTCGCCAAGTCCCTGCGGGCTCGAATTTCAAGGCCTGTTCCCGCACATCCAGCAGCCCTCACCGCTGCAAGCCTGGGCCATCGCAACACCACTCCAGACCGGCCCGCAGATACACCTGCTGGAGGACGTGACCGGAGCAGGCAAAACAGAAGCTGCGGTGATGCTGGCTTACCGGTTGATGACGGAGGCCGGCGCTGAAGGCTTCTTCATCGGCCTGCCCACCATGGCCACCGCCAATGCCATGTATGGCCGCATCGCCCAGGTCTACGCCCAGCTCTTCAGCGACCCACGCGCCAGCCTGGTGCTTGCCCATGGCGGGCGCAAGCTGGTGGAGGAGTTCGCAGCCTCGGTGATTGCCGCTGGCGAGGATGAGGGCGGCACGCCACTTGACGACGAAAGTGCCACGCGCCGCTGCCAGCGCTGGCTCGCTGACCACAACAAGCGCGCGCTACTCGCGCCGGCCGGCATCGGCACGGTGGACCAAGCCTTGCTGGCCGCCCTGCAAAGCAAACATCAATCGCTGCGCCTCCTGGGCTTGGCACGCAAGGTGTTGATCGTTGACGAGGTGCATGCCTGCGATCCCTATATGCAGCGCACGCTGGAGGCCCTGCTGGAATTCCACGCACGAGCCGGTGGCAGCGCCATCCTGCTGTCCGCCACGCTGCCGATGCGCATGAAGTCTGCGCTGTTGCGCGCCTTTGCCCGTGGCTGTCGTGCCTCGGCCGTGAACCCGCAGGCGCTGAACTATCCCTTGGCCAGTTCGTGGGCAGCGGTGGCACCAACCGCACTGATCGAAGCCCCTGTGGCCACGCGGCCTGACGTGCGGCGCAGCGTGCGCGTGCGCTACGAGTCGGATCGCGCTGCCGTGCTGCAAGGCATTGCACAGGCGCTGGCTGCTGGCTATTGCGTCGCCTGGATACGCAACACGGTGGCGGATGCACTCGATGCCCACGCCGAGATGGCCGCACTCTGGCCCGCCGAGCGCATCACCTTGTTCCATGCACGCTTTGCGCTTGGTGACCGGCTGGACATCGAGCAAGACGTGCTGGCCCGCTTTGGCCGCGACAGCACGCCCGCGCAGCGCAGCGGCCGTCTGCTGATCGCCACCCAGGTGGCCGAGCAATCCTTGGACGTGGACTTCGATCTCGTCGTCACTGACCTCGCTCCCATTGACCGGCTGATCCAACGCGCCGGCCGCTTGCGCCGCCATGTGCGCGACGCAGCTGGCCAGCGTCTTCTGGCACCGGGCGCCCAAGACCAACGCGGTGAGCCCTGGCTGTGGGTGTATGGGCCCGCCTGGGCCGAGGAACCGGAGGCCGATTGGTTCAAGAAAGCGTTTCCCAAGGTAGCGCGGGTCTACGAACACCATGGCCAGCTCTGGCTGACGGCCCGCGCGCTGCAAGGCGGTGTGCTGCGCATGCCAGACGACGCGCGGACCTTGATCGAGACCGTGTTCGGCGACGACGCCGAGTTGCCCCATGCGCTGCAATATGGTGCCAATCAGGCGGAGGGTAAGGCCTATGGTGACACCTCGCAGGCCGCGCAGAACAGCGTCAAGATCGCCAAAGGCTATGTGCGCGAAGGCCTGGAATGGGCGGCTGACAGCGTTGCACCATCCCGCTTGGGAGAAGACACCATCGAGGTGCTGCTCGGCCGCTGGAAAGGTGATGCGCTGATCCCCTGGTGCGAACGCGGCACCGCACACGATTGGGCTTACAGCACCGTCAAAGTCGCCAAACGCCTAATCGCCGCAGCGGTACCGCCCGCAACGCCAGCGCGGCAGGCTGCGTTGGACGCGCAAATGGCGCACTTGCCGGGAGGCGGGCAGTGGGTCGTACTGCTGATCATGGATGAGCAAGCACATGACTTCCAGGCCCGCGCCACGGGTGCCGCAAAGCCTGGTGCCTCAGCACGCGAAACCCTATGGATCTATGACAAGGCGGCCGGCTTGCGCGCGGCCAATGACGCAGAGGAGAACAAGGCATGAACCTGCTTGATGAAAACTGGCTGCCCGTGCGAATGCACGACGGCAGCCAACACTGGATCAGCCCCGATCAACTCTCGGACCCCACTATCTCGGCCTTCGACGCCTGCCGCGCCGACTTCAACGGCGCCCTGGCGCAGTTCGCGATTGGCTTGCTGCAAACCTGCACGCCGGCTGCCAGTGACAGCGAGTGGCGTGCCTTTCTGAAAGCCCCGCCGGATGCGGCAGCGCTGGCTAAGTGGTTTGCGCCGCATCGCGCGGCCTTTGAGTTCGACGGTGATGGCGCGCGCTTCATGCAGGACTTTGAGCTGCGCGCTGCTGATGCCGAGCCCAACGGCATTGCTGCGCTGCTGATCGAGACGCCGGGTGAAAACACCGTCAAGAACAACGGCGATCACTTCGTCAAACGTGGGCAGGTGCAGGGGCTCTGCCCCCACTGTGCAAGTTTGGCCTTGTTCACCTTGCAGACCAATGCGCCCTCGGGTGGCGCTGGACACCGCACAGGCCTGCGCGGTGGCGGCCCGCTGACCACCCTGCTGATTGCCACTGGCACGCCCGCCGCGCCGGCACCGCTATGGCAAACACTCTGGCTGAATGTTCGCGCCCAAGTCGCCTTTCTGGCGGATGGCGTGGAGCCCGGCATGGAGGCGCCACACCGCACCTTCCCCTGGTTGGCAGCACAGTCGGCGATCCAGAAGGAACAGGGGGACACCACCCCACTGCAAGTCCATCCCGCACATATGTTCTGGGCCATGCCACGGCGCATCCGCCTTGACCTCGACGCGGTGCACTCAGGCGCTTGCGACCTCTGTCATAGACCCTCAGAGCGGCTGATTCGGCAATATGTGACCCGCAACTATGGGTTCAACTACAAGGGCGCCTGGCTTCATCCGCTGTCGCCCTACTACGCCGGCAAGGAGGGCCTCTTGCCACTACACCCGCAGCCCGATGGTCTCGGCTACCGCCACTGGCTGGCCTGGGTGCTGGGCATGGAGAACGACAAACGCAAAGTGCAGGCCGCCTCGGTGGTGTCGCATTTCTTGCTACAGCCACGCGTCGAGCAAAAGACCGGCATCGCCCTGCGCCTGTGGGCCTTCGGCTATGACATGGACAACGCCAAAGCTCGCTGCTGGTACGACGCCACCGTGCCGCTCTACCACCTGGGTGACTGCGGGCCAGCTGAGCAAAAGGCATTGCGCGAGGAGGTGAGTGCCTGGCTAACTGGCGCCGAGATGGTTGCCAGCTATCTTCGCGTTGCGGTCAAAGATGCCTGGTTCAGCGCAGATGCACGCGGTGACTTCGGCTTTATCGACGCTGCGTTCTGGAGCCGCACCGAGCTCGGCTTCTACAGCCTGTTGAGAGAACGCATCCAGGGCCTGCGCGACGGCAGGGCTGCCGACACCATGGCCAGCGCCGAGAGCTGGCGCCGGCAGTTGCGCGTAGAGGCGCTGCGCCTCTTCGATGCCGAACTGGTAGGCAGCAGCCCCATCAGCCGACAGAACCCGGCCCGCATCGCGGCCGCCCACAAACAGCTCAGCAACAGCCTCGACGGCCCCAAGTTGCGCCAGGCGCTCGGCCTGCCACAGGCGATCAAGGCCACGGCCGCTGTTGCGTGAGCCAGCCCACCCACAAAGGAGGATGACCCCATGTCATATCAGCACCCCGACTACACGCTGGCACCGCCGGTGATGAGCGCCTATCTGAGCTGGTGGCACGCCCTCACCAGCGACCAGGCCAGCGGCACGGCGCGTGCTGACCGCGCCGAGCTGCGCCGCGCGCATGACCTCGGCGCGGTCGTGCTCACGCCTGCCTATCAACGCCTCTATCGCAAGCTGGCCGAGGTTCACCCCGGTCCACCATGGAAGCCGTGGCAGCTAGAGCGGCTGGCTGCCATCGCCGGCTTGGCGGTGCACATCAAGACCGAGAGCCGCCTGAACCTGCCCGAGGCGATGAGCCAGCGCGACAAGGGCAGCGACCGCAACGCCGTCAGTGAACTGCGCTTTGCCCGACTGCTGGATGCGCCCGATGTCGAAGCACTGTTCAGCGGACTGCGCCGCGTCATGCCGCTGATCGACAAGCAGCTGAGCCCCGCCGCGTTGGCCAACGACGTGTTCGGTTGGGGTGAGCACATCAAGAAGCAATGGGCCTATGCCTACGCCTGGCCCAAGGCGGCCTGAGCCCTAGCCATCGCCGCTCCCGGCCGCCAGCCATTTCACCCATCACATTCAGAGAGGACCTTATCCATGAGCCGCTTTGTTCAACTGCATCTGCTGACCAGCTACCCGCCCTCCAACCTCAACCGCGACGACACCGGCCGGCCCAAGACGGCGCTGGTCGGCGATGCCAACCGCTTGCGCATTTCTTCGCAGAGCCTGAAGCGCGCCTGGCGCTGTTCGGAGACCTTTGAATCGTCTCTTTCCGGGCATCTGGGCACGCGTACAAAGCTGATGGGAAAACAGGTGTTCGCGGCGTTGAAGGAAGGTGGCGTTTCGGAGAAGAGCGCGCGCGAATGGGCCAAGGAGATTGCCAAGCAATTCGGCAAGCTGAAGCCAGAGAAGAAAACAGAAAACGACGCTGACCTGGAAATTGAACAGCTGGCCCATTTCAGCCCCGAGGAAGAAGCGGCCGTCCAGGCACTCGTCGCCACCCTGGTGGCCCGCAAGGACGCGCCCACAGAAGCTGAGCTGAAACTCCTGAGCCAACCACGACATGCCGTGGACATCGCGATGTTCGGCCGCATGTTGGCGGACTCGGCCGAGTTCAATGTCGAAGCAGCCGTGCAGGTGGCCCATGCCATCACCGTGCACCGTGCCGCTGTGGAAGACGACTACTTCAGCGCTGTCGATGACCTGAACAGGCGCGAGGACACCGGCGCCGCCCACATCGGCGAACGAGGCTACGGCGCCGGTCTGTTCTACCTCTACATCTGCATAGACCGTGAGCTGCTTTTGAAGAATCTGGGCGGCGACGCTGCGCTCGCAGCCAAGGCCTTGGAGGCGCTGGTGCACGCAGTAACCAAGGTGTCGCCCACCGGCATGCAAAACAGCTTTGCCTCGCGCGCCTATGCCGGCCATGTCTTGGCAGAGAAGGGCCGCCAGCAGCCTCGCTCGTTGGCACAAGCCTTCTTGAAGCCCGTCAAGCCCTTTGATGGTCAGGACATCTTTGAAAAGGCGGTGGCCGCGCTGAACACTCGACGCGACAACTTTGATGCCGTGTATGGCGCCTGCGCCGACAGCCGCTATGAACTGGATGTGGACAGCGCCCAAGGCATGCTGGCCGGGCTGGTGGCCTTTGTGGCGGAGTGAGCGCCATGCACGACTATCTCGTGTTCCAGCTGCAGGCGCCGTTGTCGTCCTGGGGCGAGCCTGCGGTGGGCGAGTTTCGCGGCAGTGCCACGCACCCGGGGCAGTCGGCCCTGATCGGGCTGCTGGGCGCGGCGCTGGGGCTTGAGCGCAGCGACGAGGCAGCGCATGCGGAGTTGCGCGACGGCTTCGGTTACTGCGTCGGCCTGCTCAGCACTGGCAGCCTGCTGCGCGACTATCACACGGCGCAAGTGCCGCCCCGCCCCGCACTCAAGGGCCGCCCGCAAGCGACGCGCCGCCAGGAAATGGCTGTGCCCAAGCGTGAGTTGAGCACCATCCTCTCGACCCGTGACTATCGCCAGAACGCGGCGCATCTGGTCGCGCTGCAGGCTCGTGAGGGCTGGCCGGCACGCTACAGCCTGACGGAGCTTGCTGGTGCATTGCGCGCACCGCAGTTCACGCTCTATCTGGGGCGCAAGAGTTGCGCGCCGGGCGCCCCGCTCTGGCCGCAAGTGCTGGCGGCCGAATCGGCGCGCCACGCCTTCAGTGCCTATGCGGAGCGCTACGAGGCGGCGCGCCTGGCTGCCGCCGGCCAAGGAGGCCGCCCGCCGCTCGAGCCCTTGCCGGCGCTGCAAAGCCTGGCCTTTGACGCCTACATCGAAGCCGGCGCGGCTGTGGATCTCAGCACCCAGCGCAAAGACCGGCTGATACGCCGCCAAGGCTGGCAATTCGGCGACCGCGAGGAACGTATCGCCCTGATCGCGACGGAGGAGCCCTGATGCAAGCGATGTACTTCAGCCTAATAACGCCCGCCGAAGGGCGCATTCACGAGGCTTTGCAGCAGCGCTTGCAAGGACCGTATGCCGACCACCAATGGCTCTGGCGCTGGTTCCCCGCTCCCGCTGGGACCGCACGCGACTTTCTCTTCCGCCGCCGTGATGCTGAGGGCTTGCCAAGCTTCTATGCCGTGTCAGCGCGGCCGCCCGAAGCTCTGAGTGGCGCCTGGCATGTACAGACTCGCGAGTACGCACCTGATGTGCACGCCGGTGAAGCCTTCAGCTTCGAGCTGCGTGCCAACCCCACGGTGCGACATGGCCGCGACGGCAAGTCCAAGCGCCACGATGTAGTGATGGAGGCCAAGAAGCGCCTGCTGGCGGAACAGGGTTTGCAGCACTGGTCTGAATGGACTGCGGCCGACCGCCCAGATCAACAAACGCTGGTGCAGGACGCATGCAGCAACTGGCTGGAGAGGCGTGGCTCGGCATTGGGCTTCGAGCTGCAGCGCGATTCGCTGCAGGTGGAGGCCTACCAGCAGCATCGCGAGCGCGCAGACGAAAGCCTTGGATTCAGCACAGTTGACATCTCGGGCATCCTGCGAGTCACGGATGCGGCAGCGTTTGGCCAGGCGCTGCGCACCGGCATCGGCAGCGCCAAAGCCTTCGGCTGCGGTTTGCTGCTGATTCGGCGGCTGAGCTAAGCATTGGCTGCATCGAACCTCGGGCCGCTGCCGGCTGCTCTCGCCCGCGCGTCTGTCGCTGCGGCGGAGGCCAGGACATGAGTTCCCTGCTGCCTCCGCTCAGACCGCTGCCGATGAAGGAACGCATCTCCGTGCTATTCATCGAGCGCGGCGAGATCGACGTGATCGACGGCGCCTTTGTGGTGGTAGACGCCACCGGCATACGCACGCAGATCCCGGTTGGCGGTGTGGCCTGCATCATGCTGGAGCCGGGCACGCGGCTCTCGCACCGTGCGGCTGCACTGGCGGCACGTGTGGGCACCTTGCTGGTGTGGGTGGGTGAGGCCGGCGTGCGACTTTACGCATCCGGCCAGCCCGGCGGTGCAAGGTCAGACCGTTTGCTTTACCAGGCACAGCTGGCGCTGGACGAGAATCTGCGTTTGAAGGTCGTGCGCAAGATGTACGCGCTGCGCTTTGGCGAGGAGCCACCGGCACGGCGCAGCGTGGAGCAACTGCGCGGCATCGAGGGTGCGCGCGTGCGGCGCAGCTATCAGCTGCTGGCACGGCAATACGGCGTGGAGTGGAAGGCCCGCGACTACGACGCGCAGGACTGGGAGTCCGCCGATATCGCCAACCGCTGCCTATCGGCTGCAACCTCATGCCTGTATGGCGTGACCGAGGCAGCCGTGCTTGCGGCGGGTTATGCGCCGGCGGTGGGGTTCATACACACCGGCAAGCCCCTGTCCTTTGTGTATGACATTGCCGATGTCTACAAATTCGAGACTGTGGTGCCGGTGGCGTTCAAGATCGCCGCCGCCAATCCGCCCGGGAATCCGGAGCGCGCCGTGCGCCTGGCTTGCCGTGACATGTTCAGGCAGACGCGCTTGCTGGATCGCATCATCCCGGACATCGAAGACATCCTGTCCGCCGGCGAGATCCCGCGGCCCGAAGCCCCGCCCGACGCCGTTGGCCCGGCGCTGCCCATCCCATCGAGCCTGGGCGATGCTGGTCATCGTTCTTGAGAACGCGCCTCCCAGGCTGCGCGGCCGCCTCGCGGTGTGGCTGCTGGAGGTGCGCGCAGGCGTGTACGTCGGCAACTACTCCAGGCGCGTGCGCGAGCAGATTTGGGCGCAGGTTGAAGAAGGGCTGGAGGACGGCAACGCGGTGCTCGTCTGGCGCAGCAAGGCTGAAGCGGGTTACGAGTTCCTGACCGCAGGCAGCAACCGACGCATGCCGGCAGACTTTGATGGCGTCCAATTGGTGCGTTTTCTCCCGCCCGAGGCCGGCGGGACCGATCTTTAATAACTCGGAAAATGAGCTGCCTCCCTCGGTGGCTTTAGCTGGGGCTGAAAAAGCTTCTCAAATCATCGAGATAGAGTTGGTGTGTTCCCCACGGGCGTGGGGATGAACCGGCGCTGAGGCCCTCATCGCGCATGCTCAGCTGGTGTTCCCCACGGGCGTGGGGATGAACCGCGGTGCCCGTAGACATGCCCGTGTACCTGAATGTGTTCCCCACGGGCGTGGGGATGAACCGCCGTGGTGCTGCAGCACGGCAGCTGTTGCGCAGTGTTCCCCACGGGCGTGGGGATGAACCGGCCGAATGAGTCGGCGCCATGGCTTGACCAGTGTGTTCCCCACGGGCGTGGGGATGAACCGCAAAGCAGCGCCAATAAGCTGCCAAACAATAGGTGTTCCCCACGGGCGTGGGGATGAACCGAGTTCTGCGAGGCTCACCCTGGGCTTGAGTGCGTGTTCCCCACGGGCGTGGGGATGAACCGTCCAGGGTGAGCTGGTCGGATCGCGTCGTGACGTGTTCCCCACGGGCGTGGGGATGAACCGCCTTCGGCCACCGCCGCCACGCCCGTGCTCCCGTGTTCCCCACGGGCGTGGGGATGAACCGCGCATTCTGCTGAGCGCACCCAACGTTGCTCAAGTGTTCCCCACGGGCGTGGGGATGAACCGCCGCAGCACTTCGCCCAGATGCAGACCTACATGTGTTCCCCACGGGCGTGGGGATGAACCGGCCCAGCACACCATCCAGGTGCTGCGCGGCGTGTGTTCCCCACGGGCGTGGGGATGAACCGAGATTCAGCCGTGAGCCTGACACTCAGCCCGGGTGTTCCCCACGGGCGTGGGGATGAACCGCTGTAGGCCTGCTCGGGGATCTCGCGGCCGAAGTGTTCCCCACGGGCGTGGGGATGAACCGTCGGCGTCGACCTTGACCGGCAGGGCCAGCTCGTGTTCCCCACGGGCGTGGGGATGAACCGGAAGCGGCGACAGATCGACCGTCTTGTCATAGGTGTTCCCCACGGGCGTGGGGATGAACCGTCGCTGCCGTTCACGCGGCCGATCGCATACACGTGTTCCCCACGGGCGTGGGGATGAACCGAATAATGGCCTCCCATGCTTCCCGCCGCTACCGTGTTCCCCACGGGCGTGGGGATGAACCGCCGGTGTAGGCCTCAGCGCTGGATCAACGAGTGTGTTCCCCACGGGCGTGGGGATGAACCGCGCACGCCGTACGTCTCGGCCTGGACCATCAGGTGTTCCCCACGGGCGTGGGGATGAACCGCTCTCGCACGCGCTCGGCGGCGTCGCCGAGATGTGTTCCCCACGGGCGTGGGGATGAACCGGTGATCTACACCCTGCCGCCCGGCTCTGCGGTGTGTTCCCCACGGGCGTGGGGATGAACCGTGCGGGGCATGGCGCCGGGCCTAGCAGCGGATGTGTTCCCCACGGGCGTGGGGATGAACCAGCCGACGCTGCTGGGTCAGTGATGGCAGAGATGTGTTCCCCACGGGCGTGGGGATGAACCGCCATCAGGCTGGCTGTCGACGCGCTCAGCATCGTGTTCCCCACGGGCGTGGGGATGAACCGACCTACTCGGGCAGCTACACCGATCCGGTTGGGTGTTCCCCACGGGCGTGGGGATGAACCGACCGCATGACGACGTTGATGAACGCCGAGGCGGTGTTCCCCACGGGCGTGGGGATGAACCGACATTCCTAATTGCCGCACCGATAGTGGTGCTGTGTTCCCCACGGGCGTGGGGATGAACCGACTGGAATAACCCGGCTATCTGGCGCGAGTGCGTGTTCCCCACGGGCGTGGGGATGAACCGTCGCTGGACAGCAGATCGGTGGCCACCAGGTTGTGTTCCCCACGGGCGTGGGGATGAACCGTACGAGGCGTCCATAGCCGTGGGGATGCCTGCGTGTTCCCCACGGGCGTGGGGATGAACCGGCCAACAGCCAGACCGTGCTGGACGAGGGCGCGTGTTCCCCACGGGCGTGGGGATGAACCGTACTTGCGGGTGTCCACGCCGTCGGCGACGATGTGTTCCCCACGGGCGTGGGGATGAACCGTCATACACGGCAGACATCGTGCCTGGAAGTCTGTGTTCCCCACGGGCGTGGGGATGAACCGAATCCCGCCTACATGCCGATGGATTCGGCAGAGGTGTTCCCCACGGGCGTGGGGATGAACCGGGGACGGCCAAGCCCGTTGGCGAGATTCGCACGTGTTCCCCACGGGCGTGGGGATGAACCGACGGTGGCGCGGATCAATAAGCTGATTCGTGCGTGTTCCCCACGGGCGTGGGGATGAACCGAGAAGAGCCGCCTTGGGTTCTACCTTGGCGGCGTGTTCCCCACGGGCGTGGGGATGAACCGGGCCAGGTATTCCTTGAGCACGCTGATCCGTGGTGTTCCCCACGGGCGTGGGGATGAACCGAGCTGGAGTACCAGCGAAGGATGCAGAAATGAGTGTTCCCCACGGGCGTGGGGATGAACCGTTGTCATCGCCCTCAGACTTCGCATCCGAATTGTGTTCCCCACGGGCGTGGGGATGAACCGTCGTCGATGACGATCTGCTCTTCGGGCACCGGGTGTTCCCCACGGGCGTGGGGATGAACCGTCATTCGCCTGGGCATGCTCAGCGAAGACTCTGTGTTCCCCACGGGCGTGGGGATGAACCGTGGTACTTGCCGGTGGCAACCACCTCATACCAGTGTTCCCCACGGGCGTGGGGATGAACCGAACTCGCCCTCGGCGCCGGCTTGAATCTCGCCGTGTTCCCCACGGGCGTGGGGATGAACCGTGCGGCGTTCATCTGGGTGGCGACGTCCAGGCAGTGTTCCCCACGGGCGTGGGGATGAACCGCACTACTACGCGCTGCCGTTCGAGATTTGGAAGTGTTCCCCACGGGCGTGGGGATGAACCGGAGGTTGCTCGCGTTTGGCGCACTGTGTTTCCGTGTTCCCCACGGGCGTGGGGATGAACCGCCGGCCGGTTCGCTCGGCTCGGATTTGCTGGGGTGTTCCCCACGGGCGTGGGGATGAACCGCAGGACCGGCAGAGGCGGGAAGAGCTGAAGACGTGTTCCCCACGGGCGTGGGGATAAACCGGCCGTTCGCTGGTCAGCATGAACTTGGCCGTGGTGTTCCCCACGGGCGTGGGGATGAACCGGGCTCGGCGGCCAGCTCCTCATCGTCTTCCTCGTGTTCCCCACGGGCGTGGGGATGAACCGCCATCGTGACCAACGCGGCATCAGGTGGGCAGGTGTTCCCCACGGGCGTGGGGATGAACCGCCGAACGCCAGCGCAACACCGCCGATCTGAGCGTGTTCCCCACGGGCGTGGGGATGAACCGTAGCGCAGCGCAATGCCGTCCTGGCCGATGCGGTGTTCCCCACGGGCGTGGGGATGAACCGCCGCGAGGCATCGAAAGATCGCCTCGTCATCCGTGTTCCCCACGGGCGTGGGGATGAACCGGCCATGAGCTGGCGCAGTTCCGCCTCAACCGCGTGTTCCCCACGGGCGTGGGGATGAACCGCCACTCGCGTCGCAGGCCAGGGTGAACGCGGCGTGTTCCCCACGGGCGTGGGGATGAACCGCCAGCACCGACAGGATCAGCCGCCAGTCCTTGGTGTTCCCCACGGGCGTGGGGATGAACCGGCCTCGCGGGCGGCCGGGCACAGGTTCAGCAGGTGTTCCCCACGGGCGTGGGGATGAACCGGTGATCGAGACCGATGGCACCACAGCCTTCTGGTGTTCCCCACGGGCGTGGGGATGAACCGCTGCCCTGCACGTCCAGCAGGGTGGCGAGCTGGTGTTCCCCACGGGCGTGGGGATGAACCGACCGACGCCTTGGCAGACGCCGAGCAGAACCCGTGTTCCCCACGGGCGTGGGGATGAACCGCGGACAGCAGCATCCCCGTCGCGCTCTCGGCAGTGTTCCCCAGGGGCGTGGGGATGAACCGAACCTACCCATCGCCTCGGTGCATGTGGAGGTGTGTTCCCCACGGGCGTGGGGATGAACCGCGCGAGTACACGCTGCCCTTCGTGCCCGAGTTGTGTTCCCCACGGGCGTGGGGATGAACCGCTGGCGCTTGCGAAGCGGCTCTATGTCGACTTGTGTTCCCCACGAGCGTGGAGACGAACCATAGTTCAGGCCGCGGCTGAAGGAGCGGGCGCAGGTGTTCCCCACGAGCTCGGGGATAGACGCGCCCACGGCGTCGTCACGCTGTCATCAAGCCCCCCGACACTGCCGCCATGAGCAGCAGCAACAACAGCATCCAGGCCCAAACCCTTCGTCAACTCCTGCAGACCACCCGGCAAGCCTGGCTGGGTCAGCCGCAGCCGGCGCATGGGCGGCTCAGTAACGCAGCTCCAGCAGCTCCCGCAGCGCGGCATTGATGTTCTTGCGCAGCGCGCCCTCGTTGGCCAGGCGCAGGCGCTCGTTCTGGTCCAGCATGGCGTCGCCGAACTCGGCCACATGCACGCTGCGCAGCTCGCGCTGGTAGAGCTTGTTGCCGCTGGCCTTGTCCAGCAGTTCATAGGCCATCGTCAGCACCACGCGGGCGTCGCCCACCGCCACCACGGGTTGCTCCAGCGCCAGCAGCGCGGCGCGCAGCTCGTAGCGGCCGCCCTGGGGCTGCGGCGCCAGCATGCCGGCGGCCTTGAGCGATTCCTGCAGCGCCACGCGCAGCGCCTCGTCGCCGATCTTGGAACCCCAGAGCCGGCCGGTCGGCTGGCCGCCCAGCACCTGGCCCAGCTGCACCTGCTGCTTGAGCGCCTCGGGCACCCAGCCGCGCAGCTGCAGGCCGTCGGCCACGCTCAGGCGCATGCCCTCGGGGTCGGCGGGCATGCCGCAGCCGGCGAGCGCAAGACCTGCCCCCAGCAGGACCAAGAGTGATGTGCGGCATTGCATGGCGTGCTCCTCGATCAAAGTCGGCGGTGTTGCAGGGCCGGCAACTGGGCGCGCAGGGCGGCGATGCGCGGCGCGTCCAGCTCGGCGATGGCCAGGCCCTCACCCTCAGGCAGGCAGGCGAGCACCTCGCCCCAGGGGTCGACGATCATGCTGTGGCCCCAGGTGCGGCGGCCGTTGGGATGCGTGCCGCCCTGGGCCGGCGCGATCACATAGGCCAAATTCTCCACCGCGCGGGCACGCAAGAGCAGCTCCCAATGCTTCTGGCCGGTGGTGTAGGTGAAGGCCGCCGGTACGGCCAGCAGGTCGCAAGGGGCGCCCACGCCCATGGCACGGTAAAGCTCGGGAAAGCGCAGGTCGTAGCAGACCGAGAGCCCGAGCTTGAGCGGCCCGGCCTGCAGCGTCACCGGCGCGTCGCCGGGCTCGAGCACGCGGCCCTCGTCATAGCGCTCGCGGCCATTGTCGAAACAGAACAGGTGCAGCTTGTCGTAGCGCGCCGCGCGGCGGCCGTCCGGGGCATAGACGCAGCAGGCATTGCGCACCTTGTCGGCCCGCGCGCTGCGTATCGGCAGGGTGCCGCCGATCACCCACAGGCCCAGCTCGCGCGCCGCCTGGCTCAGCATGGCCTGGATCGGGCCCTCGCCATCGGCCTCGGCGATGGCTAACTTGTCGGCGTCGGCCGTGCCCATCAGGCAGAAATACTCGGGCAGGGCCACCAACTCGGCGCCCTGGGCGCGGGCGGCCTCCATCCAATGGCGCGCACGCGCCAGATTGGCCGCCACCTCGGGGCCCGAGACCATCTGTATCGCTGCCAGCTTCATGGTGCCGCTCCTGATGCCGCCGCCTCGGCGGGCTTGCGCTCGGCCTTCTCGATGCGATCGACCTTGGGCGCATCCCAGTTCCCGGTGACATGGAATTCCTCCGTGCCGGCCGCCGCCATGGGCTTGCGCAACAGCCATTGGGCCAGGAAGGTGCCCAGGCCGATCGCCGGATTAATGGCCGCATAAGCCAGCGAAGCGCCGCCCACGTTGAGCTCGGGCACCACCAGCACGCGCAGATCCTGGGTCTCGGCGGCCAGATCGGCCTGGCCCTCCATCAGCACCGCCGCCTGCACGCCCACCATGCGCAGATTGCTGGTATGGGCCACGCCCTTGGCGATGCGCAGGTCGCCGGTAAAGCTGTCGAAGGCAAAGCCCTGCGAGAACACATCGCGGAAGTCGAGCAGCAGGCGGCGCGGCAGCGATTGCAGGCTCAGCACGCCCAGCAGCCGGCCCACGCCGGGTTCGGCCTGCAGGAACTGGCCGGCGTCCAGCGCCACCTGCAGCTGGCCGCCCATGCTGGGGTAGTCGGGGCTCAGCGGCGAGCCCAGCCAGCCGAGCTTGCCGTTCAGGCGGCCCTTGCCGCCGCGCAGGATCTGCCCCTGGCCCAGCGCCTGCAGGAGCTTGCCGCCGTCGCTGACGTCCAGCTGCCAGTCCAGCAGGGTGCGGCGCTGACTCTGGCCGGGCTCGGCCACCCATTGCCCGGTGGCATTGAGCAGCGCGTCGGGGTGCTTGATCTGCAGCCGGGCGAGCTTCCATTCGCGCGTCGGCCCCACCAGCTGGGCATCGATCTCCAGGCGGCCCAGCTTCTTGCCGCGCAGCTCGAAATCCTCCACCACGATGTCCAGCGCCGGCACGCTGCTGGGCTGCTTCTCCAGCAGCTGCAGCACCGAATCGGCCTCGCTCTTGGGCAGGGCCAGGCGGCCCAGGCGGGCGTAGACGCGGCCGGGCTGGCCGGCGCGCGCCTGGCGCAGCTCCAGATAGCCGCTCAGCTGTTCGGCATCGATGGTGGCGCGCCAGCCGTTCTGCTCGGGCGCGCGGCTCAGGCCCGCCACCAGGCGCGAGACCTGGCGGCCCGCGGCCTTGAAGCTCTGCGCGCGCAGGGCCAGCTGGCTGGGCGCGTAGCCGCTGTCCATGTTCTCCAGGCTCACCGGGCCGAGCAGGCGCTGCGCGGTGGCGAGCCAGGCATCGGCATCGAAGCTGGCCAGATTGGCCTGCAGCTGCACGCCGCTGGGCGGCAGCGGCGGCAGGTTGTCCAGCACGCTCAGCGCGCCGCGCAGCACCTGCGCGCTCTCGCCGCCGAGCTCGCGCTGGTAATGCGCTTGCAGCTGGTTGCCCAGCTCCAGGCGCAGCTCGTCGCGCGTGGCGCTTTCATTCCCATTCGCCGGCAAGAGCCGCGATTGCAGCCGCAGGTTGAGCGTGCTGTCGGCCTCCTTGCGCAGCGGCGCCGGCAGGTCCAGCGCCAGGCCCTGCAGCGAGCTGCCGAGGTTGAACTCGGTCTGCCCCCTGACGAAACCCAGCTCCAGCTTGTAACCGGTCGAGCCGCTCATGAACTGGGCCAGGCGGCTGGGCAGGCCCAGCTCGCTGGCGCGCCGCAGCGCCTCGGCGCTCAGCTGCCCCTGGGCACTGAAGCGCAGGCTGCCATCGGCCTGACTGCCGCCCTCGAACAGGGCCTCGCCGCCCAGCACGCGTGCGCCGGCCGCCTGCAGCTGCACGCCCTTGCGGTCGAAATCGATGCGCGCGCGCGTGTTGGAAAACAGCGGCACGTCGGGCCGCAGGCGCAGCTCGTTGCCGGCCAGCAAGACCTGACCCTTGACGCTGGACTTGCTGGCATCCAGCAGCGGGATCTTCAGGCCCAGCTTGAGGCTGGCGTTGCCGCTGGCGCTGGCGGCGTCCAGGCCATGCGAGGTCCATTCCGAGAGCGGCGAGCTGCGCATGAAGCGCAAGAGCTCGGCCATGGGGCCGCGGCCCTGGCCGTCCATCTCCAGCTGGGCCTGGTGCGCCAGGTCCGGGATGCCGCCGTTCACGTTGAAGAGCTCGTAGCCCAGCACCTTGGCGCGGCCCTTGCGGATCTGCATGCTGCCGCGCTCGAAGATCAGCTCGGCATTGAGCTGCTCCATCACCGGCCAGGGCGAGTTGTAGGCGGGGCTGGTCTCGGTGGCGGCGTGGCTGGGCACATAGGCCAGCTCCACGTCCTTCACCTGGCTGCTGATGCGGAAGATGCCTGCGCCAGCGCCTCCCACACCATGGGGGCCGTCGAAGGGGAAATCGGCCAGGTCGCCGCGCACGCGCGCCTGCACCTGGTGCGCCTCGCCGCCGCGGATGGCATCGCGCACATAGCCGCGCGCGGTCTCGCCCACCACCAGCGGCAGGTAGCGCACCACGCGCCGGGCGGGAGCCTGATCGATGCGGCCGCTGAGGTCCAGGCTGCCGGGCAGGCGCGCGCCGCGGCCGCTGCCGGGCTTGGCGCCGGTGCGCCAGGTAGCCTCGAATTCGGCCTTCAGATCCTCGTTCTGCAGGCGCAGCTCGCTGACGCGCAGCTCCACCTGGGGCGGGCCGCCGTCCTTGCGCGCCTCGATGCGCCAGTCCAGCCCGGCGCTGAGCGTCTGCAGGGGGATGCGCGGCTCCTCGAACACGCCGGGAAAGTCCAGCATGCCGTCGCGTATCGCCAGCCGCGCCGTGCCGCCCTTCTCGGTGGCATCGAACTGCAGCTGCGCCCCGGCCAGGCCCGGGCGGGCCGCGCCGTGCGCGTCGGCCGGCACGCCGGCGGCCAGGCTCAGCTGGTCCAGCGCA
>Ga0208398_100692_pt1 | contig 17986 bp, 14 predicted proteins | sample LakWasMe79_HOW10_2_FD_183905 | JGI IMG/M metagenome (GOLD analysis project Ga0208398, IMG submission 183905) | Freshwater sediment methanotrophic microbial communities from Lake Washington under simulated oxygen tension - Sediment Metagenome... | ecosystem: Environmental > Aquatic > Freshwater >...
GCCAACACGCCGGCAATGCCGGCGTTTTTGATAATTGAACGACGATCCATTCGTGGTACTCCAAAAGAGGTTTGAAACAATCTTGCCGTGCAGGAACTTCCACACGGTAAGGACTGCTGTGAGTCATTTCGGATTGTAGGAACCCAAGCACTGCAAAACGTGGGGGTTTTCCCTCGAAAACCGCCCAAAACTCCGCTCTTCAGGATTCTGCAAGGAATGCGCGCGAGGCCGATGTTTCACCGCTGGGCCGCCCCAAGGTGAAACACTCCCCCTCGGGGGGCAGAGAGCCACACGCAGTGGGCGAACGTGGGGGCAAAGTTCCTTTACGCGGCACGCACCATCGGCGCCAGCAGGGTGGCAAAACGCCGCGCAATCGAAGCCTGAATGCCCGCTGCATCCAGGCCCTGCAATGTCATCAACCGGGCGGGGTCACCATGTTCGATGAAGGCATCTGGCAGACCGAGTTGCAGCACGGGCAGCTCCACTGCGGCAGCGTGCAGGGCCTCCAGTACGGCGCTGCCAGCGCCACCCATGACGCAGCCATCTTCCACGGTCACCAGCGCATCGTGGCTGCGTGCCACCTGCAGCAGCAGTTCGGTGTCCAGCGGCTTGGCCCAGCGCATGTTGACCACGGTAGCACCGAGCTTCTCGGCCGCTTCCAGCGCCGGGTGCAGCAGCGTGCCAAACGCCAGGATGGCTAACCCCGAGCCGGCACGGCGGATTTCACCTTTGCCAAAGGGCAGGCCTTCGAGTCCGGCCTGGAGCGCAACGCCCGCCCCGGCTCCGCGCGGGTAGCGCACGGCCACCGAGTGGTTCTGTGCAAACGCTGTGCTGAGCAACTGGCGGCATTCGTTTTCATCCGACGGGCAGGCCACGCTGATGTAGGGGATGCAGCGCAGGTAGGCGATGTCGTAGGCACCGGCATGGGTGGCGCCATCGGCACCGACCAGGCCAGCGCGGTCCAGTGCAAACACCACCGGCAGATTCTGGATGGCCACGTCGTGGATCAGCTGGTCGTAGGCGCGCTGCAAAAAGGTCGAATAGATGGCCACCACGGGCTTCAAGCCCTCGCTGGCCAGGCCGGCGGCAAAGGTCACGGCGTGCTGCTCGGCAATGCCCACGTCAAAGTAGCGCTCGGGAAAGCGTTGCTCAAACTCGACCATGCCGGAGCCTTCGCGCATGGCCGGCGTGATGCCCACCAGGCGGGGGTCGGCCTGCGCCATGTCGCACAGCCAGCTGCCAAAGACCTGGGTGAAGGTGGTCTTGGCCGCCACTGCGGGCTTTTGCAGCCCCACGCTGGGGTCAAACTTGCCCGGGCCATGGTAGGCCACCGGATCGGCCTCGGCCAGCTTGTAGCCCTGGCCTTTTTTGGTGACCACATGCAGGAACTGCGGGCCCTTGAGCAGGCGGATGTTCTCCAGCGTCGGGATCAGCGAGTCCAGGTCGTGCCCGTCGATCGGGCCGATGTAGTTGAAGCCGAATTTCTCGAACAGCGTGGCCGGCACCACCATGCCCTTGGCGTGCTCTTCCAGGCGCTTGGCCAGCTCAAACAGCGGCGGCGCGCCCTTGAGCACGGTCTTGCCGGCGTTCTTGGCCGACGCATAGAAGCGCCCGCTCATGAGCTTCGCAAAGTAGCGGTTCAGCGCACCCACGGGCGGGCTGATGCTCATGTCGTTGTCATTCAGGATGACCAGCAGGTTGCAGTCCGAAACACCGGCATTGTTCAGTGCCTCAAAGGCCATGCCCGCTGTCATGGCGCCGTCGCCAATCACCGCAATCGCGTGGCGATCTATGCCCTGGATGCGTGCGGCCTGGGCCATGCCCAGCGCGGCGGAAATGGACGTGCTGGAGTGCGCCGTGCCAAAGGTGTCGTATTCACTCTCGGAGCGCTGCGGGAAGCCGCTCAGGCCACCGAGTTGGCGCAGCGTGTCCATGCGGTCACGCCGGCCGGTCAGGATCTTGTGCGGGTAGGTCTGGTGGCCCACATCCCAGACCACGCGGTCGTGCGGCGTGTTGTACACATAGTGCAACGCCACGGTGAGCTCGACGGTACCCAGGTTGGAGCTCAGATGCCCGCCGGTCTTGGCCACGCTGTGCAGCAAGAATTCCCGCAACTCGTCGGTCAGTTCCCGCAATTGGTCGCGTGGGACCAGGCGCAGGTCATCGGGTGAGTTGATGGTGTGCAGCAGTGGATATTGTTTTTTTGACATATGCTATATTTTTAGGAGCGGCTTGCACACAGTATTCGAGGGCTGGCGGCTGTTTTCACAAATATCCTTGGGCGTCAACTGGCCCGGTTGACCACCATGTCGGCCAACGCCCGTAGCGCGCGAGTCCGGGTTTGCGGCAAGCCGCTGTCATCCAGCGCCAGCCTGGCCTGGGCCAGCAGTCGCTGTGCGTAGGCCTGGCTGGCCTGCAAACCCATCAGGGATACATAGGTCGGTTTGTTGTTGTCGGCGTCCTTGCCGGCGGTTTTGCCCAGAGTGGTCGAGTCAGCCGTGACATCCAGTATGTCGTCCACCACCTGAAAGGCCAGGCCGATGGCCGCCCCATAGGCCCTCAGTGCCCGCAGGGCATGCGGTTCTGGCGCGCCGCATTGGGCACCCATGACGACGCTGGCCTGCAGCAGAGCACCCGTCTTGAGCTCATGCATTTCGCGCAATTGGGATTCGGTTAGCGGCAAGCCGACACTGGCCAAGTCTATGGCCTGCCCGCCGGCCATGCCGGCACTGCCGGCGGCGCGCGCCAGCAGGCCGCACAGATTGGCCTGCACCGTCGGCGCCACCGAACCGTCCTGCGGGGTCAGCAGCTCAAAGGCCAGGGCCTGCAGCGCATCACCCGCCAGCAAGGCACTGGCCTCGCCAAACTTCACGTGCACGGTCGGTTTGCCACGGCGCAACACGTCGTTGTCCATGCAGGGCATGTCGTCGTGCACCAGGGAATAGGCATGGATCAGCTCCACCGCACAGGCCGCGCGCAGTGCTGCTGCCAAGCAGGTGACGCAGTCTTCGTCGCACACTGCCTCGTGCGCCGCCAGCACCAGCAAGGGGCGCAGCCGCTTGCCACCGTCGAGAACGGCGTAGCGCATGGCATCCACCAGCTCGGCCGGAGCACCATGGCTCAGACCCTGCGGCACGTCGGAGTTGACCCAGCGGTCCAGCGCCTGTTCGACCTGCACCAGGCGAACACCGGCCCAGGTGTCGAGGTCAAAAGCCGTCGATGCCAGGCGTGTGGGGCTTGCCAAATCAGTGGCCATGCCGCTCATTGGGGTTTCCATGCCTTGAGTGTGCCTTCATCCAGTACCTTGATCTGGTCTTCCACCGCCTGCAGCTTGTCACGGCAAAACTGCAACAACTGGGCGCCGCGCTGGTAGCCCGCCAGCAGCTGGTCCAGCGGCATGGCACCGGATTCCAGTTGCGCAACCAGCTGTTCCAGCTCACCCAGGGCGCCCTCATAGGTAGCCGGCAGGGTGTTGACCATGGGGGAGTCTGCGGTGGGAACGGGTTTGGCACTGGCCTTGGTCATGGGTGTGGACGGAAAACTGAAAAACGCGATTTTAGGCGCTTGGAGCGGTAAAGGGCATTGTCCACCGAGTTACAATCCAAACCCCTAGGCAGCTCTCAAGGTAGCTGCCTCACCGAACCCCCGGCAACGGGGGTTTTGCATCTAAAGGACCGAGAATTGTGCAAACATTGTGCAAAAGTGACTTTCCAGCGATCGTCAAAAAGCCCGCACAGCCACTAAGCATGCGGGTTTCGACAGAGTCAAACAGTACTCCGTCACAACTACCTGTTTCAAGCTATTTTGACCCAGCGCTGTACCAGCGCGAACTGCAAAGTATCTTTCAGCAAGGGCCCCGTTATGTGGGGCACACCTCAGCCGTGCCCAATGTCGGGGACTATTACGCCCTGCCGCAAGAGCTGGAGGGTCGGGCACTGGTGCGCAATGCCAGCGGCGTGGTGGAGCTGGTCTCCAACGTCTGCCGCCACCGCCAGGCCATCATGCTCAAGGGCCGCGACTCGCTGATCAACCCGGTCACGGACCATGGCCGCCAGGTCGCCAGCGCCGGCGGCAACATCGTCTGCCCGCTGCACCGCTGGACCTATGCCGGAGCCAACACCCAGGGCGCCCCCGTTCCCGCTGGCACCCTGATGGGCGCGCCGCATTTCAACCAGGACCCGTGCCTGAACCTGAAAAATTACCCACTGCAGGAGTGGAACGGCCTGCTGTTCGAGCAAAACGGCCGCGATGTGGCCGCCGACCTGGCCGGCATGCGCCTGCGCGATGCACTCAGCTTTGAGGGCTTTGTGCTCGACAAGGTGGTGATGCACGAGTGCAACTACAACTGGAAGACCTTCATCGAGGTCTATCTGGAGGACTACCACGTCGGCCCCTTCCACCCAGGTCTGGGCAAGTTCGTGACCTGTGACGACCTGCGCTGGCAGTTTGCCGACAACTTCTCGGTGCAGACCGTGGGTGTGGCCGCGCAACTGGCCAAGGCCGACACCACCGGCGGCTCTCCCGTGTACGAGCGCTGGCAGAAGGCCCTGCTGGCCTACCGCAATGGCAAACCGCCCGAGCAGGGCGCGATCTGGCTGACCTACTACCCGCACATCATGGTGGAGTGGTACCCGCATGTGCTGACCGTCTCCACGCTGCACCCCATGGGGCCGAACAAGACCATGAACATGGTCGAGTTCTACTACCCCGAGGAAATCGTCGCCTTCGAACGCGAGTTCGTCGAGGCCCAGCAGGCCGCCTACAACGAGACCTGCATCGAGGACGATGAGATCGGCGAGCGCATGGACGCCGGCCGCGCCGCCCTGCTGGCGCGCGGTGACAACGAGGTCGGCCCCTACCAAAGCCCGATGGAAGACGGCATGCCGCACTTCCACCAGTGGTACCGGCGGCAAATGGACCTCTAGTGCAAGCCCTCTGGATGGTGCTGGGTTCGTTCCTGTTTGCCACCATGGCAGTCGGGATCAAGTTCGCATCGGCCAGCTTTGGCACGCTGGAGCTGGTGTTCTACCGGGGCATCGTCAGCGTGATCTTCATGGCCGTGGTGCTTCGTGCCAGCGGCACGCCCTTGCGCACGCCTGTGCCCATGATGCATGTGTGGCGCAGCGCCATCGGCATCCTGTCCCTCAGCGCCTGGTTCTACGCCATTGCCCACCTGCCGGTGGCCACCGCCATGACGCTCAATTACATGAGCGGCGTCTGGGTGGCGGCATTCATCGTGGGCGGCGGTCTGCTCTATGGCCAGGCCCAGCGCCAGGGGCCACTCCTGGGCACGGTGTTGTTGGGCTTTGTCGGCGTGGTGCTGACGCTGCGCCCCACCATTGACCAGAACCAGCTGTTCGCCGGCGTCATCGGCCTGCTGTCGGGCATGGGCGCGGCATTGGCCTATATGCAGGTCACGGCGCTGGGCAAGGTCGGCGAGCCCGAGGTCCGCACGGTGTTCTATTTCTCGGTCGGCACCGTGGTCGTCGGGGCAGTCGGCGCGCTGTTCACCGATTTCACACCGTGGTCCGAGGTCAGCTTCACGGCCGCGGCCTGGGTCATCCCGATCGGCGTGCTGGCGTCTCTGGGCCAATGGTGCATGACCCGCGCGTACAGCCACGGCGCCACCCTGGTGGTGGCCAGCATGCAGTACAGCGGCATTGTGTTTGCCGCCATCTACAGCCTGACCCTGTTTGGCGACCAGATTGCCCCTATTGGCTGGATTGGCATTGCCGTCATCGTGACCAGCGGCATACTGGCCACCGCGTTGCGCGCCCGCGCCATGCCGAACACCCCTGCCGAAGACCACTAGCATGTGGCCCCCACGCTCCACCGCTACGCGGGTCGCTGCCCCCCAAGGGGGCCCTCGCGCCTTGGGGCGGCCCGGCGGCACTCAAGTTCTGCTTTAAGGAAAGTATTTATGGCCTACACCACGCTGATTTCCGCCGCGCAACTGCAGTCCCTGATGACCAGCGGACAGCCATTCATGGTGTTTGACTGCAGCTTCAACCTGATGGATGCACAGGCGGGCGTGTCCATGTACACCGAGGCCCACATCCCCGGCGCCATCTACGCCCACCTGGACCTGCACCTGAGTGCCGCGAAAGACCCGGTGACGGGCAAGGCGGCCCCCGGCACCAGCGCCAGCGGTGGACGCCACCCGTTGCCCACGCGCGAAGCCTTCGCGGCATGGCTGGGTTCCGTAGGCTTTACAAACGGCATGCAGGCCGTGGTCTACGACCGCCAGAGCGCCAACTACTGCGGCCGCCTGTGGTGGATGCTGAAATGGGCCGGCCACGACAACGTAGCCGTGCTGGACGGGGGATTGCAAGCCTGGCAGGCCGCCGGTGGTGCGGTTGCCAGCGGGCCCCAGCCCCAAACGTCGCCATCAAACTACGTGCTAGCCCCCGAGCTGATTGGGCTTGCCACTATCGAAACTGTAGCAAACCGCCTGGGCCGCAGCACGGGCGATGGCGCCCAGGCACTGATCGACGCCCGCGGTGCCCCCCGGTACCGCGGCGAGGTGGAACCACTGGACCCGGTGGCTGGCCACATCCCGGGCGCACTGAACCGGCCCTTCACCGAGAACATGACGCCGGACGGGCGCTTCAAGCCCGCCGCCCAGTTGCGTGCCGAGTTTGATGCGCTGCTCGGCGGGCGCGATCCCGCCACCGTCGTGCACCACTGCGGCAGCGGTGTCAGTGCCGTGCCCAACATCATCGCCATGGAAGTAGCGGGTTTGGGCCGAACGGCGCTGTTTGCAGGCAGCTGGAGCGAATGGTGCAGTGACCCGGACCGGCCCGTGGCACAGGGATAAGGGGGTTCGCGCCAGATGAGCAGGATCAGGCGCAGTACCCAATAATGGCTTTATCGATCAAGATAAAACCATGACCAGCCTCACCCCCCAGACGCCACCGACGGCAGCATCGCCCAAACACTGGAAGGATCGCCTCGTTCTGGCCGTCCTGCTGCTGGTGGGCAGTTTGCTCAGCGTGTTGACGGGCACCGCACTGCAGGAACTGGAGGCACTGCGCGAGCGTGAATTGCGCACCGCCGCAACGCAGTCTGTGCTGGGTGCCTTTGACCTGGAGTTGACCCGCATCGTTGAAGCCGTTCGGGGCACCGGTCTGATGATCGAGTCCCATCCCGTGCTGGGCCGCCAGCAGTTCAACGCGTACGTCGAACGGGTTCTGGTCAACCTGCACAGCATCACGATCGTGGAATGGCAGCCCATCGTGCCGGCATCCCGGCTGAAGCAGTTTGAGGCCCAGGCCCGCTCTGGCGGCCAGCCCCACTACCGGGTGGTTCAGCCCGACCGTTCGGGTAGTGGCTGGGAACCGGTGCACGGTCGCGATGCGTATGTTCCCGTCCTGTTCGCCTGGCCCGAGCGCTTCGGCACGGCCGGCATCGACATGAGCTTCAGCCCCGAGCGGATGCAGTCCAAGCTCGACGCCCGCGTCACCGGGCAACCTGTCGCCTCCGGGGTGTTTGAGATCATGAAAGAGGGTACCGTCGCCTCGGGCTCCAACGGGATTGCGCTGTCGGTGCCGGTCTACCGGGCGACGGACCAGTCCGTCGTCGGCTACCTGGCCGCAGTCATTGACCTGCCCACGCTGTTTCAGGAAGCCAGCGCTCGCGCCGAAGGCGCCAAACTGGACATGCTGGTGTATGACCTCAATGCCCGGGATGCCAAGCCTATCTATGCGTGGCTGGGTGACCAGAGTGACCTGAAAAACGCCCCGAGCCTGGACCGCAAAATGGTGCCCGCAGACCTGGCGACCACGGTGGACTTTGCCCGCCAGGCCTGGGAGATTGTTCTGCACCCCAGGCCATCGTTTGACGGCGGACGGGCAAAGCGCTATTCGACCCTGGTCATGGCGTTTGGATGGGTGACAACCGTGCTGCTGGTGCTGGCCGTGGCGCGGGTTCAAAGGGGCCGCCGCAATCTGCTGCAGGCCCAGGTGCTGACGCAGCAGGCCCGGGACACTTTGGCCTCCGAGCGCCAGCGGCTGCAGAACATCATCGAGGCGACCGATGCGGGTACCTGGACCTACAACTACACCACGGGCAAACTGGAAGTGAACGATCGCTGGGCTACCATGAGTGGCATGACCTTGGCCGAGTGGGAGGCCCTGCCCGGTTACGACTGGCACGACTACTGCCACCCCGACGACCATGCCCTTGTCACCGCCGCCCTGCGGCCACACACGCGTGGTCTGGTGGACCACTACGAAGCCGAGTACCGCCATCGTCGAAAAGACGGTAGCTGGCTGTGGGTCGCCGGCAGGGGCAAGGTGTTGTCGCGCAACGCCAACGGGAAACCGGAAATCTTTGCCGGCACGCTGACCGACATCACACGGCGCAAGGAAGCCGAGGCCCGCATCGTCGAGCTGAACGCCACGCTTGAGAACCGGGTGGCACAGCGGACCGCCGAACTGGAATCTGCCCAACAAACCCTGCGCCGCTCGCAGGAAGACCTGTCCCGCAGTGAGGCCCGCGCGACCTTGGGAACACTGGCGGCCAGTGTCTCCCACGAGATCGCGACACCGATGGGCAACAGCATGATGACGGCGAGTACGCTGGCTGACCAGGCACGGGACTTCGACAAATTGATCGCCTCCGGGCAGTTGCGCCGTTCCGACCTGAGCCAGTTCGTGGCGCAGGTGGCAGAGGGCAATACGCTGCTGGTGCGCAACCTCGAGCGGGCAGCGGACCTGTTGAAGAACTTCCGCCAGGTCGCCGCCGACCAGGCCAGCGAGCAGCGCCGTGCCTTTGACCTGCGCCAGGCCATACAGGAAGTGGTGGACACACTGGCGCCCAGCCTCAAGTCCAAGCCCCACCGTGTGGTGCTGGACGTGGCGCCCGACATCGCGATGGACAGCTACCCGGGGCCCCTGGGCCAGGTGGTGATCAACCTGATCAACAACGCCTACCTCCACGCCTTTGACGACAAGGCACCCGGGCTGTTCACCATTGCGGCGCAGACCGACGGCGAGCGGGTGACCCTGACTTTCGAGGACAACGGCAAGGGCATTTCCGAAGAAACACTGAAGCACATGTTCGAGCCATTTTTCAGCACCAAGATCGGCAAGGGCGGCACCGGGCTGGGCATGTCCATTGTTGAGAACCTGGTGACCAAAACCCTGGGCGGCCATGTAGCCGTGCAATCCACGCTGGGTGCAGGTACCGTGGTGACCGTCAGCATCCCGCGCTGCGCCCCGAATTCACGGGGCGAATAACCTCATTGCAAAGGCTCAGTGCGCGTGCGCCAGGCTGCTGAGCACCGTGACCATGCCCATGCCGACCAGCAGCCAGGTGACCTGGGCAACCGTCTCAGCCAGGGTCAGGCGTTTTTGCAGCTGGGGAATCAGGTCGGCCAGCGCGACGTAGACAAAGCTGCTGGACGCCACGACCAGAAAATACGGCAGATAGTCGTGCAGCAAATCCACCAGCCAGTACCCGGCCAGACCACCCAGCGCCGTCACGGCGCCCGCCAGCGACACCTTGACCAGGGCCATGCGCTTGTTGCTCGCGCCCGTGCGCAGCACCATCAGGTCGCCCATGTGGTGTGGCACCTCATGGGCCAGCACGGCGAGCGAGGCGATGGCGCCCAGACGCATGTCGGCCATGAAGGCCGACGCAATCAGAATGCCATCTCCAAAGCAGTGCACGCTGTCGCCGGTGAGGATGGCCCAGCTGCCGGCCTGTGGCGGCGTGTGATTGTGGACGTGACCGTGATCGTGATCGTGGGCGTGCACCGCGCCGTGGGCATCGCCATCGCCGTGGTGGTGATGCTCGTGGCCGTGGTGCCAGAGTTCGGCCTTGTCCAGCAAAAAGAAGAACACCAGTCCCAGCAGCAAGGTCAGGAACAGGTCTTTGGCAGCGGCCTGGCTCTCGAATGCCTCGGGCAACAGGTGCAAGAAGGCCGTGGCCATCAGCGCGCCGGCGGCCAGGCTCAGCATGTGCTGGGTGTAACGGGCCAGTGCACCAAAGCTCAGGGCCGCGGCCAGCCACACCGAGCCGATGCCGGCCAACAGGGTTCCCATCAATATTGCTACCAAAGTCATAGCAAACAACTCATATTATTCGAGGGCTAGAAGCACTTTTTATGAAAAACAAAAATTCAAAACCGCCCTGTCAGGCGGTCTGTGGGCGGCCCCAGGGGTCGTGTCAACCGACTCCATGCCCCTTGAACCACTCCAGCGCACGCCGGAAACCATCTTCAGCGGCTTCCTGGCGGTAGCTCGGACGGTAGTCTGCGTGGAACGCATGGGGAGCCTGAGGGTACACCACAAACTCGCAGGCCCGGGCGGCGGCATTGCCTTTCTGGCCTGCTTGCGCCAGCGCCTCCTTCATCTGGTTCACGCTGGTTAGTGGAATACCGTCGTCGTCACCGCCATACAAACCCAGCACCGGAGCCTTGATGTCCGCAACCAGGTCAATCGGGTGTTTGGGGGTCAGGCTGGACGCCTCACCCTCCATCCGGCCATACCAGGCCACCGCAGCCCTGACGTGCCGACTCTGTTCGGCATAGAGCCACGTGATGCGGCCACCCCAGCAAAAGCCGGTGATACCCACCTTCTTCGGATTGCCGCCGTTGGCGCCGGCCCACTTCACGGCACCGTCGAGGTCAGCCATGACCTGTGCGTCGGGCACCTTGGCCACCACTTCGCTCAACAACTTGGCAAGTTCACCGTAGCTGCCGGGATCGCCCTGGCGGGCATACAGCTCGGGCGCAATCGCCAGATAGCCCCCTTTGGCAAACCGGCGGCAGGTATCGGCGATGTACTCGTGCACCCCAAAAATCTCCTGAACCACCAGGATCACCGGCAGGTTTTCCTTTCCCTCGGGCGCTGCAAAAAAGAACGGCACCGGGAATTTGTCGACTTCATAGACGCCCTCGCCGGTCTTCAAGCCGGTCGATGGCGTCTTGATGGAGGTCTGCGCCATGATGGGCATGGTCGACGCCGCATAGCCCACACCCAAGGCAGTCTTCAGCACAGTGCGCCGGGTGGCACCGGCTTCTGTGGTTCTTCCGGGCAGCAGGGCGTTGAAATCACTGCGTTGATCGTGGTTAAGCATGTTTCTTCCTCAATGTGCCTTGTCCCAATTGGGCCCCACGCCCACCTCTGCCAGCAGCGGCACCTTGAGGTCAGCCACACCGGCCATCAGGCGCGGGATCTCGGTCCTGACCCAGTCCACCTCATGCTCCGGCACCTCAAACACCAGTTCGTCGTGTACCTGCATGATCATCTTGGTGCCGCGCTGCTCGGCATCGAGCACCTGCTGCACCGCGTTCATGCTGAGCTTGATCAGATCGGCCGCCGTGCCCTGCATGGGCGCGTTGATGGCGGCGCGCTCCAGGCCGGCCAGCTGTGCACCCTTGGCGGACTTGATGCCCGCGAGCTGCAGGCGCCGGCCAAACACCGTCTCTACGTAGCCCTGCTTTTTCGCCAGCTCCCGCGTGGTTTCCATGTAGGTCTTCACGCCAGGGTAGCGCTCGAAGTAGCGCTGGATGTAGTTCTTGGCAGCCGTGTTATCGATGCCGAGGTTGCGCGCCAGGCCAAAGGCACTCATACCGTAGATCAGGCCGAAGTTGATGACCTTGGCGTAGCGGCGCTGCTCGCTGCTGACCTGATCGACAGCCACACCAAACACCTCGGCAGCCGTGGCGCGGTGCACGTCCAGCCCGTCTTGGAAGGCCTTGAGCAGCGCCGCGTCATCGCTGATGTGGGCCATGATGCGCAGCTCGATCTGCGAGTAGTCGGCACTGGCGATCACACTGCCCGCTGACGCCACAAAGGCCTCGCGCACGCGACGGCCTTCCGGCGTGCGGATCGGAATGTTCTGCAGGTTGGGATCGTTGCTGGAGAGGCGCCCGGTCACCGCCACGGCCTGCGCGTAGTGCGTGTGCACGCGGCCCGTGCGCGGCAGCGCCAGTTGCGCCAGCTTGTCGGTGTAGGTGCCCTTGAGCTTGGCAAGTCCCCGGTGCTCCAGCAACTTGGCGGGCAGCGGGTAGTCTTCGGCCAGCTTCTCCAGCACCTCTTCATCGGTGCTGCGCGCACCGGTGGCGGTTTTCTTCACCACCGGCATGCCGAGCTTGTCGAAGAAGATTTCGCCCAGTTGCTTCGGTGACGAGAGGTTGAAGGGCTGGCCGGCAATTTCATAGGCCTCGCTTTCCAGCTGCAAGATGCGCTGACCGAGCTCATGGCTCTGCTTGGCCAGAGTCGGCGCGTCGATCAGCACACCATTGCGTTCGATGCGGTACAGGGTTTCACTGCTGGCGATCTCCAGCGCGTAGATGAACTTGAGCTTCTCGTCAGCCTGGAGTTGTGGCCACAGCACGCGGTGCACGTCCAGCGTCTGGTCCGAGTCTTCGCAGGAGTATTCGGCTGCCTTGGCAATGTCCACCTGGTCAAATGGAATCTGGTTGGCGCCCTTGCCACACAGGTCTTCAAATGTGATGCCGCTGCGCCCCAGATGGCGCTGCGCCAGGCTGGACAGGCCATGCGGCATGTGCACTTCCAGCACATAGCTTTGCAGCATGGTGTCGTGGGCGTAGCCCTGCACCTCAATGCCATGGTTGGCAAACACATGGCGGTCGTACTTGATGTGCTGGCCCAGCTTCAGGGTATTGGGGTTTTCCAGCCAGGGCTTGAGTTTGGCCAGCACCTCTTCGCGGTTGAGCTGCTCGGGCGCGTCGGGGTAGCGGTGGGTCAACGGGACGTAGGCGGCCTCACCGGGCTGGACGCTGAAGGAAATGCCGACGATCTCGGCACGCATTTCATCCAGCGACGTGGTCTCGGTGTCCAGCGCGGTGAGTTCCGCGGCCTGCAGCTTGGCCAGCCAGGTGTCGAATGCCTCCCAAGTCAGGATGGTGTCGTAGGCCAGGTTGCTGGTGCGCGGTGTGGGCGTTTCAGCTGCTGGCTCGTCGAACAGGCCGGGGGCATTGCTTGGCACTCGCCCGGAATTGGGGTCGGATCCACGCAGCGACGCGGAGCTGGCTTTGACCCCATTTCCGTTCGCAGCCTGGACCTCCAGCGACTTGGCCAGTCCCTTGAACCCATACTTTTCACAAAATACGCGCAGAGCCCCCGTATCCTGGACACCAACCGCTATTGATTCCATAGCTGGCAGCCCCGGAACCCAGCCATTCAGATCGCAGTCGGTCTTGATGGTCAGCAGCGAGCGGCCGATGGGCAGCCAGTCCAGCGCCTGGCGCAGGTTCTCACCGACCACACCCTTGATATTGGCGGCGTTGTCCACCACGCCCTGCAGCGAGCCATATTCCTGCAGCCACTTCACAGCAGTCTTGGGGCCGACCTTTTGCACGCCGGGCACGTTGTCCACCGTGTCACCAACCAGGGTTTGGTAGTCCAGCATGAGCCGGGCGGGCACGCCAAACTCGGCCTCCACCCCTGCCAGGTCGCGGCGCTTGCCGTTCATGGTGTCGATGATGGAGATGTGCTCGTTGACCAGTTGGGCCAGGTCCTTGTCGCCACTGCTGATGATGACCTCGATGCCCTGGCTGGCCGCAGTCACCGCCAGGGTACCGATCACGTCATCGGCTTCGACCCCCGGCACGTCCAGCACCGGCCAGCCCAGCAGACGCACCACCTCGTGGATGGGTCCGATCTGGCTGCGCAGGTCATCGGGCATGGGGTCGCGGTGCGCCTTGTACTGCGGGTAAATGGCGTCACGGAAGGTCGGGCCCTTGGCGTCAAACACGCAGGCCACATATTCGGACGGGTACTCCTTGCGCAGCGACTGCATCATGTTGACCATGATGCGGATGGCGCCGGTCTTTTGCACGGTACCGTCGGGCAGCGTGATGCTCATGTCACCGCCTCCGGCAAAGAAGGCGCGGTACAGGTAGCTGGAGCCGTCCACCAGCAGCAGGGTTTTCTTGGTTTCTGTCATAGCGATATTGTGCCCCCACGCTCCGCCGCTGCGCGGGTCGCTGCCCCCCGAGGGCGCGCATTTGCCTTGGGGCGGCCCGGCGGCAAATTTTTGCCAGTCGATAGAGCGCGATTGGCATGGCGCTCGGATGGGCGGCATCAAGGAGGAGCTAGCGGCCCTAGGCCGCTGCGGGGGACAGCCGCACAGCCGAGTGCCCTGCCAACCGCGCGCGGCCCGAGGCAATAACCTGATGCACCTACCCCTACAATTGCACCCCATGGCGGTCTATACAGAGGTCTCTTTCGACGAGGCCAACACTCTCCTTCAATCCCTCAATCTCGGCACCCTGCAAGACATGCAGGGCTGCTCCGGCGGCATTGAAAACACCAACTACTTTGTCACCACCGACCAGGCGCCCTATGTGCTGACGCTGTTCGAGCGCCTGAGCGCCGAGCAGTTGCCGTTCTACCTGCGGCTGATGAAGCATCTGGCCCACCATGGCGTGCCGGTGCCCGACCCGGCGGCCAACCGCGATGGCGATGTGGTGCACGCACTCAATGGCAAACCCGCCGCCGTGGTCAACCGGTTGCGCGGCAAGAGCGAGCTGGCTCCCACGGTGCAGCACTGCGCGCTGGTGGGCGCCATGCTGGCGCGCATGCACCTGGCCGGACGCGACTTCAGCATGAGCCAGCCCAATTTGCGCGCGCTGGACTGGTGGAACGAGACCGTGCCGGTGATCGTGCCGTTTGTGCCCGCCGAGCAGGCCACCCTGTTGCGCAGCGAGTTGGCCTACCAGAACCATGTGGCCACGCTCTCCAGCTACGGCGCCTTGCCGCGCGGCCCCATCCACGCCGACCTGTTCCGCGATAACGTGATGTTTGAGCTGGACGCCACCGGGCAGCCGGCACTGACCGGCTTCTTTGACTTCTACTTTGCCGGTGTCGACACCTGGCTGTTTGACATTGCGGTGTGCCTCAACGACTGGTGCGTGGACCTGCCCACCGGCTCCGCGGATGCGCTGCGCACCCGCGCATTCCTGGACGCCTACGCGTCGGTGCGGCCTTTGCAGGCCCAGGAGCGCGCCCTGCTGCCAGCCATGGCCCGTGCCGGCGCCCTGCGCTTCTGGATCTCACGCCTGTGGGACCTGCACCTGCCGCGCGAGGCGGCCGTTTTGCAGGCCCATGACCCCGAACACTTCTACCGGGTGTTGCGCCAGCGTATCCTCTACCCCTTGACACCCTCATCGACACAAACCCCTGCATGAAACTTAACATCGTCCCTGCCAGCCGGGGCATCCAATGGGTCAAACTGGGTGTCCAGACCTTTTTCCGGCAACCGCTGGCGCTATCGGGTTTGTTCTTCATGTTCCTGGCGGTCATGTCGGTGCTCAGCATGGTGCCCATTTTGGGTAGCGCGTTGGCGCTGGCGCTGTTGCCCGGCGCCACACTGGGCCTGATGGCCGCCACCCGAGAGGCCAGCGGCGGCAAGTTTCCGATGCCCCTGATCCTGATCAGCGCCTTTCGTGCCGGTCGCCAGCAAGTGCGCTCCATGCTGGTCCTGGGGGGCCTCTACGCCCTGGGCTTTGTACTGATTCTGGGCTGCTCGACGTTGATCGACGGCGGCAAGTTTGCAAAGCTCTACATCATGGGCGCTCCGCTGACCGCCGAGATGCTGCAGCAAGGCGACTTTCAAATGGCGATGCTGGTGGCATCCTTGCTCTACCTACCCTTGTCGTTGATGTTCTGGCACGCTCCGGCCCTGGTGCACTGGCATGGGGTGGCACCGGTAAAGAGCCTTTTTTTCAGCCTGGTGGCCTGCATGCGCAATTTCTGGGCGCTGACCGTCTACGGGTTGGTCTGGATTGGCGTTTTCCTGCTGTTTGGCATCATCATGGCAATGTTGGCCGCGATGCTGGGCAACCCCGACGCGGTGGCCGCTGTGCTGTACCCCGCGGCGATGCTGATGGCCGCCATGATCTTTACCTCGCTCTACTTTACGTTTCTCGACAGCTTTGAATTCACTCCAGGAGAAGAAGGCACATGACACAACACACACTGCAGGGCAGATCTGAGGACGAAGTGATGTGGTTTCAGCGGCGCGGCTTCCTGCAAGCTGCCGCGGCCTGGACCGCCGCCGGGAGCCTGGGTGCCGCCCACGCGCAAGCGCATGGCAACGTCGTGGAACTGATGGGCGACGCCACGGTCAACGGGCAGCGGCTGATGCCACAACAATCGGTGATGACCGGCGACGAAATCGTCACCGGCCCACGCTCCACACTGATCTTTGTAGTGGGCAACTCGGCCTTCCACATGCGACAGAACACCAGCATGCTGGTTGAACGCGGCCCCAGCATCAATGCCGTCAGCCTGCTGCGGCTGCTGACCGGTGCGGTGGTCAGCGTCTGGGGCAAGGGGTCGAGTCGCCGGATCGTCACACCCACCCTCACGGCCGGCATCCGGGGTACCGGCGTGTACACCGAGGTGTTTTCCAACCAGGGCGGGCGCAGCTACTTTTGCAACTGCTACGGCGTGGTTGACCTGGCCTCGGGCAATGACCGCGAAGTGTCCGAGTCCAGCTACCACCAGGCGATCTGGGCTGAGACGGCGCTGGATGGCCGCTCCGCGCTGACACCGGCGCGGGCCATCAACCACACCGACGAAGAACTGGAGTACCTGGCCCGACTGGTGGGACAACGCACGGCCTGGCAGATCAGTGGCAAAAAGGGTGACAAGGGCACCGTCCGCGAATACGGCGGCTGAGTTCCTCCGCCGGGGCCAGTTTGGCCCACTGTTGCCAAAGCCACAACAAATCCACTAATCAACATGAAAAAAGCGGTAGAAGGTGTTGATTTGTCTTGTTTTTATGGTTCGGATCGCCTGATAATGAAACACGTTCTTGGCGCGGTAACGGCGTCTTTGTTTTACTAACTATGGATAAGGGGGCTACCTTGATTCCCAAAACCCTGAAGCAGATGGCAATTGGTGCCGGCGCAGTGTTGCTGGTCGGCTGTGCATCGTCACCCATTCCGGTTTCTGCAAATTTCCCCCTCACGGTGGAGCCCAAAGTGCGTTCGGCCGGTCATTGGGGCCTGTTGTCGAATGATGTGGTGAAGCAAACCCTCGAATCCCTGGGCAAGCTCGGTGTCTCCGGCAATCTGTATGTTGCCCTGCCCGCCAACGCAACCGCATTCGACAAGGCGTTCCAGAACTTCCTCATCACCGACCTGGTGAAGAGCGGTCGGGTCGTGCAGCAGTTTCCCGACCAGGCTCTGGAAGTCAGCTACCAGACCCAGGTGGTGCGCCACAACAGCCCGCGTCCCCACTTTGTTCCCGGCCGCTTGACCATGATCACCGCAGGTTTGTACGCCGCCTACGGGCTGGGCACCGCAGCCGAAGGAGCGAAAATGGCCGGCGGTCTGGTCGCTGCTGCCGGTGCGGACTACATCCTCAGCGAAAGTTCAGGCGGTCCCACCCATACGGAACTGATCCTGACCACCACGATCGCCTCCGGTGGACGTTACCTGGTGCGCAAGACCGACGTGTACTACGTGGAAGAAGCAGACACCACGTTGCTGCAGTACCGCGCACCCCAAGTCATGAAGGTAGTAGGCCCATGAACTTCAAACTGATCCTCACCACGGCCGCTGCGGTGGTCATGCTGGCTGCATGCGGCAGCCCCGCCAATACTCGGGTTGACCCCACCTATGACGAAGCTGCCGCCAGCAAGTTTGTCGCCCTGAACAAGGACGCCATCAGCAAGCTGGTCGAAAACTATGACCGCGGCCCTTCGGGCGACACACCAGTCCTGGTCGCCACCATCGTCAACGTCAATGACATGCGCCGCACCGCACCCTTGGGTCGCACGCTGTCCGAGCAGTACGCATCCCAGATGGCGACCGCTGGCTTCAACGTCAAGGAAATGAAACTGCGCGGCGACGTCTTCATCCGTGAAGAAACCGGCGAACTGCTGCTGTCCCGCGAGATCAAGGACATTGCACGCAGCCACAACGCCAATATGGTTCTGGTCGGCACCTACTCGGCCGCTGCCAACTTCACCTACGTCAGTCTGAAGTTTGTGCGCACCGAAG
>Ga0208398_100694_pt1 | contig 17977 bp, 20 predicted proteins | sample LakWasMe79_HOW10_2_FD_183905 | JGI IMG/M metagenome (GOLD analysis project Ga0208398, IMG submission 183905) | Freshwater sediment methanotrophic microbial communities from Lake Washington under simulated oxygen tension - Sediment Metagenome... | ecosystem: Environmental > Aquatic > Freshwater >...
AATCTTTGAGACGATTAAAAACAGATGTAATTGATTTATTTTATCAACACAGAGTTGATCAAAATGTACCAATGGAAGATGTTGCAGGGACTGTAAAAGATCTTATTCAGGAAGGAAAAGTGAAACATTTTGGACTTTCAGAAGCGGGCGCTGGGTCTATCCGAAAAGCACACGCTGTACAGCCTGTTACAGCTCTGCAAAGTGAATATTCGATTTGGTGGAGAGAGCCGGAATTGGAAATTTTACCAGTATTGGAAGAATTAGGAATTGGTTTTGTTCCGTTTAGTCCTTTAGGAAAAGGATTTTTAACTGGTGCCATTAATGAAAACACAAAATTTGACAGTACTGATTTCAGAAATATTGTTCCAAGATTTACAGAAGAAAACAGAAAAGCAAATCAAAGATTAGTTGATTTATTAGCTGAAATTGCATTTCAAAAAGGAGCAACACCAGCGCAGATTGCTTTAGGCTGGCTATTGGCGCAAAAACCTTGGATTGCACCCATTCCCGGAACGACAAAGTCGCACCGATTGATTGAGAATATTGGCGGAGCATCAATTGATTTATCTGAAAATGATATCAAGAAAATTGATTATGCATTTGCACAAACAGCAATACAAGGGGATAGATATCCGGCACATTTGCAAAGCAGAGTGGGGAAGTAAAAAAGTGGCTTTAAAACAAGTTGGATATCAATAAAACAGTAAAGCCTTACCGATTAGTAAGGCTTTAGTGTTTTTAAGTAATAGCATAGCGGATGGGTGTTAGTAACCGCCACCACCACCGCCACCACCGCCACTTCCGCTAGGATTTGCGGTAGTGAGCTGTCCTCTTATTTCTCCGGCTGGAAAAGCATCAGTATGTAAATTTACATAATAATTATTAGCCAAAAGATCGGTTTCTTGAGCAACAGTCAAAGCCGGGCTGGTAAAACTAATAGGTGACATCAGATTTGTAAAAGGAAACACTACCGGACCACTTACACCTACTGCTCCAACATGAATGTGACCCATGGTTGGGGTTATTCCAGTATAGGTTAGGCTGAGTGTCAGAATTTTTGTGGTTTTGTTGTAACTTCCGGTTGCTGAACCTGTAGCGGTTGAGGTATTTGCCGGTACTTCACTGGTACCATTCAAAGTAGCATTAAAGGTCACAATGACAGGTGCAGGAGGACTTGAATTGTCATCGCTATTGGAACATGAAATTCCAATAAACAACAAAAGTAAGATTACTGAGAAATTGAATAGAGATTTCATAATTGTATAAATTTTATTGTTAAAAAAGATTATTTTTCATCAAGAATAAGATCCAGAGAGATATTTACATCCTCGGAAACTTTGCTCTTTACAATGCTTGGTATTTTTATATTAAAATCCTTGGCTTTAACAGTTAAATTGTTGGAGAGATATAATTTTCCTTCTTTTATGACTAATGTGATTTCAGTTTTTATCTTTTTGGTAACACCGTGAATAGTCAAATCTCCCTCTATATCATATTTTTTGGGAGCATTTAATTTTGAAGCATCAAAATTTATGACTGTCCCTTTAAATGTTGCTTTTGGAAATAGGGACGATTCCATATAGTTTTCATTAAAATGTTCTTCCATCAAAGGAACTTTAAATCTAAATGCTTTTATCAAAGCCAGTACAGCAAATTCACCATTTGACTTGTCAAGAATTGCAGAAACCGAATTATTTACAGCTGCAACAGGTTCAAAAGCGGGTACCGAAGCTTCAAATTTTATTTGTCCTGTTCGGGTCATCATCTTTTGAGAGAAAATTGCGTTTCCCACAAAGATAAATACTATCAGAAGTGCTGACTTTTTCATTGTTTTAACTTATTTTTCTACAAATCCGTTGGCTACCCAAAGCTTTATTAAATCAATATCTGTTTGAGGTAATTTTCCTCCTTGAGGCATCCTTTCACCGCAGTCTTCCGATTCGATTCGACAGACTAAATTGACATTGATACAAGCATTTTTTACTCCTTCATAAGTTTCCAAATTAGGATATTGATTTGTTCCAAAATGACAGCTAACGCAATTGTGATGCATAATATGCTCCACATCTGCCTCATAAGTGGGATTTTTTGTTTGTTTACTTATCTCATCATAGGTATTAGATTCACATGCTACAAGGAATACACTACTTAATGCCATCAAAAATAGTTGTGTTTTTTTCATATGTTGGTATTGAATGTTTTTATTGGTCATATGTTATTGGCTTATCATCATTGGTATTTACGACCAATTTTGGAGTCATGCTCATTTCATAGAATATGTTATAAATTTTAAAAAACCCTGTATAGATTAAACCCAAAATAAAGACTTCCTCCATTCCATTTTCCCGTAGCATTGGAAAAAACATAAACATCATTCATCGTCTGACAATTGGAGAATACTAACTGAAAAATATGTCCTCCGGTCTCAATATCCAATCCCATTGAAAGTAAATCATGATATACCGTATTTTCCGGGGCATTTATTCGAGGTGCATATTCTAAATTCACACTTAATCTTTTTGTGAGTTTATATCTTCCTCCCATAGCTACTACAAATTGATCTTCTCTTTCGGTAGTTTGGTCATATAGGTTTTTATGAATATAAATCGGTGCCAGTTCTGCCGAGAACTTGTCAGTAAATTTTCTTGAAATCAGTAACTGCGTGGAGTAAGCCAAACGATTATTGAACTCCAGTTCAGGATAGATATCTGTGCTTAAGTTTGTATTGATATCCATAGTATTGTAGCCCACAATCGTGACTGGAAATCCATCAGTTTCCTGGTTTTTAAGCCTGTATTTTGCTGTCAATTCATAAATTTTATTATTAGTTTGTCTCGATGCTCCAACAGACAGCCAATTTGTGACGCCATAAATGGCTCCTAATTTTGTGTACGCATCATCCAATCCAAAAAAGTTGTCCAAACCTTGGGTTAAATCGCCAAAGCGGTGTGAAATCAGGACATACCATCCGCCTTTGGCTGTCATTTTTGTCGATTGCATGTTACAAATTTGCAGTCCTTTGAAACCTAACGTTTCTACCTGTTTTTCTTTGGATTTTACAGTATCCAATTCCTTTAGCAAATCATCTTGTGCCGATGCATAATTGATGACCGAAAGAAAAAATGCCAAGGATATAAATAATTTTAAGTTCATTTAATTAATTTTTGATTATAAAACATTGGTCTAGTTTTAATTCACCCATCAAATCGTCATAGCCTATGATCCTTCCTTTTACACAGGCTGTTTGTCCTTTTTTAATTGATAAATCCTGATTTTTTAAGTTGCAGATAATAATCTCGTCCAGAATAACTTTATTTCCATCAGAAGCAGTGATTTTCCCTTTTACAGCAACTGCTTTTTCAAGGTATTTTTTATTTGCACTTTCGGTGTTTCTGATAAACTCTGAAGTAATGGATGATGAGGCAACAGTGAAATCCGTTTTTTCGGTTGCTAAATTCCTGGAGCCGCCATACATTGCATAATTATAGACAAATAATCCAATCAGGATAATTGTGATTAAGGCAAAAAGGATTATTTTAATTTTTTTACTCATTTCTTTTTAATGGGTGTACTTAATTCGGCATTCCGTTAGCAATCCATTTATTAATTAAATCAATATTTGTTTGTGACAATTTGCCGCCTTTAGGCATTACCATAGGGTCACCGGCGGGTTTTCCTATTCTTTCTTTTATATCAGAAGATCGCGCACTTACTTGTTCGTAGGTTAGAAGTGGATGATCACTTTGTTCTCCTCCCGGACCATGACAGGATATACAATTTCCGTCTATAATTGCTTTAATATTGGCGGTATAGGTAGGGTTGGTTACTGTTCCGCCACCACCTGTTGGAGGTGTTACAGGAGGAGTCACTGGATCGTCACCGCCACTACTGCATGACATTACTGCAAAAGCTATAACTAAGGCTGTACAAATTGGTTTTAATTTTTTCATGGTTAATAGTTAATTTAATGGATTAATAAAATAGATCTGTTTTCTAAAATCGAATAGTTTCACTTTTTTAACAAAGTGATTATTTCAATCTTTTGATAATTTTCAATAGTAAAACAGCCTTGATAAGGATTACCCTACCAAAGAATTGTTTTTTTTGAAAAAAAAATAATAAAGGAGTACAGGTTTATTTTTAAAACCTTGTAGAGATTGGCTTAAAACGAAACCCTGAAACTTACATTTGGAGTTCTTTGCAATGAGAATGTTTCCACTTCTTCTATAGAACTGTTTAAAGGATTTATCCTATAATATTCGCTGATTTCGTTTTTCTTGTTCAGGACATTCAAGATAGAAACTCCAGCTTTGTATTGAATTCCTTTGGCTGTTTCCCATTTATAAGTAGAGGAAAGATTAACCTGAAGAAAAGTATGCAAATTGGTATTGTTAGGTGGGTTATAGACCAGTATAGGATCAGAATGATTCATTTGCGAGCTGGCTGGAGAGGTTTTTGGTCTGCCCGAAGTCCATTTTGTTCCCAAAGCAATTTTGAAATTGTTTTTCTCATACATTCCCGCCCAGGATACTGTATGCATCAGCTCATAGTTGTTGGGAAAAATAGGAGGCTCATATTTATAAAAATGGTAGTCGTTTTGATTGTAGGTATAACTCAACCAGGTAAGGAAATGATTCATTTTTTTTTGGACAAGTATTTCTGTTCCCCAAACTTCATAATCACCGGTTATTTTAATAAACTCCAATTGGTTCTGAAAACCTTGGCTGGAAGTTGTAATTCCTGTTACTTTTTTATAAAAATTCTCAACATCAAACAGCCAGTCATTCTTTTTGTAAAATAGATTTAAAGACAGCTGTTTGCTTTTTTGAATTGGGATTGTTGAATCATTTGAAAGAATCCAACGCCTTTTTTCAATTCCAAAATAATCTTTCTGCAAGTCAATGATTTGTTGCGAATTCTGACTTTTTAATTCACCGAGCAGTTCTAAATTTAAGTTTTTATTGATGCCGTAACCCAATTGAATCCTAGGCTCTACAATGTATTTTTTAAATTTATCAATATAATTAATTCGGGTTCCGGCTTTAAAATACATTCTGGAAATAGTGTCGCTGTATTTCCCTTCCAAAATTAAAGCATGTGTCCTAAGCACTTCTTTTACTTTACGGTAAAAGTCCGGATTTGTTACATCCTCTAAATTGGAGATACCTATCTCATTGAATTGATATCCATCGTTTATACTGAATTTTGAGGTAATTATGTGATTGTTCTCTAAATTGAATCCATTATTGTTGACCTTATTTTCCTGAATGATAATTTGATTGTCAAAGTTTGTTTTTTGATCAGCCAGAAGATCATAAGCCGAATTGTAGACGTTAATCTTTGTTGTATTGGAGCTGTTCCAATCTCTTTTCCATAACAGATTTCCACCATAATTTTGCTGACGCAAAGTATTGTTTTCCGATCTATAAATGTCATTTGCGGTAGCGCTTTGAAAAACTTCGAGATTGTCTTTAATGGTGATTAAATCTAAAACTATTTGGTCTTTGCTTCCTATTTTTTGAACATATTTTAAAGTGGCATCATAAAAGTCAAACTTTTTGTCACTTTGATAATTGATATTTAGATTTTCTAAAAAATCTTTGATTGTGGTGTTCTGAAATATTTTATCGAAATATTCTTTGTAGGTGGGTGTTTCCACAAAATCAGAGATGGATTTGCGGGCTGAAATTTCGATATAACTTTTTTTCGAAAGATTGTATTTTGCGTACATATCGGCATTGATCATATTGATTCCTGCACCAAATGAGTTTTTTTCTGTTGTTTCCGGAGTGGATGAAATGGCTACCACACTGGAAACACTTTCCCCATAAAAAGCAGAACTTCCGTTTTTATAAATGGAAATGGTGTGTGCCAAATTCGGATTGAAAACGGATATTAAGCCAAAAAAATGTCCCGTTTGGAACATTCGTATTCCATTCCATAAAAACAAATTTTGGTCATGCGTACCACCTCGGACGTTGATGCTCGAAACACTTTCATCGAGACTGTTTACACCCGGTATCTGTTGCATTGTCTGCAAAGCATCAGGTTCGATCAGACCGGGTAGAATACCAAATTTCTTAGGTTTAATTTCAAAAGAGCCATCAGTTTTTTTTGAAATTCCCGAAGCCAGAATAGCATTGGTTTTTATTTCCTGAAGCACTGTGATTTCAGGCTCTAAAAATATTTGGAGACAATTTTTAGGTGCGAAATCTACCGTTGCAATTTCTTGGGTTACAAATCCGACGTGAGTAATCGAAATTTTATTTTTCGCCTCTTTATTTAATTCAAAATAGCCATTTGAATCAGTTGCAGCCTGAGTTTTGTTAGGTAAATTGATGTTTGCATTTTCAATTGGTTTTTTGTCAATGCTTGAAAAAACATAGCCGCAAATTAGCTCTGGTTCGTTCTTTTTTCTATAAATATTAATGAAGGTGTTTCCGATATTTTCAAAAGACAAATTGGTTTTTTCAGTAAGATATTCCAGTTTTTGTTCTAATGAAAGTTTTTTTTGGGGAGGAATTAATTCCAGACCGGCAATGTTGTCTTCGGTGTAATTAAAACTTACCTGATGCTGCTGTTCGATGTCAAAAATGATTTTTTTAAAAGGCATGACTTTCCCCGGGTCCTGAGCAAAAAGATTAAGGACCAAAAAAAATAGAAAAAATAAAAAATGAAACTGTTTGGGGAGCAACATTTATTTTTCGTCAAATATTATTTTATTTTTTGATACTTTTTTGGCCTCCAAATGATAGGTTGTGCCAATAATCTGTAGGGCTACTTTTAAATCTTTAGCGGGTAATTTACCTGTAAACAATGAGGTTGTGTCTTTTGTTTTTAATTCGATTGCTACATTGTACTGTCTTTCAACTTCGTCTAAAATGCTTCTGATATTTTCTTTATAAAAACATATTTGATTATCAGTCCATTCCGGTTTTAAAGAATTTACGTTCATTGAAATTTGCTTTCCGTTTTCAAAACTAACACTTTGTCCGTGAGTCAATACAATTTGAGTTTTGTCATAATTGACTTTTACGCGTCCTTCATAACATACTACATCAAATCTGTTTTTTCTGGCTTTAACATTAAATTGAGTTCCTAAAACGGTTACTTTGCCCAGTTGGGTATGTACTTCAAATCGTTTGCCTTTTGAGACCCTGAAATAAGCTTCTCCTTTTAATTCAAGGTTTCTGTTGTTGTCCCAGTTCCATTCTTTATAATTAATTTCAGAACCTGAATTTAATACTACTTTAGAATTATCAGGTAACGTAAAAGCGGTTTTCTCTGCAAAACCTGCTGTTTGTGTTTCGGGTGCGAAAAATTTCATCACAAACGTAATTCCAAGAGCCAAAACGAATACAGCCACTGCTTGAAATATCCATTTTTTGTGCAAAGGAACTACTTTTGGAGCCACTTTTTTCTGTTTAAGAATATTGGACAGCATAGTGTTCTCATCCAAATCATCTATCGCTAAATGATTGGTGTACATTTTTATCTTTTGGTATTTTTCAAAATCTGGACTTGCTTCAAAAGCAGCTAATTCGTCCTGAGACAAATCATTGCTGAGCCATTTTGCTAATAAGCGATCTTTTTCCATTTTATTGTATTGTAAAATTAAAACAATTGGGACTAAGTTTACCCTACTTTTATAAATCAATTTCGTTACGCAAGCTTAATAAAGCCAGATGAATGCGTTTTTCGACAGCCTTTACACTAATGTCTAGATCCAATGCAATTTCGCTGTATTTTTTTCCATCAATTCGATGCATCAAAAAAGCAATGCGTTGTTTTTCGTTTAAATTCTCAATAGCTTTCAAAAGTTTGGCTTGAAATTGTTTTTCCTCCAAAAGATATTCCGGACTTTCATTTGTTTTGTCCAGACCTGTGAAGTTTTTTTCATATTTCAAAACAACTTTTTGGTGTGCAATTTTATTGAGACTATTGTTGTTTGCAATAGTGTAAATATATGATTTGGCTTTTTCCAGTGGTACAGCAGCACAGTTTTGCCAAAGTTTTACAAATGCTTCCTGCGCTGCATCTTCAGCATGATCCATATTGCCGAATTTGTAAAAAAGAAAATTTCGAAGTGCTTTAATGTGATTTTTAAAGAAATCCGAAAAAATTATTTGGTCACAAGTATTTGATTGGTCTTTATCTGGCATTAATTTTTTCCGTTGGTGCAATACAAATGTATTTGTTTTTAGTTTAAGTAGGGTAAAAGTAATGCTGATTGTTTTATACAGGTAGAAAATGTAATCCGGTTATGGAAATTCACTGTTTAAAAAATTGAAATTGAAACTCTTAATGCTGAATTTATTAAAATACTGTTTCTTAAATTTTATTACATTTGTAAAAATATGAATATGTCCCTTTTTAAAAAATATTTGTCTATAGTGTCTTTATTGCTCCTGCTGTCATGTCAAAGTGAATATGACGAACAGGATAATAACAGGCAGGGAACGATTTCAAATGATTCTCCACTTGCGTCTTATCTGCAAAGGGTTGCAATGGTTAAAACGGTGCAGGATAATGTAATTGACGGGTCAACCTATTGTACTATAAAATTTCCATATACTGTTACTGTGAACAACGAGCAAATTGCTGTCAACAGCGCTGCTGATTACCAAAAAGTTGAGGATAATATTAATGCCAGCAATTATGATGATGATATTGTGAAAATAGATTTTCCAGTAACAATGATTTACTATAATTACTATGAAAAACTCATTCCGAATGAATCTGATTTTAAATCTTTAATCGATTATTGGAATCTTTATCCTGATCTTTTAGCCAAAATCAATGGATTAAATATCAATTATCCAATAACAATTAATGTCTATAACAGTTCAAATCAGGCTGGAAGTTCTGTGACAATTGTAAGTGATCAGGCATTTTTTAATTTTATTAAAAATTTGAACAGCAGTGAGTATATTTCTTTGCAGTATCCAATTTCCATTGTAGATTACAACAATCAAACAAGCTCGATTACAAGTAATTTAGACTTTGAAAATGCCATAAAATATGCTATTGATTATTGCCCGGAAAATAATATTGTAACACTTGATTTTGTAGAAACAATAACAAAAGGTTCTTGGGAAATACCTTATTTCTTTGATGATTCCGAAAAAACTTCATCTTATAGTGGTTATTCATTTGTCTTTAAAAGTGATCAATCAGTAGTAGCTACTAAAGGAACAGTTTCTGAAACAGGTGAATGGGAAAGTACTATTCAGAATGGCGTTAGAGAATTAAAAGTAAGTTTTAATTCGAGTTTACTCAGTAAATTGAATAATAATTGGAAGTTGTTTGAGTTCAATAATTCCCAAATTCGATTGCGCGATGGGAGTAATAGTTCAAATTATCTTTATTTTGAAAAGAAATAAACTTTAATAATCCGTGGTTAAATTAGTTTGTTGCTTTTTTATTGATTGAGTAGTTTTTTCTACTGTAAAGCATAAAGTAATTTGCCTTTTATATTGCTGGTATAGAAATTTGGATTGCAATTTTAATGAGATTGTTGCCAAATTATCTTAAAAGAAAATATAACGGAAGTTTATCCTAAAGATTTATTATCACTTCAATTATCAGAAAAGGGGAATACAGCAAGGGAAATTATCTTAAATGATTTACGGTTGTTGTCCGATTTCGGAGCTTCTCCCTCTTTAAATTTACTTAAATGTTATGAACGGGATGATGAATTTGATTTCATATCCACTGATGTGTATTCGTATCATGTTGATCGTTTGCCCATTGCAACTGATACCTTTTTATGTACCTATCACGGAGCGGCAAGTGATATTATTTCTAATGAACAGGCAGAGCAAAAAATTCTAATTCCTGAAATTCGAGAAAAGCTTGCAGCCCTGCATGACGGTCCTTCAGAGGAGTTTGAAAACTTTTTAAAGGAAAATTATTTTGATTTGCATTATCAGGCGCAACCCAATGCAGTGCCGGTTAATTTAGGATTAGGGCATCTTTGGCGCTTGGCCGTGGATCATCCAAAACAACAGGTACTGCCTTGTATTCACAGAGCACCAATAGAAAATGAAGGGGAATATCGTTTGTTGTTGATTTGCTAAAAAAATGATGGAGTGGAATTACATTTCGTGAGCCCACTCAAAGGCATGCATAAAGCATGGATAGTGTTTGAAAAAGAATTATAAAAGTAAAGGTGTTTATCCAGGGAGGAAATTTGCTTAATATTTAACTTTTGCACATGATCCCTGATTCTAGTTAAATAGTAGTAAAAAAGCATAAAAAAAACGCTAAAACCTAAGTTTAAGCGTTTTTCAGGAAGTGACCTCGACTGGATTCAAACCAGTAACCTTCTGAGCCGTAATCAGATGCGCTATTCAGTTGCGCCACGAGGCCATTTGCTTATTTGTTCTCTGTTTTGCTAGGCGTTCAGTGAACTTGTTTGCGGGTGCAAATATAGGAATAAATATGTATCTTGCAAGGGTTAAATTGCATAAAAATAAAAAAATATGGACTTGAAAAAATATATACGTGATATTCAGGGATTTCCGAAAGAAGGAATTGTCTTTAAAGACATCACGCCACTGTTAATTGATGCGAATGCAAGAAAAAAATGCCTGGAAATATTGGTTTCGGGAGTGAAAGATCAAAAAATTGACAAAGTAATTGGTGTGGAAAGCCGTGGTTTTTTCTTTGGGATGCTTTTGGCGGAGGAATTGAATGCTGGTTTTGTTCCTGTACGAAAGCCTAATAAACTGCCTTTTGATACTATTTCAGCTTCTTATGATTTAGAGTACGGTACCGATACGCTTGAAATCCATACCGACGCTATCCAAAAAGGGGATCGAGTTCTAATTCATGATGATGTATTAGCCACCGGCGGAACCGCAAAAGCTGTTTGTGAATTGGTGGAAAGGTTGGGAGGTGTAATTGTACAGTGCAATTTCCTAATGGAAATCACTTTCTTGAACGGAAGAGAAAAGATTGCAGGAAATGAGATTTTTGCAGCAATTACGTATTGAAAAGTTTAAAAGAGTTTAAGTTATTAAGGATTCATAAAAACGATTTTAAACAATTCTTAAACTTTAATCCAATGCTCTTTTTGTAACATAATAACGATATCCAATAATAGCCATCTGCCATTTCTTGGCCTTAGTTACATCCAGTCCTTGTTTGGTAAAGCTGGGTAAAATTAACTTGTTGATCTGAGCAAGAATTTTGTACATACTTTTTTTTTCAAATATATAAAAAAAGACGGTCTTGATTATGGACCGTCTTTTTGTTTTTTGTTAATTGAAATTTAGCTTTTATCTTTTTTTTCAGCTAAATACTTTTGCATTTCTTTCTCGTAAACTTTCATTTTCTCATCAAAAGCTTCCATTTCTTTGTTGAAAGGTTCCATTTGTTTGTCAAATTCAGCCATTTGTTTATCGAAAGCTTCCATTTGAGGTTCTAGCTTTTTCATTTTAGCATCATAGTCTTCCATTTTCTTTTCAAATTCTTTCCATGCTTTTTTATCTCCGTTTATAGGATCGCCTTTAGGTGCTTTTGGCGCTTTTGGAAACGCAGGGGCTGTAGGTGCTTTAAATTTCATAACTGGAGGAGTAGGAGGGACAGGAGGAACCGGCATATTTTTATCTTGATAATGCGTTCCTTTTTTTGTTGTAATCAGCATTGATTTTTTTCCAAAATTATTAGTGATATCTATTCTTTCAATTGAGCCTTCTTCTAATTGTTCAAATTCATTTTGGGAGGTTTTTTTGCCATTGATGTAAATTTCATTATCATCACCTATTTTGGAAAAATTTTTGGTAATTATCCGGATTTCTTTTTTCTCATCGTTTTTAGTGACATTCATGTTGACAATTTCTTTAGGATCTAATTTATCCATAGTGGCTTTGTCTGATTTCTCGTTATTAATATAAATTTGAGCATCAGCAGAAATAGGTGTATTAGACGAAACAACATTATTTACAACAACTAACTTTTCAACAGATTTATCCTCTTCAATAAAATCAATACTAATTTTTCCATTCGAGTCTTTGGTGATAACTATTGCAAATGGTTTTATGGCTTCTGAACTATTTGCATTTCTGTTATTAGAAATCTCAGTTCCTTTTTTTAGTTCAACATTTATAGCAGTAAGTTCATTATTTGCGTTTCTTTTTGTTGCTGAAAATTGAACTGTAATACCATAATTTTTAGAGATTCTTTCCGCTTTTTCTTTTAATTCAGTTTCTGTAGTATTCTTTGTGATTTCATAAACATCAACATCGTTTGATGCTGCTTGTTCAGCTTTTGGCCTCACATTTTTCTCCTTTGCTATAACTTCCATTTGGAATAAAAATACAAAGGCAACTAATACTGGAAGGACTAATGCATATTTCCAGGAATTCCTTTTTTTTGATTGATTTTTGTTTAACATAACGATTCGTTTTTTGATTAATGATTGATAAAAATGATTGGTAAGCACAACACAATTTTCGTGTGTTGTAATTTTTAAAAGTGTAAGCTGATACCCTTTTTTGTCTGATATGTTTTTGGTGGCTTCGTTGTCAGCGATGAATTCAAGATTTTGCAAAATAGCATTTCTGTACAGCCAGATAAAAGGATTGAACCAAAACAGGATGCAGAATATACGTGTGATTAAGACGTCTATAGTGTGGTACTGTTCGCTGTGGATTTTTTCGTGTTCCAATATGCTTTCCATTTCAGCCTCGCTGTACAGTGATGAGTTGTAAACGATGGTGTTGAAATAGGAAAAAGGTGCGATATTTTCGTTTAAGTCAATGAATTTATGATCGGCCTGACGCTGAACAGCTTTTCCTTTGATAACATTGTTAAGATGATAAAAATCGTAAGCAAACTGAGCCAGTAAAAGAACTGTTCCAACCGCGTAGGTAATAGCTAGAACGAGATACCAATTGATTTCAAAGCTTTTCTCTTGAACAGGTGTCATTGGAATTTTTGTCCAATCAATATTGGTTGATGTTGGTTCTACCCAAACAATGGTGGTGAAAACTATCCATGGTAAAATGACTGATGTCAGCAAACCGGCCAAAAGAAACCATCTATTTGTATTGAAAAAAGTTTCTTTTCGCAACAGAGAAAAATAGGCGATGTAGAAAATTGCTATTAAACCGCTGGATTTTGCAATATTTATGAATAGTGTTTCCATACCTGATTATTGTTTTTGTTCAATCATTGCCAAAATTTCGCGAAGCTCATCCGCGGTGATTTTTTCCTCTTTGGCAAAAAAGGAAACCATATTCTTATAGGAACTGTTGAAATAATTATCAATTGCAGTACTCATAAAGCGTTTACGGTATTCCTCGATAGTAACCAATGGGTAATATTGGTGCGTATTCCCAAAGGCATTATATGATACATATCCTTTTTCTTCGAGATTACGGATAATAGTGGAAAGTGTATTGTAATGAGGCTGGTCTTCAGTTATTTCAGCCATGACTTCTTTTACGAATGCTTTTTTGAGCTTCCATAAAATGTGCATTATTTCTTCTTCTTTGTTCGTTAGTTTTTGCATGATGATTTAATTTGAAACAAACATACAACTATATTTTTAGTTTACAAACTATAAATATAGTTATTTAACTAAAATTTTAGTTTTTTATTAGTTTTTGCTGAAATGCACGCATGCTTAACCCAAAAGATTCAAGGAATCTGTCAGGAGTTTATTTATGTACTGATTTTATTTGATTAAAAAAAGAGGGTTATTGAGTATGATTTTGCTCCTTGTGAATCATTTTGTCCAGCCACATACAACAAATGAAGGCGAGCATTCCCAAACTTCCCATCACAAACCAATTTATAAGATAATTATAATGGGCAGTGATTTCCAGACCTGTCTTGGAACTGACAATGTGTGCCAGGCTGAAACTCATAGTATAATATCCCATATATTGGCCTTCCTGTCCTTTTGGAGCGCGGTTTAGGGCAACTGCATTAGCAAAAGGGAATGAGAATATTTCGCCAAAAGTGAGCAGTACTATACTAATGACTAAAATGCCTACCCAGGAATCAAACAGCAAAATAAAATAGCCGGCGGCAATGCATAACGAACCATAACCGATATTTTTAACTTTGTTGGCTTTTTTTCGTTCCAATCTGCTGACGATGGGCATCTCCAAAAGAAAAACCAAAAGACCGTTGATTGATAACAACAGACCTGTTTGGAACTCACTGAGGCCGAATTTTTCATTGTGATATAACGGCAAAGTCGAAAATATCTGAAGAAAAACCATGAAGGTAACAAAACTGATAAAGAGCAATATCCAAAAAGGTTTGTCTTTGTAGATGGATTTTGGAGCAGTTATGGCTATGGAATCATCTGTTGCGACCTTAATTCTCTTTTTTTCTTTGATATAAAAAGCAAAAATCAAAATTGCAATGATACTTGAGCTTCCATCGACCCAAAACAGACCTTGATAACCCATGCCTAAAATGATTAATCCGCCCAATGCAGGACCAGCAGTAAATCCAAGATTTACGGCCAATCGTACTAAGGATAAAGCACGGACTCTATTTTCCGGTTTTGCATATACGCTCAATGATACAAACATAGCAGGGCGGAACATATCGGAAATGGCCATAATAAAGAACATTGCAAAACATAGCCCCCAAAAGCTGGTAATGTACTGCAAAATAAAAAACAATAGGCCGCTCGTAAAAAGACTGAAAATCATTATTTTGTAAAATCCAATCTTGTCAGTCAATTTGCCCCCTAACCATGATCCCAGCATTGAACCTAACCCAAAGGCAACCATAATCCAGCCCACTTCACCATAGGAAAATTCTAAATCTTCTTTTAAGTATTTGGACAAAAAAGGAAGTACCATAGTACCGGCCCTGTTGATAAATGTGATTAGGGCAAGTATCCAGACTTCGCGTGTGAATCCTTTAAAATTGTTGATATAGCGGCCGAGAGCAGTCTTGAGCATGTAATAATTTCTAATTAATACAAATCTACAAAGTTTTTTAGGAGCTTTTTCCTGCTATTTACTGTAATTTTTTAATTTTTTTTAAGAAAATAATAAAAAGTCCTTTTGCGTGACCAACTTTATTGAATTTTTAATGAAAGTAAATAATGAAAAAGTTGACAGAGGCCGGCATTAAAAAAACATTGCAGCAAAACATAAAACTTTGCGGCTTTGTAACTTTAAACTATTTTTGCTAAAAAAATAAAGATATGAGACATACACTGACTTTCGTTCTATTGGCATTATTCAACATTGGTTTTGGTCAGGACAAATTTGATGTTGCGGCTGTCGAAAAATTTCAAAAAGATCTCAATACCGAATTTGCCGATGCAAAGACAAGCCCTTTACTGCCTGAGGATTTGGATCAGTTCAAATCATTGGATTTTTATCCGATCAATGAGAAAGCTTTTGTGGTTGCACAATTTATCAGAACTGCTGATGAAAAACCTTTTGTAATGCTTACTTCGGGGCCAAAAAGGCCAATGTATGTAAAATACGGTGAAGCCCGTTTTCAATTGGAGGGAAAAGAGTTTAAACTGAATATTTACCGAAATATTGAACTTTCTAAAAAAGAAGAATATAAAGATCATTTGTTTTTGCCTTTTTCAGATTTGACTTCGGGTAAAGAAAGTTATATCGGAGGAAAATACATTGATTTGAAAATCCCTGCGGGAGACACCATTGTCATTGATTTTAACCAGTCGTACAATCCGTACTGTGCTTACAGCCACAAATATTCATGCCCGAAAGTACCGCTGGAAAACGATTTGGCAATCGAAATCAAAGCCGGAGTTAAGAAGTTTCATGATTAATGAAATTCTTTAATTTACATACCCATAAATTCACCGGCCGGGAAACAGTTTTAGAACTAGTGAACCAATATCCGCATGAGTTTGATGCTTTAATTCCGTATTATTCCATTGGAATTCATCCGTGGTTCATAGATGAAACACGACTGGAAACTGATTTACAGTTAATAGAAAGTAAATTACAAGATTCTCATTGCCTTGCTTTAGGCGAATGCGGATTGGATAAGCGTATTGAATTCCCTTTAGAATTACAGCAAATGGTTTTTGAAAAGCAATTGCTTTTGGCACAAAAAGAAAACAAACCTGTTGTGATTCATTGTGTGGCAGCCTTTCAGGAAATAATCGCCACAAAGAAACGATTGAAAATTACGGTTCCCATGATTATTCATGGTTTTTCAAAAAATGGACAAGTTGCTAAGGAACTCTTTGATAACGGGTTTTATATTTCGTTTGGAAAATATTTATTGCGTAACCCTGAATTGAAAACAGTTTTTCAAAGTATTCCAAACGATAGTTTTTTTCTGGAAACAGATACAATAGATGAAGGAATTGAAGCTGTTTATGAATTGGCAGCGCAATATAAAAATTGGAGTTTGGATGAACTGCATCAGCAAATAAAGAGTAATTTTGCAGCGGTTTTTAGAGGTTATGAGTTGTGAGTTTTCGGTTTATGAATGAGAATGATTAAACCTTTTAAACAATAAACAATTAAACGATTACACGATTAAACTTTTTAAAAAAATTAAACAAAAAAATATGGCAGAGTGGACGGAAAGAGCCGAATTATTATTTAAGAAAGAAGGATTGAAAAATTTGCAAAACGCACACGTAATGGTCGTAGGACTTGGAGGTGTGGGGTCATTTGCAGCTGAGTTTCTGGCAAGGGCAGGAGTAGGAACCATGACAATTGTTGATGGGGATGTAGTGGATATTACGAATATAAACAGGCAGTTGCCGGCTTTGCATTCTACAGTGGGACAGCCCAAAGTAGATATTGTAGGAGACCGTTTGATGGACATAAATCCTGAATTGAATTTGATTCGGGTAAAAGAATTTCTTTCGCCGGAGCGTGCATATGATATTGTTACCAATGAATATGATTATGTTTTAGACTGCATTGACAGTGTAACACCAAAACTGAATTTGATTATTTCGGCCAAAAGAAAAAAAGTAAGAATCATAAGCAGTATGGGAGCTGGTGGAAAAATGGAAGCTTCCAAAGTTAAAGTCACTGATATTGCCAAAACGGTAAATTGCCATCTTGCCAAAACCATCAGAAAGCGTTTGAAAAAAGAAAAGATTAACAAAGTGAAAGTAGTTTTTTCATCTGAAATTCAAGATGAATGCAGTTTACGAATGACAGATGGTTCCAATTTTAAAAAATCTTTCTACGGAACCAATAGTTATATGCCTGGGTTGTTTGGCCTTCATGCTGCCGAAACAGTTATCAGGTATTTGCTTAAAAAAGAGTAGACTAAAGGTTAAGGATTTAATTTATTGACTGTTTTAAATCAACTTAAACTATTTCAAATAATCTTAGGAACTAAATAATATAACAAAGAATCTCAGTTTTTTAGAAACTGAGAATCTTAGAATCTAAAAAAAAATGATACAAACCGTAATTTTTGACATGGATGGTGTAATTGTAGATACTGAACTCGTACACCGTTATGCTTATTACAAACAATTTGGGGAACTTGATATTTTAGTTCCGGAGGAAATGTACACTTCTTTTACAGGACTGTCAACCCGTAATACTTTTCAGAAATTGAAAGAACATTTTCAGTTGGAGCAGGAAGTAGAAGATTTGATTTTGAGAAAAAGATCTATTTTTAATGATGCTTTTGACAGTAAGGAAGATTTGTCCTTACTGGAAGGAGTGGAGAAATTAATTAAAGATTTTCATCACAACGGCATGCAGCTGATTGTGGCTTCATCAGCTTCAAAAGTGACGATAGACAGAGTTTTCCGTCGTTTTGATTTGCACCAGTATTTTACTCATATTGTAAGCGGTGAAGATTTCCCTAAATCTAAACCTCATCCCGCAATTTTCGAGCATGCAGCTTCTTTGTCTGTTGCACCAAAAGAAAACTGTATCGTTATTGAGGATAGCACCAATGGTGTAAAAGCCGCTAAAGCTGCAGGTATTTTTTGCGTAGGATATAATAGTTTTCATTCTAAAGACCAGGATTTGTC
>Ga0208398_100695_pt1 | contig 17968 bp, 18 predicted proteins | sample LakWasMe79_HOW10_2_FD_183905 | JGI IMG/M metagenome (GOLD analysis project Ga0208398, IMG submission 183905) | Freshwater sediment methanotrophic microbial communities from Lake Washington under simulated oxygen tension - Sediment Metagenome... | ecosystem: Environmental > Aquatic > Freshwater >...
CTCGATGCGGCTGCCGTCAAGCGCTTGAGTGGACCGGCGCGGGCTTTGCTGTTAGATTGGTGCGAAGCGGGGTGGATCCATGTCGAACAATGAAGATACCAGTGACAGACTGACGGGGGCGTTTTCCGGGCCTACGGAATTCGCACAAATGGTGCGCGCTGCATTGGCCCGCGCAGCCAGTGAGGGGTGGCCGGCGATGGTCTGGAGCGACCCGACCTTCGAGGACTGGCCTTTGGGGGAGCGGGTTGTGACTGAGTCCTTGCAGACTTGGGCCAGTAGTGGCCGCCACTTGGTGTTGTTGGCGCACCGCTATGACGCGCTGATACGCTACAAGCCGCGCTTCGTCAGCTGGCGCAAAACCTGGGACCACATCATCGAATGCCGCCTGTGCAAGAACCTGGACGCCAGTGAGGTTCCGAGTGCGCTGTGGAGCCCACACTGGGCGATGCGGCGCCTGGATTTGGTGCGATCGACCGGCGTGGCGGACCTGGAGCCAGCTCGGCGGGTCCTGCTGAAAGAGGAATTGGACGAGTGCCGCCGGCAGAGTTCACCGGGGTTTTCTGCCACGACTTTGGGTTTGTAGCAACGGATGAGAGGGTTTTCCCGTGTTTTCGGGACGATTTTCTGTATACTCGGGGGTTAGGCAAAAAGAGATCGAATGCTTTTTGTCTGAGTCCGGGCGGCCTGCTGCTTTGACAATTTCCAAAAATTGTTTCGTTAACTCACTCTAGTTTTTAAAAATGAACAAATCACTCGTCTTGGCAGCTGTCATCGCTGCCGCTGCCTTGGCCGCTTGCGGTAAGAAAGAAGAAGCTCCAGCTCCAGCAGCTGCCCCCGCTGCCGCTGCTCCTGCACCAGCTGCTGCTCCTGCAGCTTCTGCACCTGCTGCAGACGCATCTGCTCCAGCTGCTGCAGCTTCCGAGCCAGCCAAGTCGTAATTCTTGGCCGCAAAAAAAAGCCACCGCAAGGTGGCTTTTTTTTGTCCGCAACATCCGCGAAGGCTGCGAAGCCTCCGGGGAACTGCCGGGCGTCTGCCTATTTGATATCGTCGGCAATCACTTTCACGATGCGCTGAGCGGACACCGAGGTCTCAGGTACGCCTTTGGAGTCCAGTACCGATACGGTCGTCACGTTGGCCACGCTGCGCACGGCGATTTGAAACTTGGCGGCATCCGAGTTCTTGTCCGAGCTGCTGAACAGCTTGCTGAAAAAGCCGGGTTCTGACCTGTCGGCATTCAGCGGTACGTAGCGCACAAAGTAGATCCCCTGCTTGCGGTCACGGTCCTCAACGGTGAAGCCGGTGCGATCCAATGCCAGGCCCACGCGGCGCCAGGCGCTGTCAAATCCTTCTTCCATGCGCACCACGGGCTGGCCATTTTCAGTGGCAACGTCTGCCGTCTTCTTGACCGGGGCGGCACTGGCGACCAGGGTCTTGGCTTGTGGTTCACTCACACCCAACTTGACCATCAGGCGACGCAGGAACTCGGCTTCGAGTTCCGGGTCTGCGGCGCGGGGTTGCCACATCGTGTTGCCAGCCTCCTGGCTGGACTTGGTGGTGACCGTTTCAATCATGCCGCGGTGGCTGATAAAGATTTCGGTATCACCGTTGGCGTTGCGCTCAAGGCGTGTACGAAACTTGTCGCGCTCTGCCGTTGAATACAGGGAGTCAAACAACTTGCCGATCGAGGATCGGATGAAGTCCTGTGGAATCTTGGCCCGGTTCTCAGCCCAATCGGTTTCCATGATGCCCAGCGTGTTCTGGTCCATGGCCAGGAGGAAACCATTTTCCTGCCAGAAGTCTTTCACCGGGTCCCACAGCTTGTCGGCGGGTCGATTCACCACCAGCCAGCGCTGGTTTCCGGCGCGTTCAATGCGTACATCGCCCAATGCAGCCACTGCAACAGTCGGGGCTGTTGCTGCGGTGGTTGGTTGACCCGCCTTGAGGCTCGACGCGGACACCGCACCGCCTACCACCGCGTAATGTGTGTCCTTGGACAGCTGCGTCAGGTCGGGCGGAACATCCAGTGAAGGAGCCTTGACGTTGCTGGCACTGCGATAGTCCACCTTGTCGGCTTGCAGAACGGTACAGGCCGACAGTGATATCGCTGCGCTAACCAGCGTCAATTTGAAGAAAGGGTTCACAGAAATCCTCGAAATGGAAAAAGGGACTCAGATCAAGCCGGTGGCGCGCATGGCGCGCTCCAGCGTTGGCCTATTGTCTTCGGTCAAAATGGTCAACGGCAGGCGAAGCGCATCTTTACACAGTCCCATTCGGGCTGCGGCCCATTTGACGGGGATGGGGTTGGATTCTACGAAAAGCGCCTTGTGCAGCGGCAACAAACGCAATTGAATTTCCATCGCGCGTTGCACATTGCCAGCTATGGCCGCCATGCACAGCTCGTGCATCAATCGCGGAGCCACATTCGCTGTCACGCTGACGTTGCCATGGCCACCACACAGCATCAGGGCGACAGCGGTCGGGTCATCTCCCGAATAAATGGCAAAACCCTGCGGAGCTTCCTTGATCAGCCATTGCGCGCGTTCGATATTGCCGGTGGCTTCCTTGATGCCCACAATGCCAGGGACCTTGGCCAGGCGCATGACCGTGTCGTGCGCCATATCAGCGACGGAACGTCCGGGCACGTTGTACAGCACCACGGGCAAATCCACTGCCTCAGCAATCGCCTTGAAGTGCAGGTACTGCCCTTCCTGTGTGGGCTTGTTGTAGTAGGGGACCACCTGCAACTGGCAGTCGGCGCCCACCTTCTTTGCAAACCGCGCCAACTCAATCGCCTCGGCGGTCGAATTCGCGCCGCAACCAGCCATGATGGGCACCCGTCCAGCGGACTGCTCCACCGACACGCGGATGATCTCGCAATGCTCTTCAACGTTGACAGTCGGGGACTCCCCCGTGGTGCCCACGACGCCGATGCAGTCGGTCCCTTCGGCGATGTGCCAATCGATCAGCTTGCGCAGCGCCGGGTAGTCCACGGAGCCATCTTCCAGCATCGGAGTGATCAGCGCGACGATGCTGCCTTTGATTGGGCCTTGAGGTGAGTTCATGTCAATCATTTGTTCGGTAATCGATTATTTTACCTAGAGTGCCAGGCGCCAGATTTCCGGGCGCTTGCGGTGATCAGCGGGCGCGCGAACGGCGGCAATGCGTTGCACAACCCGGGGCGGGTCCTGCAACATGCCGTTTTCATAGGCTACGACCTCCAGTCCGGCACAGGCTTGCAGCAATTCACCCGGTTGCAGCAGAAAATCCGGCCGTGACGGGCGACCCAGCGTTTCATTGCCCGCCGCGAAGGTCTCATAGAGCAGCACCCCACCGGGTGCGACGCTGTTGACCACCGTTTCGAGCAGTGGACGCCACAGATAATTGGTTACCACCACCGCGCCAAAGGTGCGCAAAACACCGTCAGTCTGCAAGGGCCAGGGGTTGTTTTCAATGTCGGCGCACAGGAGTTCGGCGCTGGGTGCATGCAACCGGGCTTGATTGGTGTCCCGGTCCACGCCAGTGACTGCATGCTGGCGCGCCGCAAACCATGCCAGGTGGCGACCACCGCCGCAAGCCACATCCAGTACTGTTGCCCCAGGTTCCAGCAGATGCGACCAGCGAACGATCCAGGGGGAGGGGTTCAAAAGCACGACCACAGCTGATTGGCCATTTGCACCATGAAGTCGGGTTGGCTGTACAGCAGGAAGACGGCACCCAGCACCCCCATGGCCAGCACTCCCATCAACAGGCGAAGGCGCGTGCTCATGGCATCACCGTGCCCCGGGGCATGCCGCGGACGATGGCAGCCTCTTTGACGGGCAGGTTGATCAACGCCGCGGCAATGCCCAAGGCAATGGCGATGTACCAGACGATGTCGTAGCTGCCGGTCTTGTCATACAGATAGCCTCCCAGCCACACGCCCATGAATGAGCCGATCTGGTGGCTGAAAAAAACAAACCCACCCAGCATGGACAGATGCGCCACGCCGAATATCTGCGCCACGGTGGCATTGGTGGGCGGTACGGTGGACAGCCACAGCAGCCCCATGACGGACGAGAACACATAGACGCTGGCCGGTGACAGCGGCACCAGCAGGAACAGGCTGATGGCGATGGCGCGGGCCAGGTAGATAAAGGCCAGGATGTTCTTCTTCGCCATCTTCTGGCCCAGCGCGCCCGCCGCATAGGTGCCAAATACGTTGAACAGGCCGATCAGCGCCAGGGCATAGCTGGCCACCTGGGGTGACAGGCCCTTGTCCCTGAGGTAGCTGGGCATGTGCACGCCAATGAACACCACCTGGAAACCGCAGACAAAGTAGCCCGCCATCAGCAACTGGAAACTGGGGTATTTGAAGGCCTCGCGCAGGGCATGGCCAATGCTCTGGTCCCGCGCCGGGGCGCTGCCGCCCGCAAAGCCGGGCTCGCGCAGCCCCCAGGACAGGGGAATCATCAGCAGGGCCGCCATGCCCAGCAGCACCAGCGCCTGTTGCCAGCCAAAGTGGCTGATCAGAAAGCCTTCGGTCGGCACCATCAGGAATTGCCCGAACGAGCCCGCCGCCGCCGCCACGCCCATGGCCCAGGAACGCTTGTCGGCGCTGACATTGCGGCCGATCACGCCGTAGATGACAGCGTAAGTGGTTCCGGCCTGTGCCATACCGATCAGCACCCCGGTGCTCAATGAAAACAGCAACGGAGTGCTGGCGTAGGCCATGCCGACCAGTCCCAGCGCATAGAGTAGCGAGCCCACCACGATGACCCTGAAGGCGCCAAACCGGTCCGCCGCCATGCCGGCAAAAATGCCGGAAATGCCCCAGGCCAGATTCTGGATCGCGATGGCCAGCGCAAAGGTTTCACGCGTCCAGCCCTGGTCTTGCGTGATGGGCTGCAGCCACAGGCCAAAACCGTGGCGAATGCCCATGGACAGCGTGACGATGGTGGCACCGCAGGCCAGGACTTGCAGGGTCGACAGGGATGTGGAAGATGCGCGCATCGCCGGATTGTCGCCAATCCTGGAGCCCGTTGCCGGGTCTCGGGCAATGCCATCCTATTGCGAGGCTGTATTTACGTACAGCCTGCCGGGTCTAGCCGATTACAATGCCGCCCTATGTCAGCTAAACCCCCAGCATCCTCCACCCCCGAATATTCCGAAGGCTCCATTCGCGTTCTCAAGGGCCTGGAGCCCGTCAAACAGCGTCCGGGCATGTACACCCGCACCGACAATCCGTTGCACGTCATCCAGGAAGTGCTGGACAACGCGGCCGATGAATCCCTGGGCGGATTCGGCAAAAAGATCAAGGTCACCGTCCACACCGACGGCTCCGTCACCATTGAAGACGATGGCCGCGGCATCCCGTTTGGCATGCACCCCGAAGAAAAAGCCCCAGTCATCGAGCTGGTGTTCACCCGGCTGCACGCCGGTGGCAAGTTCGACAAGGGCAAGGGCGGTGCCTACAGCTTCTCCGGCGGCCTGCACGGCGTGGGCGTTTCCGTGACCAATGCGCTGGCCAAACGGCTGGAGGCCACTTCGTACCGCGAGGGCATGGTGGCCGCACTGGTGTTTGAGAACGGCGACGTGACCCAGGCACTGCAAACCCGCAAACAAGGCGAGGGCGACCGCAAATCCGGCACCACGATCCGGGTCTGGCCAGACGCCAAGTATTTCGAGTCGGCAGTCCTGCCGATGAACGAGCTGACGCACTTGCTGCGCAGCAAGGCGGTCCTGATGCCCGGCGTCAGCGTCTCGCTGCTGGTGGAGAAAACCAAGGAAACCCAAACCTGGTTGTACAAGGGTGGCCTGCGCGACTATTTGACGCAGACGCTGACCGGCGACCCGGTCATTCCGCTGTTCGAAGGCGAAGGCTTTGCCGACAGCCAGAGCGACAACTTTGCCGAAGGCGAGGGCGCCGCGTGGGCCGTGGCCTTTACCGAAGACGGCCAGCCGGTGCGCGAGAGCTATGTGAATCTGATCCCCACCAGCGCCGGCGGCACGCACGAAAGCGGCCTGCGCGATGGTCTGTTCACGGCGGTCAAGAGTTTCATCGAACTGCATTCGCTGCTGCCCAAGGGCGTCAAGCTGATGCCCGAGGATGTGTTCGCCCGCGCCAGCTATGTGCTGTCGACCAAGGTGCTGGACCCGCAATTCCAGGGCCAGATCAAGGAGCGGCTCAATTCACGCGATGCCGTGCGTCTGGTGTCCAGTTTTGTGCGCCCCGCGCTCGAACTCTGGCTGAACCAGCATGTGGAATATGGCAAAAAATTGGCAGAATTAGCGATCAAAGCCGCCCAAAGCCGGCAAAAAGCCGGCCAAAAGGTAGAGAAGCGCAAAAGCTCGGGCGTCGCCGTGCTGCCCGGCAAGCTGACCGACTGCGAAAGCAAGGACACGGCTTACAACGAAGTCTTCCTGGTCGAGGGTGATTCCGCTGGCGGCAGCGCCAAGATGGGCCGCGACAAGGAAAACCAGGCCATCCTGCCCCTGCGCGGCAAGGTCTTGAACACCTGGGAGGTCGACCGCGACCGCCTGTTCGCCAACACCGAAATCCACGACATCTCGGTGGCCATCGGCGTCGATCCGCATGGCCCCAACGACTCGCCCGACCTGTCGGGCCTGCGCTATGGCAAGGTTTGCATCCTGTCCGATGCCGATGTGGACGGCTCCCACATCCAGGTGTTGTTGCTGACGCTGTTCTTCCGCCATTTCCCCAAGCTGATCGAGACCGGCCATGTGTTTGTGGCCCGCCCGCCGCTGTTTCGGGTGGATGCACCGGCCCGTGGCAAAAAGCCGGCTTCCAAGGCGTACGCGCTGGATGAAGGTGAGTTGACCGCTATTCTCGACAAATTGCGCAAAGAAGGCGTGCGCGAAGCCGCCTGGAGCATCAGCCGCTTCAAGGGCCTGGGTGAAATGAATGCCGAGCAGCTGTGGGACACCACGCTGAACCCCGACACCCGCCGCCTGCTACCGGTCACGCTGGGCGCCATCAATTTTGGCGATACCGAGGCTTTGATCACCAAGCTCATGGGCAAGGGCGAGGCCGCCGCGCGACGTGAACTGATGGAGCTGCATGGCGACTCCGTAGAAATTGATGTGTGATGGGTGCTATTGAAATAGCAGCTGCTAACGCACGTTCTATGAGGGCTAAGAGCTTGTAAACATGCCAAAGTTGAAAAATGCATCCGACAAGAAGACTCAGCTGCCGCTGTCTAGCGCGGCTCGGGTGGTGCAAAGCGTCCTCATCAGCACATCCAGTGACGGTAATCTGATGGACAGGGTTGTCTCCATTCTTGACCAAGCACGTGCCAATGTCGTGCGTGCCGTCAATAGCAATATGGTGATTGCCTATTGGTTGATTGGCCGGGAAATTGTCCAAGCCTTGCAGGGCGGCGAGGAGCGGGCTGGCTACGGGCGTCAGTTGCTGACAGAGCTGTCCGCGTCGCTGACGCAGCGTTATGGGCGGGGATATTCGGCGACCAATCTGAAATACTTTCGTTTGTTCTACCAGTGCTACTCCCAGCGGATTCCGGAGATTCGTCACGAGGCTCGTGACGAATTGGGCAACGTCGGCACCTTGGCCGTTTTGGACGATCTGGCTACAGCGTTGGATGCTGCAGAGAAGGACAAGGGATTCTTCCCTGATCTTACGTGGACACATTACCGCACCTTGTGCGCCATAGACCACAGCGCCGAGCGATTGTTTTACGAAATCGAGGCGCAGCGCTGCAATTGGAGTCAGCCTGTGATGGAGCAGCAAATCCACAGCCACTTGTTTGCACGGCTGTTGAGAAGCAAGGACAAGGCGGGTGTATTGCAACTGGCGCTGAATGGTCAGACGGTGGAACGCCCGATGGATGCGATGAAGCATCCCTATGTACTTGATTTTTTGGAGCTACCCGAATCCACGCGACTACAGGAGTCGCAGCTTGAGGCCGCCATCATTGGAAAGTTGCAACCTTTTTTGTTGGAACTAGGAAAGGGATTTGCTTTCGTCGCCCGGCAACATCGCATTGCCACAGAGTCGCAGCATTTTTACGTTGATCTCGTGTTCTACAACTACCTGCTGAAATGCTTTGTGTTGATCGATTTGAAAATGGGAAGACTGACGCACCAAGACGTGGGGCAAATGGACATGTATGTGCGCATGTTCGACGACTTACGGCGTAGCGAAGGCGATAACCCCTCGGTGGGTTTGATTTTGTGCGCCGAGCGCGACGAGGTGGTGGCGCGCTACTCTGTGCTGAACGAGAGTCAACAATTGTTTGCCTCCAAGTACATGCTGTACCTGCCCAGTGAAGAAGAGTTGCGGGCAGAAATTGAACGTGAGAGACGACAGATCGAATCTTTGAACCCTTTGAGCAAAAGCTAGAGTGAAAGAAATTGCCATACGTGGTGGGCTTGTTCCGCCAATCTTTAGATTGTCAGATGGGGGAGTGAAAGGGATGTTTCTGTTGTTGAAAGCCCGGGTTTCCCGGGCGACCCTGGTATTGGGCTTGTTGCTGTGTTCCATGCACCTGGCCCATGCCGACATGTGGACCTATGTGGATGCGCGCGGCGTCAAGCACTTTGCTTCCAGCCGTTTGGATGCGCGCTACAAGCTGATGTTTCGCGGCGTGCCTGCGCCCGATGCGGCGGGCCAGTCCGACAGCGGTACCGTCACCACCGTGGCCCGCTTTGCACCTATCGGCGGTGCCGGGCGCAGTGTGGCCAGTCTGGAGCTGTCGCCGGCATTTATGGCCATCAAGCCGTATGTGCGTTCGGCAGCCGACGCCAACCAGCTCGATATGGCGCTGTTGCAGGCGGTCATTGCCACAGAGTCCGGTTTTGACCCCTCGGCGGTGTCGCCCAAGGGCGCCGTGGGGCTGATGCAGGTGATGCCCGCTACCGGCGAGCGCTATGGCTTGGCCAGCGACCGTGGCGGCTCCGTGGCCACCAAGCTGATCGACCCGCGGACCAATATCAACACCGGTGCCCGTTACCTGCGCGACCTGATCAAGATGTTTCCCGGCCAGCTGGAATTGGCCGTTGCGGCCTACAACGCCGGTGAGGGCGCCGTGCAAAAGGCCGGCAACCGCATACCCAATTACAAAGAAACCCAAAACTACGTGCGCTCCGTGATGCACCTGTACAACCGCCTGAATCCGCAAGCGGCGCGCGCTGGCGTTGCGCCGCAGACGGCCCGCGTGCGTGGCGAGTTTCACGGCGTTGCCACCGCCACGTCGGACCAAACCGCACTGGCCAACCAGGCTCCTACTGACGTATTGAATTGATTTCCCATGACAGACCAACCCATTCTTGATCTGGCCCCCGAGCCACCCCGCGACGGCGGCGATGACGAACTGAACCTGGCCACCTACGCCCAGCGCGCCTACCTGGAATACGCCCTCTCCGTGGTCAAGGGCCGTGCCCTGCCGGATGTGTGTGACGGCCAGAAGCCGGTGCAGCGCCGCATTTTGTATTCCATGTCCCGCATGGGCCTGGGCTTTGGTGGGCCCAATGGCAACACCGGCGCCCGCCCCGTCAAAAGTGCCCGCGTGGTGGGCGATGTGCTGGGCCGCTTTCACCCCCACGGCGACCAGGCGGCGTATGACGCGCTGGTGCGCATGGCGCAGGACTTTTCGCAGCGCTACCCGCTGATCGACGGCCAGGGCAACTTTGGTAGCCGCGATGGCGACGGTGCCGCCGCCATGCGCTACACCGAGGCGCGCCTGGCCAAGATCACCAGCCTGCTGCTCGACGAAATCGACATGGGCACGGTGGACTTTCAGCCCAACTACGACGGCTCCACCGAAGAGCCGCGCCAGCTGCCGGCCCGCCTGCCGTTTTCCCTGCTCAATGGCGCCAGCGGCATTGCCGTGGGCCTGGCCACCGAAATCCCCAGCCACAACCTGCGCGAGATTGCCGACGCCTGTGTGGCGCTGATCAAGACCCCCACGCTGGCCGACGACGCGCTGGCCGCACTGGTGCCTGGCCCGGATTACCCCGGTGGCGGCCAGATCATCAGCAGCGCCGCCGACATTGCCGACGCCTACCGCACCGGCCGCGGCTCGCTGAAGGTGCGCGCCCGCTGGAAGATTGAAGACCTGGCGCGCGGCCAGTGGCAACTGGTGGTCACCGAGCTGCCGCCCGGCGTCAGCAGCCAGCGCGTGCTGGAAGAAATTGAAGAGCTGACCAACCCCAAGGTCAAGGCTGGCAAGAAGGCCTTGTCGCAAGACCAAAACCAGCTCAAGGCCAGCGTGCTGTCGGTGCTGGACGTGGTGCGTGATGAGTCCAACAAGGACGCTGCCGTGCGTCTGGTGTTCGAGCCCAAGACCAGCCGCATCGGGCAGCAGGAGCTGATCACCGCGCTGCTGGCCCACACCAGCCTGGAAACTTCGTCGCCGATCAATTTGACGATGATTGGCCTGGACGGCCGGCCCACGCTCAAGTCCTTCCGCCAGATGCTGCTGGAGTGGATTGCCTTCCGCCAAAGCACCATCGAAAAGCGCTCGCAGCACCGACTAAGCAAGGTGCTGGACCGCATCCATATCCTGGAAGGCCGCCAGACGGTTCTGCTGAACATCGACGAAGTGATTGCCATCATCCGTCAGTCGGATGAGCCCAAGGCGGCGCTGATGGAGCGCTTCAACCTGTCCGACCGGCAGGCCGAAGACATTCTCGAAATCCGCCTGCGCCAACTGGCCCGGCTGGAAGCCATCAAGATCGAGCAAGAGCTGTCCGAGTTGAGAGGCGAGCAAGGCAAGCTGGAAGAAATCCTGGGCAATCCGTCGGCACTGCGCCGCCTGATGGTCAAGGAAATCGAGGCGGATGCCAAGACCTTTGCCGACCCGCGCCGCACGCTGATCCAGACCGAGAAAAAAGCCGTGCTGGAGATCAAGGTGGTGGACGAACCCGTTACCGTGGTCGTCAGCCAGAAGGGCTGGGTGCGCACCCGCACCGGCCATGGCCACGAGGCCACCTCGTTTGCTTTCAAGGCGGGCGACGGACTGTACGGCACGTTTGAGTGCCGCAGTGTCGACACGCTCTTGGTCTTTGGGTCGAACGGCCGCGTCTACTCGGTGGCGGTGTCGCTGCTGCCGGGCGGGCGGGGCGATGGCCAGCCTGTCACCACGCTGCTGGAACTGGAAAGCGGCACGCAACTGCTGTATTACTTTGCCGGCCCGGCAGCCGCCACCTTGCTGCTGAGCAGCACCGCGGGCTATGGCTTCATGGCGACCGTCGACAACATGGTGTCGCGCCAGAAGGCGGGCAAGGCCTTTGTGTCGGTCAACGACGGCGAGACGCTGTGCTGCCCGTCCCTGGTATCCGGCGCACAAGGCAAGGTCACGGTGGCGGGCACGCCCGCCACCGTGGTGCCGGCCGCCACCCATGTGGCCTGCGCCTCCACCGGTGGTCGCATCCTGACTTTCGAGATCAGCGAACTCAAGTCCATGGCCAACGGTGGCCGCGGCCTGATGCTGATCGACCTGGAAGCCAAGGACACGCTGGCCGGTGCGGCAGCCTACACCCGCAGCGTGCGCATCGCCGGCATTGGCCGCGGTGGCAAGGACAGGGAAGAGACGCTGGAGATCCGCAGCCTGAACAACGCCCGCGCCGCGCGGGCTCGCAAGGGCAAGGCGGCGGACCTTGGCTTCAAGCCCAATAGCGTGACGCGGGTTGAATAGAAGCCTATTGCTAAAATAGGCCTCTAGCCCTCGTGGAATAATCGTTTGTAGCTATCGATTAGATAGCAAACGTGAAGCGCGCCAACGCAAACGCCGCGTGATCAGGCCGTCTGCGCCAGTTCAGGCAGGGCCTCTGGCAATGCATTCAATTGGTCGACGACAGCCTGATCCCGCTTCAAGGGATACGCCGCCGGGATCACCAGCGTGGTGATGCCGTTCAACACGGCGGTGGGCAAGTGGCGCAGCAGGATCGTATCCATGCGCGTCTTTTCCAAGGGATTTGTAGCTGCTTCGTACAGAATGACTTGGTGGTCCAGAGGGTAGTCGCGTGCCAGCTTGTCCACCAGCAACTGCAGCTTTGCGGTCGTGGTGTCAAAGCGCTTCAGTGTCAGATCACCAGCGACAAAGGGTTGCCACAGTACCAGCAGTGCAGTCGGATCAATTTTGCGCTCGAAAATCATGAACTGAGTGGTTTCCATCGACTGCATCCCTGAGGCACAGGGGTCAATGCCGATGTCTGCCACCAGGCAATCCTCGGCTGAAATGCCGGGCAGCATTTCAGCGTAGTAACCTTCGGCGCGTGCGTCCTTGATCGCCATGTGGGAAATGCAGGCAAAGATGCCGGGGTGACCGTAAAAGGCAGCGCAAACCGTCTTGCCGTCGCGTACAGCTGCCAAGATGGTGTCGGCCATGCGTCTGTAGGTATCGCGGCGATTTTTTCCATCTTCTTCAACGTCGTCGTAGTAGCTCATCAGGCAAACATATTGTTTGGAAATGTCTTTCACTGATTGCCTGGCGAGCGCATGGGGAATCGCTCCAATCACCACGTCTGAGTTCGCTATATAGCTGCGCGCCAACGGCGTCATCTGACCGGCCATGCGCAGTCCGGTACCGACGCAGATCAATTTGCCCTGCTTTGTGCTTGTCATAGTCAATTCTTCAAATTTTGTGTGTATGGCCTGCGCCGCAGGACCCTGGCGTTGCACACATGGATACCTGTGTTGCAGCAGTTGATTCGGCGGATGGACAGCCCGGATAGTGAGGAGCCGCCGGTCGCTTGAATGGCGGTCAACGCGCTCCTCGTATTCCCAGTCTAGACCCAGTGAGAAATAGCGCGGATTACGTTGTCATAGCCAACACTGACCGCATCACCGGGTGAGATTTTGCCGCTGCCTTTGGAGCCATAGGTCAGGAAAGCAGCGGTGGGCCATTTACTCAACGCAACTGCCTTGACTCGTGTATTCGTTGGCTATCTCTACACCAACCAAGCTGGCGACTGCCTTGCTATCGCCCGACAACAATGTCTGTTGCTCAATGGCATTCAAACCATACTGCGCCATGGAAGCCGCGGGGTTGCTGGCATGTGCTTCGCGCACCGTGGCGTCTTGATCCAGCAGATTGAGGTAGCTGATGACTGTATGCGATTCTTGTGCGCCGGCAACGCCTGCAAGTGTCGCGATTGCTACTGCAACGGCTGCCTGATTCAATGTCTTCATGAGTTCACTTTCACAAAAAAAGTAGCTAAGCTACGAACAGGGCAGGAGCCCCAAAAAATGACCGAGGTCAATGTATCACAATGATCTAACCACCAAGAAAAAATGACGTCTACGACAAGCATTGAAATCGAGCAGGCAAAGACTGTGTTCAGCAAGATTTCCGCATTTGACTTCCGAAACGTACTGGCGAGGTACATGAGCGTTTACAGCGCGTCACCTGAATCCGCGAACGAAACTTTGGTAGAACTGAAGCGCTGGCTCACATTGTGTGTATTGCACCGAGACAACCGGTATGCGACGGGTGGAAAAGTGGATGATATGTGGCACACATTTATTTTGTTTACGAAAGACTACGCGCAGTTTTGTCACGACATCGCCGGTTCCTTTATTCACCATTCTCCTGCGACTAAAAGCGACGATATGGAAGCGCAAAAGAGGTCAGACGAGGAACTGCGACATGGCACGGTCACGCTGGAGGCAGATTATTTAAAGTATTTTGGTGCCCTTCCACCAAGCCATATCTGGCCGAGGGTACGGAAGATCACCACATCCCAGCACGGCTTGCTATTTTTAACGCGCTACGGCTTGTAGCCATTGGCGTCATGGCTGAAAGCATCTGAATGTTGGTAGACCGTGACGCGGTTGCGTCCTTCGTTCTTGGAAAAATACAAGGCCTTGTCCGCGGCGGCCAGCGCTTGCTCAAAGCTGAATGACCCGTTGGCATCGCGCGTCGCGATGCCAAAGCTTGCGGTCATCTGAAAGTTGAAGCCACTGTGGCGGCTGTCCACCGTGGCGATGGCTTTGCGGCAGCGCTCCGCAACGGCCCGGGTTTCCTCGGCTGAAAATGTGGGCAGGCAGATGGCGAACTCTTCGCCGCCCATGCGACCCATACAGGCGTCCTTGGGTAGCCTGCGCTGGACCGTGTGGCAGACGGTCTTCAGCACCCAGTCGCCGGTGGCATGGCCATAGGTGTCGTTGATTTTCTTGAAGAAATCCATATCAAACAGCACCAAGCTCACCACGCTGTCCTTGTTGTTGAACGCCTTCTGCGCACACTCGGTAAAGTGCGCCCGGTTGCTCACCTGGGTCAAGCCGTCGATTTGTGCGGATTTGCGGAAGCTGTTTTTCTGCCGCAGCGTTCGGACCAGGCTCGCGCCGAGTATCGCCAGGGCCACCAGGCCCAGTGTCAGCAGCAGCACCAGGTTCTGGTATTTGCCGTGTTGCAGCGCTTTCTCTGTATTGAGGTTCTTGTTCTTTTGCTCCAGCAGGGCCATCTGGTTGGCCTTGTCCTGGTTCTCGAATTTGACGCGCTGGTAGGCCAAATTCTTCTGCTGCTGGTCATCAAATGCCTTCTTCTTGAATGCCAGATTGATCTCGTAGTAACCAATGGCCGCAGTCAATTGACCCTGGGCGCGTTTGACCGCGGCCATGGTTTCGCTGGTCTTTTCCTGCCAGTCCAGATTTTTCTCCAATTGCGCGCGATGGTAGGCCTGTGCGCCAAAGTACTCAGCGCGCTCCATATCGCCCGTCTTCAGGTAGGCGCGGGCCAGCGCTTCTTCCACGGCCGCCAGCCAGGTCGAACCCGTGCCCACCGTTTGAAACTGCTGTACCAAGGGCAGGCTGGTGGCGATTCCCTTTGCGTACTGCCCCGAATCGATCAAATCGATGGCCGCAAAACTCTTGACGATCATGGAGCTCATGTGCTCCTTGCTGGCATCGCAGGCCAGCACGGTTTGTGGCACCAAGGACTGCGCCAGTTGGCTATTGCCGTGCTTGAAATATATTTCAACCTTGTCGGCCAGGCCAACGCAAAGCGTGCGGCTTCCGGCTTGATTTGCATCCAGGGCGATGATGCGCTCCGCAAACACCAAGGCCTCGTCATACGCACGCAGGGTCGTCAGCAAGGATACGGCACCGTTTAGCACCAAGAGTTTTGCGTCTGTATCGTCGAGAGATGGCAGCAGGAGAATGGATTCATTCATCGCCTGCAGGGCACTCTCGTAGTGGCCCAACGCGCGGTTGCCCTCCACCAGATCGTAAAGAAGAGAGGCTCGTCTTGTCGGTGTTGTCGCTTGTCCAATGATGGACTGCACCAATGCAACGCGTTCTTCATTGCGACCCTGGATGCCCAGGAATTTTGCATAGAGAGCGTGGTAACGCTGGTTCTGCGCTGGTGTGAAGGTGTCCCGCAGTGCCTGCAATTGGGTGAGTGGAATGGACGCCTTTTCTGGTGTCGAACGAATCAGCGCCCTGGACTCATCCAGCAAAACGTCCACGGCGTTTTGCGCGTCGGCATGCGCCAGGCTTGAGCAGCCCAACGCACACACCAGCAACGCAATGGCTCTGATGCGCTTGCCCATCATCGTCGCATTCGTTTGAACCCTATTTCACTTCGTCTGTACAGGTGGTTTGTACGGCTTGACCATCTTTCAAATCTACGCCCGCCATATTCGCGATCGCCGTCTTGTCCCCGGACAGCACGGCCTCATGTTCGGCATCGCTCAAGCCAAATTGCGTCATCGCCGCCTTGGGGTCTGCCGCGTGCGCTGCGCGTGCCGCGGAGTCAGTGTCCAGAAGATTGAGGTAACCCAAGAGTTTCGACATGGCAATTCCTTTGATTGGTATAGAGGGAGCGAAGACTTTCAGTCCACGGCGGATTCTATAGCCCACGTTACAAGTTGTATCTGGCGATAAAAGAGGCCGCTTCGCGCCGGCTCCTGCGCATGCAGTGGGCGGCGTAAGATGCACGGCCATGACGTCTGCAACCAGCCCTGCCATCGAACAGTCCAGACTTTTGTTCGACAAAATTTCCCGGTTTGACTTTGGAAAGGTCCTGGATCGGTACATCAAGGATTCCAAGGTGTCGCCAGAGTCGGCCGCAGAGACCTTGCTGGAACTCAAGCGCTGGTTCACCTTGTGTGCCTTGCACCCGGAAAAGACCTATGCCACGGGTGGCAAGGTGGACGAGCTGTGGCACACCTTTATTCTGTTTACCAAAGACTACGCGCGCTTCTGCCTGGACTTCACCGGCGCCTTTATCCACCACGTGCCCGAGGTGGCCAGTGGCGACATTGAGGCGCGGATACGCTCGGCCGAGAAGATGCGTGACAAGGTCCGCCTGCTGGAGGCGGACTATTTGACCTATTTTGGTGCGCTGCCACCAGCGCATCTGTGGCCGCGGTCGCCAGAGGCCAATACGTTTGACAACGCCTTCCTCTTTCTGGAGGCGCTGTCGCGCACGCAGCTGCCAGCCCCGACGACGGTCTGAGCTACTGCTTCCAGCCCCCGCCCAGCACCTTGTACAAGGTCACCAGGTTCTGGGCCTGCTGGACCTGAACCTGCACCGCTGCCTGTTGGGCCGCAAACAGCGAGCGCTGGGCGTCCAGCACATCAAAGGCGTTGGACGCGCCGTGCTTGAAGCGCAGATCGATCAGCTGCATGCGGGATTGCTCGGCGGCCAGCTGGGCATTTTGTGCGCGCAGTTGCTCGCCCAGCGTGGCGCGGCCCGCCAAGGCATCGGCCACCTCACGAAAACCGGTTTGAATGGCCTTCTCATACTGGGCCACGGCGATGTCGCGTGCCAGCTTTGCCGACTCCAGGTTGGCCTGGTTGCGCCCATAGTCAAAGATGGGCAGCAGCAACTGGGGCACAAAGGTCCACGCCGCGGTGCCGTTGTTGAACAGCGTGTCCAGGTCGTTACTGACAACACCGGCGCTGCCGGTCAGCGTGATGCGGGGAAAGAACGCCGCCCGGGCAGCGCCAATATTGGCGTTGTTGGCCAACAGCACTTGTTCGGCCTGGCGGATGTCGGGCCTGCGGGTCAATAGCTCGGACGGCACGCCGGCCGGTACTGCCGGCAGCAGGGTCTGGCTGCCCAGGGGCAGGCCATCGGGCAGGTCTGCCGGCAGGGGTTGGCCCAGCAGCAGCACCAGCGCGTTTTCATCCTGCGCGCGCAAGCGCGTGCTTTGTGCCAGCGCAACCTTGGCCCCTTCCAGCAGCGATTGGGCCTGGCTCAGGTCCAGTTTCGACGCGGCATCGTTGTCAAACTTGAGCTGCGTCAGGCGCAGGGACTCCTGCCGCGTAGCCAGCGCCTCACGCGCCACCCGCAACAGTTCATCATTGGCCAGCAGGCTCAAGTAGGTGTTGGCCACCGACGCAATCAGGCTGATCTGGACCGTCTTGCGAGCTTCCTCGGAGCCCAGCAACTGCGCCTGGGCGGCCTGGCTCAGCGCGCGGACGCGGCCAAAGAAATCCAGCTCGTAGGCGGTCACGCTCAGGCCCGCGGAGTAGGTGCTGGTGATGGCCCCCGAGCTGGCCGGGCCACGGCTGCCGGTGATGCCCGCATTTAGCGTGGGCAGCTCATCGGCGCGGCGCACCTGCAACTGTGCGCGGGTTTGCTCAATGGCGAGCACCGCCACGCGCAGGTCGCGGTTGTTCTGCAGCGACAACTCAATCAGGCGCCTCAGGCGCGCGTCCGTGAAGAACGCTTGCCATTCCAGGTCTGCGGCGGCAGGGCCTGCGCCGTCGCCGGCACTGGTCAAGCCGGGTGCAAAGGCAGCAGCCACCGGCGCGGCGGGGCGCTCATGGGTGGGGATGAAGCTGCAGCCGCTCAAGGCCACTGAGGCCAACAGGGCCGCGAGGCTGGTCAGGTGAAAAATGCGTGGTGCTTGCATGGGCCGCTTATTCATGGATTTCGACTCCGATCTGGTGGCCGTGCTCGGCGTCAAACTGGTGCTGGCGTTCGCTGCCCTTGAAGAGGCTGCGCACGATCACGAAGAAGATGGGCACGAAGAAGACCGCGAGGATGGTTCCCACCAGGC
>Ga0208398_100696_pt1 | contig 17950 bp, 17 predicted proteins | sample LakWasMe79_HOW10_2_FD_183905 | JGI IMG/M metagenome (GOLD analysis project Ga0208398, IMG submission 183905) | Freshwater sediment methanotrophic microbial communities from Lake Washington under simulated oxygen tension - Sediment Metagenome... | ecosystem: Environmental > Aquatic > Freshwater >...
CTTCAGGCCGGGGAACATTCCCCAGCCTGAAGGCTTGACCTGCTCGCCTTCCCAGGCAAGCACCCACAACGACAAACGCGGTGACCGCCCTTCGCAGGCGACCACCGCGTCAGCGGTTTAGTTCAACTATGTTGTAGGTGGATCGTTAACGATTCTTGCCTAACATTTGAACATGAGACCCTACCGCCTCGCCACCAACGCTGAGCGCGACGCTCGCGCGGAGCGGCGGCTTGTCCGTACAGGAGACGATGGGCTTGAGCACCCGCAGGTTGTTCGAGAGGATCGCCGGCAGCCGTTCGATTGGACCTTCGTTTGTGGCGGCATCTCGTGGGCTTTGCATTTTGAGCCCAATCCCAGAGACGTGAGGCAGTGGCGCGTGTTCAGGGACGGCCAGCCTTGGATGTGTGCCGGGCTGGAAAGGGTTTGGCGGACCATGCAGAAGGAAATGAGTCCTGCACTCGGCCGGCGGCATTGGCGCTAACAGGCTTGGCGGGGCCGGCCCCGCATCCACCCCAGCCCCGCCGTCGTCCCCCCCGGCTCCGCGCCGCGCCGCGGCCGGTATTCGCAGCCCACCCAACCCTGCCAGCCCAGCTGGTCGATCAGCTCGAACAGCCAGGGGTAGTTGAGCTCGCCCTGGTCGGGCTCATGGCGGTCCGGCACGCTGGCGATCTGCAGATGGCCGACGTTGCCGCTGGGCAGGTAACTGCGAAGTTTGCTGGCCAGATCGCCCTCGACGATCTGGCAGTGGTAGAGGTCCATCTGCACCCGCAGCGCCGGCTCGGCCAGTGCCTGCACGATGCGATGCGCTTCGTCCTGGCGGTTCAGGAAGTAGCCGGGCATGTCACGCGTATTGATGGGCTCGATCAGGATGAGGCGGCCGGCGGCCGCGGCCTGCTCGGCGGCCCAGGCGAGATTGGCCTCGTAGCTGGCTTGCAGCCGCGCCCGCTCCACGCCCGCGGGTGCCAGCCCGGCCATCACGTGGATGCGCGGGCAGTCCAGTTCCTCGGCGTAGGCGAGGGCCTTGTCGATGCCGGCGCGGAACTCGGCGCCACGCCCGGGCAGGCAGGCCAGGCCGCGCTCGCCGGCGGCCCAGTCGCCCGGCGGTGCGTTGAAGAGCACCTGCGTGAGGCCGGCGTCGCCCAGCCGCGCCGCCAGTTCGTCGGCCGGGTGCTCGTAGGGGAAGAGGAACTCCACGCCCTTGAAACCGTCGCGGGCGGCGGCGGCAAAACGGTCGAGGAAGGCATGCTCGGGATAGAGCATGCTGAGGTTGGCAGCAAATTTGGGCATCAGCGTGGCATCGTCAATTTGAGTTGTTGGGCCGCGGGCCCGGCTTGGCGCCAGAACTGCGGCAGGCGCGCCTGTGGCAGCAGCTCGGCCACGGCGCGCGTGGCCTGGTCGATCGCGCCCTGCGCATAGGCAAACGCGCCGGCATCGCTGTTGGCGATCGCGATGCGACCCCAGCCGCGCCGCGCGCGTTGCATGGGCAGGGGGCCGGCGGGCCAGCAGGCGTCCCAGGGGCGCATGTACTCGTAGGCATAGCCATGCGCCCAGCGGTTCAGGGTGATGGCCTCGATGTCGGCGGCGGCGTCGAAACCAAAGGGGCCCAGCGCGCCCTGCAGGATGCTGCGGATCTCGCGCTCCAGCTCGGCAAAGCTCAGGCCCAGCAGCTTGCGCCGGCCGGCCGCGGCCTGCGCGCGCTCCGGGCTGCCGGCCGGGCCGTCCAGCACCACGCTGCTGAGGTGCAGCAGGATGGGTTCGTCCGGCGAATCGGGAAAGCGGTAGCGGCCGATGCTGACCGGGAAGTCGATGCGCAGGCTGTCGAACAGATGGCCCGGCAGGCCGAGGCCGGCGATGCCGGCCCGCTGGAAGGGCCGCCAATGACTCAGCAGCACATTGCCGTAGATCAGCGGCACCCTGACCTGATCGTTCAGCGCCTCGTGCTGCGCCGCCGGCAGCTCGGGGCAGAGCTGGGGGATGACGCGGTGGAAACAGGCCAGCACCAGCTGGCCGGCGCGCAGCCGGCGCAGGCCGCCATCGGCGCCGCGGTAGCCGACGTCCACCGCCGTGCCGCCGGGCGCGTGCTGCACGCGCAGCACCGGGCTGTCGAGGCGGATGCGCACCGGCGCCTCCGGCCGGTCCAGCTGGCCGTCGTCGCGCTCGGCCAGCACCAGCGACTCCATGCCGCTGCCGGGCAGGGCCGCCGGGATCAGGCTGCGCAGCAGCGCGCGCACCAGACCGGCATTGCCATCGGGGAAGTGGTAGATGTAGTCGTCCCGCCCGCCCTTGGCCTGGCGGCCGCTGGGGCTCATCAGCGCGTCCACCGCCTCGCCCAGCTGCAGGCCGGCAAAACCGGGCAGGCCCAGGGCAAAGGCGTCGAGCGCGCTGCAGGCATCGCTGCCCACGCCGATATAGCCGCTGGTGCGGTTGCGGTAGAGCAGGGTCAGTTGCGGGTGCAGGCCCAATACCTCGGTGAGGAAGCGGTCGTAGCTCAGCTCGGCCAGGCGGGCGCGCTTCTGCGCGCGCGTGAGCCGCGGCCAGGGGTCATGTCTTGCCTCCAGCAGCTGCAGCAGATCGCGCTGCGCCGCGGGCAGCAGCGGCGTGCGCGCCACCCAGTCGGCCGCCGGCTCGCCGGGGCCGTGGCGCACCAGCCGGCCCTCGCCCCACAGCCCGGGCGCATACCAGGCGGCGCTTTGCGTGAGGCCGTGGCGCGCCTGCCAGCCGCTGTCGAAATAGTCCTTGAACTGTTCCAGCGCTATGCCCACCGAGCGCACGAGTGCATGCGCGGCGGGCGACCAGAGGCCGGGCGAGTCCAGCGATTCGGAGCCGCCATAGCCGATCAGGCGCCGGCCGTTGCGGGCGGTGAATTCGTTGCGCACTGCATGGCCGCCGAGTTCCGGCGCGGCGTCGAGGACCAACATGGACACCGGGCGCCCGGCATGCTGACGGTACAGCTGCGCGGCCGCCAGGCCGCTGATGCCGGCACCCACCACCACCAGGTCGAACTGCTGCTCGCCGCTGTCGGCGAAGTCGGCCCAGTCTGGCAGCGGCGCACCGTCGCGGCGCGCATGCAGGGGCGCCGCGGCGGCGAGCGACTGGCCGCCGAAATCACCTGCCGCGCCCGCCTCGCCTGTCACGGGCGCCTGCGCATGCAGGCAGGCGGGGGCGCTCAAGCCACCCGCTGCCACGGCGATGCCGTTGATGAAGTCGCGCCGCGTGATGGCGGCATGCAGGCCCAGATAAGCGTCTTGATTCATCACGCTGCCGCGCTCCTGACGGGCGTCAGCCCCTCGGCTTCCAGGATGTCCATCAGCGAGTGCGCGTTGCGCTGGCCCTGATCCTCCATATTGTTGTTGAAGACCACATGGGCTTCCGCCACCTTTTCGATCAAGCCGCCCAACTGGACGGCCAGCTCGCGCAGCTCGGCGGCACCGTAGTCGTAGTTGAAGCGGTCCGAGGCCGCCGTACTGCCCTTGATGTTCCAGGTGGCTGCATTGCGGCCATGCAGGCGCAAGAGCAGATAGCGCGGATGCGTGCTGGCCCAGACCGCGGGGATGCTGTTGGGGAAAGAGCCTTGCGGCGCGTCGACGATGGTGTGCACCACGCCGAGTTCGCGCAGCAGGGCCAGGGTGGATTCGGCCTGCGCGGCCTCCGCGAACCAGCTGCGGTGGCGGAACTCGATGCTCAGGGTGTGAGCGGCGCCCATGCGTTCCACGCAATGGCGCAGATGCGCCAGCCCGGCCGCATTGCGCACCGTCCAGGGCGAGAACTGGAAATGCACCAGGCCCAGCTTGCCGGCCGCCTGCAGCGGCAGCAGGGCTTCGCGGAAGCGGCGCCAGAGCTCGTCGAGCAGCTCGCCGGGCATGTCCTTGTAGTAGAGATTGGCCTTGCCTGACAGCGCCGCTGGCAGCGCATCCCGGATGTCCTTGTGCAGCACCTTGGGCTGGGTCTGGTGGCCGGTGAAGAGCCTGAAGGCCTTCACGTTCATGACGAAGTCCGGTGGCGTGCGTTCGGCCCAGAGCTGGCTGGTGCTGGGCGCAGGCATGGCGTAGTAGCTGGAGTCCACCTCCACCAGCGGGAACTGGCTGGCGTAGTAGCGCAGCCTGGCCTCGGCGCTGCTGCAATGCGCCGGGTAGAAGCGCCCGCAGGCGATCAGGCTCTTGTCGGTCCAGGACGCGGTGCCGACGCGGATGCGGGTCTGCTGGTTCATGTGCTGTGCCATTGGTAGCCGGCCGCCGGCTGCAGCTGCCAGGCGCCCTGGCCCTGCAGCTCCAGCACCTGCTGGTGGTATTGCAGCAGCGCGGCATGGTGGCTGACGCTGATGGCGGTGATGGACAGACCCTGCAGCTGGGCGTAGAGGCGCGCCTCGTTGTCGGCGTCCAGCGCGCTGGTGGCTTCGTCCAGCAGCAGGTAGCGCGGCTTGGCGAGCAGGGCGCGCGCGAACGCCAGGCGCTGCTGCTCGCCCACCGAGAGCAGCTTGGCCCAGTCCTGCACCGCGTCCAGGCCACCGAAGCGTTGCGCCAGATCGCCCAGGTTGACGCGCTCCAGCCATTGCTGCAGCTCGGCGTCCGAGCTGTCCTGCTCGAGGTGCGGGTAGAGCAGCTGCGAGCGCAGATCGCCCAGTGGCAGATAGGGATGCTGGGGCAGGAACAGCATGTCGTGGCCGGCCGGGCGCAGCACCAGGCCCGAGCCGCTGGTCCAGAGCCCGGCAATGGCGCGCAGCAGCGAGCTCTTGCCCGCGCCGCTGGCACCCACGATCAGGAGGCCGGCGCCCGGCGTCACGCCGAGGCTGAGCTCGCGCAGCAGCAGGTGTTCCCGCCCCGGCGTGTAGAGGCTGAGCTGCTGCAGCTCCAGGGTGAAGCCGTCCTGGCTGCGGATGTGGTCCTCGCCGGCAGTCGGTGGCGCCGGTGCGAGCGCCTTGGCAAAGCCGTGCAGGCGGTCGATGCCGGCCGAGAAGCGGCTCAGGCTTTCGAAATGCTCCACCACCACGGTGAGTGCGCTGAGGATGGCGGCAAAGGCGCCGGCGGCCTGGATGGCGCGGCCCACCTCCAGCTCGCCCTCGAGCACCTGCTGCGCCACGATCACGCTGGGCAGCACGGTGGTGAGAAAGCTGTGCGCATACTGGAACAGATTGAGCTTGAACTGCCAGCGCAGCACCTGCTGGTAATTGGCATAGATGGCGGCGAAGACGCGCTGCAGCGCCGACATCTCGCGCGCCTCGCCGCGGTGGAAGGCGATCGGCTCTGCATGCTCGCGCACCCGCACCAGGTTGAAGCGGAAATCGGCCTCGCGCTGCAGCTGGCGGAAGTTCAGCCCGATCAGCTGGCGGCCGAACACCCCGGCGGTGAACAAGGTGCTGAACACCGCGTAGCCCAGCAGAAAGTAGACCAGGGTGCGCGAGATCGACCACAGCACGCCGGCAAAGGCGCTCAGCTGCAGCACCGCGCCGAGCAGGATCATCGAGAAGTAGAGCGACTGCTGGGTGAAGCTGTTGATGTCCTCGGCAATGCGCTGGTCCGGGTTGTCGATGCCGGTGATGGTGTTGAGGCGGTAGTAGGCGCGCCGGCCGAAGTAGCGCCGCAGAAAGTCCTCGGTGAGCCAGCGCCGCCAGCGCAGGCCCAGGGTGTCGCGCACGAAGTAGTAGAGGCCGTAGATCGGCACGGCGGCCGAGAGCAGGGCGAGGCAGCGCCAGATCGAGGCCCAGAAACGATCCGCGTCGCGCGCCGCCAGCGCCGAGGTGAACTCGCCGGTCTCGTGGTTGAAGAGCACGTTGAAGCCGGTCTGACCCAGCAGCAGCACGATCAGCAGCGCCAGCATGCCGCGCGCGCGCCAGCGCTCCTCCGAGCGCCAGTAGGGGGCGGCCATGGCCAGGAAGCGGCGCCATAGCCGGGTGTTGAAGCCGGGTTGCTCAATGCCATTCATCTTGTTGCATATCTTGCCCTGTTCGCGCTGCGGCTACGATGCGCGGCTGCCTGCTCGGATGAATTCTTTCTTCGCGTCGTGGACGTCCGCACCCTTTTCCTGGCCCAGACCCTCGCCCTGGTGACGAGTGCGGCCATGCTATGGGCGGCACGCGCACAGGCGGACAAGCGCAATGGCCTGCGCACCTGGATGTTTTCGATCAGCGGCCAGGGCTTGGCCTATCTGCTGCTGGCCAATGCGGGCCGCCTGCCGGCACTGCTCTCGGGCGGCCTGGGCAATGCGCTGGGCAGCCTGAGCGTGGCGGGTTTCTATATCGCGATCCGCCAGTTCCTGGGCCTGTCCTACAGCCGCGCCTGGCTGGCGGCGATGTGCCTGGCCGTCAGCTTGATCGGCTTCATCGCCGGCGCCAACTATGCCGGCGCCACCATCTTCAATGGCTTTGTCTACGGCCTGGTGGAGCTGCTGAACGCGCGCGTGCTGTGGCGCACCGGCCGGCCGGGCCTGGCGCGCATGCAAAGGCTGGTGGCCTTGTTCTATCTGGCGATGGGCCTGGTGCTGCCGCTGCGTGCCGCCGGCCTGCTGCTGGCCGGCGTGCAGCTGCATTACCTGGACCTGCCGCTGGCCTGGCAGGAGCCCATCTACATCTTCGGCTTCGTCTACATCATCGTCACCAATCTGGGCTTTCTGCAGCTGTGCAAGATGCGGGCCGAGGCCGAGGTGCGTGAGCTGGCGCTCACCGACGGGCTCACGGGCCTGGGCAACCGGCGCGCGCTGGACGAGGCGATGGCGCGCATGCTGGCCGTCGCGCAGCGCCAGGGCCAGTCCTTCGCGGTGGTGATGGCGGACCTGGATCGCTTCAAGGCCATCAACGACCGCCTCGGACACCATGTGGGTGACCAGACGCTGGTGTCGTTCGCTCAGCGCCTGCAGGCGGGCCTGCGCAGCCAGGACCGGGCCTTCCGCTATGGCGGCGAGGAGTTCTCGGTGCTGCTGCCCGACACCGACGCCAGCGGCGTGATGGCGCTGGCCGAGCGCCTGCGCGTGCTGGTGGCGCGCCCCGACAGCGGCAGCGAACCGGCCCTCAGCGCCAGCTTCGGGATTGCCGTCTGGCAGGCCGCTGACACGGCCGATGCCCTGTTCGGCCGCGCCGATCGCGCGCTCTACCGCGCCAAACAGGCGGGGCGCGATCGCGTCGAACTGGGGTGAACCCTCAGTAGTGCGGCGGCAATTCGTCGCGTAGGCTGCGGAACGGTGTCGAGCCGGGCTCGGGTGCCTGTTGACGCAGGTGCATCAGCTCACGCAGCAGCAGGTCGATCTGTTGCTGCTGGCGCACGATCACCGCGTTGAGTTGCTCCACCGCGTCTTCGGTGTAGCTGGCCTTGATTTCAAGCTCGGTGAGCCGGGCATCGATCTGCTGCTGAATGTCCATGCCCGTATTGGACGCCAGATTTGTCCGCCCGGTCCGGCTGTGGCTTTCACGGCCGGGCTGATCTAGATCAAGTGCGCCGCCCGGCCCGCCACCTAGGCTGGGGGCGCCGACATCGGAAAAGAAAACAAAGGAATCGCCGCATGACGCCGCCCACCCCCCGCGCTGCCGACCTGACCCTCGAGGCCTTCAGCCCGCCGCCGGCGCCGATGGTGCCGCGCTACCTGGAACAGGTGTATTGGTGGGCCTATGTGCATCCCAAGGCGGTGCAGACCTTCGAGCGCGAATGGCTGGTGAATGCCATCCTCTTCGGCAATTACGCCCGCCTGCGCGATCTGGCCCTGGCCGAGCTGGGCGGCGCCGCCATCCACGGCCGCAATCTGCAGGTGGCCTGCGTCTACGGCAACCTGACGCCGCGCCTGAGGCAAAACCTGGCCCCCGATGCCAGCCTGGACGTGCTGGACATCCTGCCGGTGCAGCTCAACAACCTGGCGCAGAAGCTGCCGGCCGACGAGCGCGTCAAGCTGATACAGGGCGACTCCTCGTCGCTCGCCGCGGCCAATGCCAGCTACGACCAGGTGCTGATGTTCTTCCTGCTGCATGAGCAGCCCGAGGCGGTGCGCCGCGGCACGCTGGCCGAAGCGCTGCGCGTGCTCAAGCCGGGCGGCAAGCTGGTGATCGTGGACTACCACCAGCCGCTGCGCTGGCATCCGCTGCGCCCGCTGATGCGCCAGGTGTTCCGCAAGCTCGAGCCCTTCGCGATGGATCTGTGGAACCACCCGCTGCGGGAATTTCTGCCGTCCGGCGTGCAGCTTGCATCGACCGATCATCAAACCTACTTCGGCGGCCTGTACCAGAAGCTGGTACTCACGCGCTGACACCATCATGGACAGCTACAAGACGGATGTGCTCATCATCGGTGCCGGTGGCGCCGGGCTGAGAGCGGCGATCGCGGTGGCCCAGGCCGACCCGACGGCCCGGGTGGCGCTGCTCTCCAAGGTCTACCCGATGCGCAGCCACACGGTGGCGGCCGAGGGCGGTGCCGCCGCGGTGACGCAGGCGCATGACAGCCTGGAAGCCCATTTCCACGACACCGTGGCCGGTGGCGACTGGCTGTGCGAGCAGGATGTGGTGGAGTACTTCGTCGGCCAGGCCCATGAGGAGCTGGTGCAGATGGAGCATTGGGGCTGCCCCTGGAGCCGCAGGCCCGACGGCCATGTGAACGTGCGCGCCTTTGGCGGCATGAAGATCGAGCGCACCTGGTTTGCCGCCGACAAGACCGGCTTCCACATGCTGCACACGCTGTTCCAGACCTCGATCCAGTTCCCGCAGATCCAGCGTCTGGACGAGCATTTCTGCGTCGACCTGATCGTGCACGACGGCCGCGTGCAGGGCGCCGTGGCGATCGAGATCGCCAGCGGCGAGTTCAAGCTCATCCAGGCCAAGGCGGTGATCATCGCCACCGGCGGCGCTGGCCGGGTGTTCCGCGAGAACACCAACGGCGGCATCGTCACCGGCGATGGCATGGCCCTGGCCTACCGCCATGGCGTGCCGCTGCGCGACATGGAGTTCGTGCAGTACCACCCCACCTGCATGCCCGGCACCGGCCTGCTCTTCACCGAGGCCTGCCGCGGCGAGGGCGGCTTCCTGCTCAACAAGGACGGCTACCGCTATCTGCAGGACTACGGCCTCGGGCCCGCCACGCCCGAGCCGCGCAACAAGGCCATGGAGCTGGGCCCGCGCGACCGCCTGAGCCAGGCCTACTGGCACGAGAAGCAGAAGGGCCGCACCGTGCGGGGCCCGCACGGCCATGTGGTGCATCTGGATCTGCGCCATCTGGGCGAGAAGAAGCTGCGCGAGCGCCTGCCGCAGATCTACGAACTGGCCGTCGAATACCTGGGCGTGGACCCGGCCAAGGAGCCGATCCCGGTCTTGCCGGCGGTGCACTACACCATGGGCGGCATCATGGCCGACGGCAGCACCGCGGCGCCGCTGCCGGGCTTGTACTCGGCCGGCGAATGCTCCAGCGTGGGCATCCACGGCGCGAATCGCCTGGGCTCCAACTCGCTCACCGAGCTGCTGGTGTTCGGCAAGCTGGCCGGCACCGAGGCCGCGGCGTTCGCGCGCAAACATGGTTACGGCGATGCCGCGGCGATCGGCGCCCTGGCCGAGGAAGTGCGCGGCCATGCGCTCTCGCTGGTGACGCGGCCCAGCGGCGGCGAACGCATCGCCACCCTGCGCAAGGAGATGGCGCAATGCATGGAAGACGGCTGCGGGATCTACCGCAGCGCCGACACCATGCGTGCCGCCTGCGCCAAGCTGGCCGAGCTGAAAGCTCGCTACCAGCACCTGCATCTGGACGACCATTCGCGCGCCTGGAACACCGAGTGGCTGCTGGCCATTGAGCTGGGCTATCTGCTCGACGTGGCCCAGGCGATCGCCCACTCGGCCCTGCAGCGCGAGGAATCGCGCGGTTCGCACCAGCGCCTGGACGGCTTTGCCGAGCGCGATGATGCGCGCTTCCTCAAGCACAGCCTGGCCTACTACGCGGGCGCGGAGGCGCCGCGCATCGCCTACGGCGACGTGAAGATCACCAGCTCGCCGCCGGGCACGCGCGCCTATGGCGCGGCGGGCGAGAAAGCAGATGCGGAGGCGCGCCATGTCTGAAACCATCACCAAGACGATCGTCATCGAAGTCATGCGCTACCGGCCCGAACAGGAAAGCGAGCCGGTCTGGGAACGCTTCACCGTGCCCTATACCGACGATATGTCGGTGTTGCAGGGCCTGCAGGCGATCAAGGACGACCAGGATGGGAGCTTGAGCTTCCGCTGGTCCTGCCGCATGGCCATCTGCGGCAGCTGCGGCATGATGATCAACGGCAAGCCCATGCTGAGCTGCCAGACCTTTTTGCGCGATTTCGCCCCCGGGCCCATCCGCGTGGAGGCGCTGGCGCATCTGCCGATCGAGCGCGACCTGGTGGTGAGCGTCGAGCCCTTCGTGAAGAAGCTCGAGAGCGTCAAGCCCTACATCATCCCCAAGGAGGCGCGCACGCTTGAACAAGGCGAGTACCTGCAGAGCCCGGAGGAGCTGGAGCGCATCGAGCAGTACAGCTCCTGCATCAACTGCATGCTCTGCTACGCCGCCTGCCCGCAGTTCGGCATCGACCCCGAATTCACCGGCCCCGGCGTGCTGGCCCTCTTGCACCGCTACAACGCCGACTCGCGCGACGGCGGCCAGGCCGAGCGCATGGAGGTGCTGAACGCGCAGGACGGCGTCTGGAGCTGCACCGCGGTGGGCTATTGCTCCGAGGTCTGCCCCAAGGGCGTGGACCCGGCGCGTGCGGTGAACCAGAACAAGATGAACAGCGCCACCGACTACTTTTTTTCGCGCTTTCTGCTGCCCGGCTCCAAGCGAGGAGGCAAGCCATGAACGTCAAACGCCATCCGCCCTACCGCCGCCCGATGACGGGCTGGTGGAAGCGCGATCCCTTCTTCATGCGCTACATGCTGCGCGAGACCACCGCCTTTGCGGTGGCCGCCTACGCGATCGTGCTGTGCGTGGGCGTGCTGCGCCTGGCGCAGGGCGAGGCGGCCTGGAACGGCTGGCTGCAGGCCCTGCGCTCGCCGCTCTCGCTGCTGCTGCATCTGGTGCTGCTCGCGGCCTTCGTGATCCATGCCTACAGCTGGTTCCAAATCATGCCCAAGACCCTGCCGATGATCAAAATGGGCGGTGAACAGGTCAGCGCTAGCGCGATCCAGCGCGCCGGCTGGAGCGCCGCCGCCATCGCGACGGTGCTGGTCCTGGCCCTGGCCGCATGGTGGCAATCATGACTGGCAAGCCGCGTTCGAATGCACCGATCTTCTGGCTGATGTTCGGTGCCGGCGGCATGCTGTCGGCGCTCTTGGGCACGGCCATGGTCTTCATCACCGGGCTGGCGGTGCCGCTGGGCCTCTTCTACTCGCCCGAGCTGCTGAGCTATCCGCGCGTGCTGGCGCTGGCCCAGCATGGCCTGGGCAAGCTCTTCCTGCTGGCGGTGATCGCGCTGTTCGCCTGGCATGCCGCGCACCGCATCCTCTGCAGCCTGCACGACATCGGAATCCACAAGGGCCTGGTGGCCAAGCTCTGCTGCTATGGCAGCGCCTTTGCCATCACGGTGGTGGTGGCGGTGAATCTGCTGCGGGTCGGCTTCTGAAGCGTCTCTTGTTCGCTTCGCGGCTGGCGCTGACCCTGCCGGCCCTGCGCTTCGATTGCCGCGCCGAATGCGCGCAAGTTGCAGCCGCCGAACGGAAGGGTGGTGCGGGAAAGTCTCCGAGAGAGCCGATGCTCGTCCACCGAGACGGGCGGCACCCGTTTACCGGCTTGTCGCGCCTGACAACGAGGGTTCCGCGCCTCAAGCCTGCCGATGCGCCACGTCCAGCTTCTGGAGCAGCGCGGCAAGCACTCCCGCCGCTCGACGGGAACTGGCCGAGCGGAACCACCACATCTCGTAGAGGGGCAGCGTCTCGCGCAGGCGCAAGGGCGCGACCTGCTTGCGCAAGTCTCCGATCAGCAACGCGGCGTGTGGCACCACCGCAAGCAAGTCTGTGTGGGCCACGAGATTCAGCATGCTGGTGAAGTCAGGGCATTTGGCGACCACTCGCGGTGCCGTCATGCGGCGAACTGCGAACGCCTCCGACAGTACGTCGACCGGCCCACGGACGCTCGGCCCTGCGGAGGCCCATTCCGCGCCTTGCAGCGCGGCAAGCGTCTGCGCCCCGCCGAGAGGATGATTTCGGCGCGAGTAAACCAAGGGCTGAAGTTGGTACAGAGGCTGGCATTCCAGGCCACTCGGATCGTAGCGTCGCGGCCGGGGTGATATGACGAGGTCGAACTCTCGCCTGCGCAGGCCCGCAAGCAGTCGCCCCTCGTCGACAGTCGAAAGCTCCAAGCTGCGACGAGGATGGCCCTGGCACCAGACACCGTACAGCGCGGGCCCGCAGACCAGCGCGGCAGAAGGTGTCAGACCGACCCGCAGCAAGTCTGGATTCGAGCGGCGTGTAGGCGCTGCAGCCAGCGCCTCGACCCGTTCGGCCAGCGAAACGCCTTCCGATGCGACTTGCAGAGCCAGTTCGGTAGGAAGGTATCGCCGACCGGATCGAAGCAGCAGAGGAGCATCGAAGTGCTCTTGGAGTTTCCTCATCCCGTGGCTGATGGCGGGCTGAGATACGCCGCTCGCCTGAGCTGCCGCCGCAAAGGAACCGTGCTCGATGATCAGCGCGAGGTACTCAAGGTAGCGCAAATGCATAAGTGTCTCTTATGGATTCGAGGCCATTATGGCTTGCGACCATCGCGGGAATGCAGGAAGCTGTGTCGGCCCAAGCATTCCGAGGTGAGTCTCCATGACGCAGCTACCCGTCCACACGGTTCAGGCCTATCTGGACCATCTGCAAGCCGGCGACACGGCCGGCTTGATTGCCACGTTCGAGGACGACGGCGTCGTTCACTCGCCCTTCCTGGGCACGATGCCGGCGAGCGAGTTCTTCAAGAAGCTCGCGCAGGCATCCAGCAAGAGCGTCATCACGCTGATTGACTTGTTCGTGTCAGTGCAGACTTCCAGCGTCGTGCGGGTCGCGGCCTACTTCCGCTACGACTGGACGCTGAATGATGGAAGGATCGTGGACTTCACCTGCGTAGACGTCTTCAGCTTTCGGCCGGGAAGTGCCCGGATCCAAGATATGCAGATCGTCTATGACACTCACCCCTTGCGCGAGAAGGTGGGCGACAAGTACGCGCCGGATCGCTGACCGGAGGAGAATCACGACCTGGACTGCCCCTGACCGGCCAGACAGATTGCCTTCATCTATACCCCTGGTTCCGTCAGACCACGCATGACCGACGCTTCTCCATACACGACCTTGCCGCAATGGCCCAACGCTTATCCGGCCAGCGGCGCCAGCGCTGCCCTGAAAGGCCTCAACGAGGACTTCAGGGTGACCGAACTGCCGCTGCAGCTGCCCTCCGGTGCGGGCGAACATATCTGGCTGGAGGTCGAGAAGAACGGTGCCAACACCGCCTTCGTCGCCCAGCAGCTGGCCGAAGCCGCCGGCGTGCAGGAATGGGACGTGGGCTATGCCGGCCTGAAGGACCGCTATGCCATCACCCGGCAATGGTTCAGCATCTATTTTCCGAAGGGCAATACGCAAGGTGGTATGCCCGATCTGACCCTGCTTCAGCACCCGGAATTCAAGGTGCTGAGTCAGAGCCGCCACGTGAAGAAGCTGCGCCCCGGCGATCTGCAGGGCAACCGATTCCGCATCGTGCTGCGTGACGTGAGCGGCGACCCTGAACTTGTCAAGGCCATCGAGGCCAATCTCAAGGCCGTGGCGTCACAGGGCGCGCCCAACTACTTCGGCGCGCAGCGTTTCGGCTTTGAGGGCGGCAACGTCGAACAGGGCCGGGCCATGCTGGCGCGCGAAATCCGCGTGCGCAACCCGAAGAAGAAGGGCATCTACCTGTCGGCGGTGCGCTCCTTCGTCTTCAACGAAGTACTGGCGCTGCGCATTCGGCAGGGGCTCTGGGGCCAGACCTTGCCCGGCGACGTGATGGACGAGGCGGGCCGGCCCACCGGACCGCTCTGGGGACGGGGCCGGGTGATCACCACCGATCAAGCGCAGGCCCTGGAAATGGGTGTGGCCGAGCGTCACGCGACCTTGTGCGACGGCATGGAGCACGCCGGTCTGGATCAGGAGCGCCGCGCCCTGGTGGCGAGCCCGGTGGCAATGTCATGGGAATGGCCGCAGGCCAATCAACTGGTGCTCACGTTCTCTTTGCCCGCCGGGAATTACGCCACTTCCGTGCTGAACGAAATCCTCCGCACCACGGAGCCCGAGCGGCACACGGAGAACGAGTCAGCGGCGACCTCCTGGTGAGCAGGATCAGCGAGGCCTGGGTCTCGTGCATCGAGCGCGTCGGCCGGCTGGCGTGGAGCGTGCGCGTACCCGGGCGCAGACCGACGGGCTGGCCTGGCGTCTGCCGCGTGTCAAGGAGCTGCAGCTGCTGGTCGACAAGACCGCCCATCCGCCGGGCCCGGACGCGCGGCTGTTTCCGGATGCCCCGCGCGAGCTGCACTGGAGTTCGACGGCCAGGCTGGAGCAGCAGCAGCAGCAGTCCGGCAGCAATCCCTACAACTACGGCAGCGTGATGCGGCAGGGCCGTGGCGGCGATGGCGCTGGCGGCCGGGTCGCGCCGCCGGGCTGGGCCGTGCACCTGGGCAGCGCGCAGGCGCATGGCGACGTGAGCAGGAACAGCCGCCTGCTGGTGCGGCTGGTGCGGTCGGCGGATTGATCCGTCAGCAGATCAAGGCCGAGATCGCCTGCCCCATCTCGGTGGTGCTGGCGCTGCCGCCCAGGTCCGGTGTGCGCGGGCCTTTTGCCAGCACCTGCTCGATCGCCGCCAGCATCGCGTCATGCGCGGGCCGGCAGCCGAGGAAGTCCAGCAGCAGCGCCGCCGACCAGATCATCGCCACCGGGTTGGCGATGTTCTTGCCATAGATGTCGGGCGCCGAGCCATGCACCGGCTCGAACAGCGAGGGAAAGCTGCGCTCGGGATTGAGATTGGCCGAGGGCGCCAGGCCGATGGTGCCGGTGCAGGCGGGGCCGAGGTCGGAGAGGATGTCGCCGAACAGGTTGGAGGCCACCACCACGTCGAAGCGCTGCGGCTGCAGCACGAAGCGGGCGCAGAGGATGTCGATGTGCTGCTTGTCCACCGCCACCTCGGGGTAGGCCTGCGCCATCTCGACGGCGCGCTCGTCCCACCAGGGCATGCTGATGGCGATGCCATTGCTCTTGGTGGCGACGGTGAGCTGTTTGCGCGCACGCGAGCGCGCCAGCTCGAAGGCATAGCGCAGCACGCGCTCGGTGCCATGGCGGGTGAACACCGATTCCTGGATCACCAGCTCGCGTTCGGTGCCCTCGAACAGCCGGCCGCCCAGATTGGTGTACTCGCCCTCGGTGTTCTCGCGCACCACGAAGAAATCGATCTCGCCGGGTTTGCGCCCGGCCAGCGGGCAGGGCACGCCCTCGAACAGGCGCACCGGGCGCAGATTGATGTATTGGTCGAACTCGCGGCGGAACTTCAGCAGTGAGCCCCATAGCGAGACATGGTCGGGCACCGTGGCCGGCCAGCCCACCGCGCCGAACAGGATCGCATCCATGCCCTGCAGCTGCGCCTTCCAGTCGCTGGGCATCATCTGGCCATGGGCCAGGTAGTAGTCGCAGCTGGCCCAGTCAATGTGGGTCAGCTCCAGCGCGATGTCGAAGCGCGCGGCCGCCGCCTGCAGGGCGCGCAGGCCCTCGGGCATGACCTCGCGGCCGATGCCGTCGCCGGGGATCACGGCAATCTTGAAATGGTGCGTGCTCATGCGCCGATGCTAGCTAAACCTGCTCCGGCCGCATCTCGATCGCGCCGCAGGGGCATTCGGCCGCGCACATGCCGCAGCCCTTGCAGTAGTCGTAGTTGAACTCGAAGCGCTGGCCGGGCCCCAGCTTGATGACGGCGTTGTCGGGGCAGACGCCGTAGCAGTTGTCGCACTCGAAGCAGTTGCCGCAGCTCAGGCAGCGGCGCGCCTCGAACAGCGCGTTCTCGGCGGTGAGCCCGCCCTGCACCTCGTCGAAACTGCTGCTGCGGCGCGCCAGGTCCAGTTGCGGGCGCATGGTCTTGGGCGCGTCGCTGTAGTACCAGGGGTTGAGGCGTTCGAAGCTGGCGGGCTCATGCTTGGGTGGCCGGTTCAGCGCGTGGCCGCGCAGCCAGGCGTCGATGTTGCGGGCGGCCTTCTTGCCATGGCCCACCGCCACCGTGACATTGCGCTCGGCCGGCACCATGTCGCCACCGGCGAAGATGCCGGCATGGCCGGTCATCATGGTGGCCGGGTCCACCTGCACCACGCCATCCTGCACGGCAAGACCTGGCACCCGGTCCAGCAGGGCGAGGTCCACGTCCTGCCCGAGCGCCAGCACCAGCGAGTCGGCCTCCAGCATCTCGAACTCGCCGGTGGGCTGGGGGCGGCCCTGCGCATCCAGCGTCATCTTCTCGATCATCAGCGCGCCTTCGCTGGCGTGCTTGATGGTGGAGAGCCACTTCACCATCACGCCTTCCTCCAGCGCCTCCTCGACCTCGAGGTCATGCGCGGGCATCTGCGCGCGCGTGCGGCGGTAGACGATGATGGCCTCGGCGGCGCCCAGCCGCTTGGCGGTGCGCGCCACGTCGATGGCGGTGTTGCCGCCGCCATAGACCACCACGCGGCGGCCCAGCATCGGTTGTTCCTCGCCCTCCATCGAACGCAGCAGCGCGACGGCGTCGAGGATGTGCGCGCCGTCCTTGGCCGGGATGAAGGCGCGCTTGGCGATGTGCGCACCCACGGCCAGGAAGGCGGCGTCGTAGCCACCGATGCGCATCGTTTCGTCGAGATCGCTGACCTTGCAGTTGAGCTTGACCTCCACGCCCATCGCGACGATGCGCTGCAGTTCGGCCTCCAGCACCTCACGCGGCAGGCGGTACTTGGGGATGCCAAAGCGCATCATGCCGCCCAGCATGGGGCCGGCCTCCAGCACGCTGACGCGGTGGCCCAGGCGGCGCAAGTGATATGCGGCCGACATGCCCGAGGGCCCGGCGCCGACCACCAGCACATGCTTGCCCGACTCATGCGCCGGCGGCGCGAACTGCCAGCCCTGCTTCAGGGCCGCGTCGCCCAGAAAGCGTTCCACCGAGTTGATGCCTACCGCCGCGTCGAGCTGGCCGCGGTTGCAGGCGCCCTCGCAGGAGTGATAGCAGACCCGACCCATGGTGGCGGGGAAGGGGTTGTCGCGCGTGAGATGGCGCCAGGCCGCCTCGTAGGCGCCGCTCTCGGCGTGGAACAGCCAGCCCTGGATGTCCTCGCCGGCGGGGCATTGCGCATTGCAGGGCGGCAGGCGGTCCACATAGACCGGGCGCTCGGTGCGCCAGGAGCCGGTCTTGTTGGCCAGCGAGGAGCCGGGATCCAGCGTGATCGCGAAAGGTCGTGCGTCCTTCATACCGTCACCTCTTCGTCCAGCAGCTTGAAGCGGCGGATGTTCTTGTCGGCATCGGCCTGGATGCGCGCCAGCATCTCGGGGTGACCGGGTTGGCCGGGCTGGGCGAACAGATGGGCAAAGCGTTTCTGCGGCTTCAGGTATTCGGCCACCGGCACGCGGTGGCGGATCTTGGTGACGCTGGTGATCTCGCCATGCTCGGCCTCGAAGACCGGGAAGATGCCGGTCTCGCGCGCCAGCCTGGCGAGCCTGATGGTGTCGTGGCTGGCGGCGCCCCAACCCAGCGGGCAGGGCACCAGGATGTGCAGGTAGCGCGCGCCGCGCAAGCTCATGGCGCGCTCGACCTTGGCCTCCAGGTCGCGCAGATCGGCCACGGTGGCGGTGGCCACGTAGGGGATCTCGTGCGCCATCGCGATCAGCGGCAGGTTCTTGCCCTGGCCGAAGGACGCGCCGGGCTGCACGCCCACGGCCATGGTGGTGGCGGTGCGCGCGGCCGGCGGCGTGGCCGAGCTGCGCTGCACGCCGGTGTTCATATAGGCCTCGTTGTCGTAGCAGATGTAG